>Ga0310810_10008418_pt1 | contig 11873 bp, 10 predicted proteins | sample NCmetagenome_FD_207641 | JGI IMG/M metagenome (GOLD analysis project Ga0310810, IMG submission 207641) | Soil microbial communities from experimental microcosm in Duke University, North Carolina, United States - NC | ecosystem: Engineered > Artificial ecosystem > Soil microcosm > Unclassified ...
CCTTCCGGGTACCCGAGCAGCGTGGACGCGACGGCACGCTCCTGCGGCGTCAGCAGCGCGAGCAGCTGCCGCGTCACCGTCGCGGGCAGCTCCTCGAGGAACATCGTGCGGTCGTCCGGCGCCATCTCGTTGAGCAGCGCCGCAACGTCCTCCTGCGCCATGGCCCTGAGCAGACGGGTCTGCTCGTCATGGGACAGGTACTCGAAGGTCGCCGCGGCGTCCTTCCGCGGCAACAGTCTGAAAACGACGACCTGATCCTCGAGGCTGAGGTCGGCGAAGACCTCGGCGAGGTCGTTCGGCGGACGATTGCGGATCATGTCGCGCAGCTGCGAGAAGTCTCGCCGCCGCACGACCGCCGCAAGCTCGTCGGCCGGACGCGCCACGCGCCTGATGGCCTCGAGGGCCCGGTCGCGCTCTGGGCCCGAGAGTTGTTGTTCCATTTGCGTCAATGCCGCCCTGACGACGTCGTGATGGTGCACATGGGGCCCGACGGCCTTCGCGGCGTCGAGCCAGAGGCGATGAATCAGGTTCAGGTCCCGTGATGAGAGCGCCGGCGCGTGCGCGCCGAGATAGAAGGTGTCCGTTCTTCCGCTGAGATGATGGATGACGAGCCGCACGTCGAGCGGTTCATCCGTCTCGATTCGTTCCCAGGCCTCGCCCAGCAGGCGTGCCTGGCCGTCGGCCGAGAGAGTCGTCGATTCGCCGACGTGGATTTCCGAAGAGCGCAGACGATGGATCGCCGCCGCGATGGCGTCGAAGACGTCGCGTGCAGGCACGATCAGGAGCTGAATCGCCCGGTTGTGGCGCTCGGCGAGCCCCACGACCTGCGAGAGCAGCAGCTTCTCGGCCGACGTCGGCTTGGGATCGATAACGGCGTCGTCTTCGACGTCCACGCCGAGCACGCGGACGGTCATCACGACCACGTCGCGATCGCCGGCCATCTGCAGCGCCTTGCTCACGTGCGACAACGAGTAGAGGTGCCGCACCGGCACCAGCACGCCGCCGGGGCGCGCCTCGGCCTGGCCAACCGCGAGATCCGCCGTCGTGAGCAGTTGGAAGGCCTCGCTGTCGGTGGGTTCGGCCGGTTCCTCGGCGTGCCGGTCGAACGCGGCGAGCGTCGCCGTGACGGCGAGCAGCATTCCCGTGCCGGCCCAGCTCGCCGGGTCGACGAGCACGAGCAGCGTCAGGATCGACGCGAGCGCTCCCACAATCACGAAGAGCTGCAGCGCAGTTCCGAGCCGGCCGGGCGCCATGGCAGGCCCGACCCTGTGGCGAGGCGTCGTCTGCTCGCGCCCGCGCAGCCGGCGGAGCGTGAGGATCTTGACGACGTACGTGCAGACCAGCGCGACGGCGTACGCGCGCGAGAGCCACGAGACGTGGCCGCCACCAGCCATCAGCAGCAGAATCGTCGTCGCCGACACGACATCGGTGAGGCGTGTGCTCGTGCCGAACCGCTGGTGGATGGCGGAAATCGACTCAGGGATCACTCCAACGCGCGACAGGCGCTGCAGCGTGGTCGTCGCATCGTCGAGGCTCGCGTCGGCGGCGTGGCTGAGCATCGCGACGCCGGACGCAGCCAGGAGGACCGTCAGGACGAACTTCAGGGCGGTGGTGCCAGGAAGGTGGAGAATCAGGCCGACGAGCGGCACTTCGTCCCACTGGATCTGCGCCTCGGGCGGCATCAGCGTCGCGATGGCGAACGTTGCGCCCGCAATGACAACGAGCCCGAAGATCGTCGCGAGGCGTGCCGTCCGGCGCAGGCCGGGCAGGCGCGGCTGCGGCAGCTCGGCCGCCCGCCGAGCCAGGCTGTCCCCGCCCGCCATCGCCGGCAGGGCGACGCCGAAGCCGACGAGCACGGCCAGGACGACGAGCAGCGGCTCGGGAAGACCCTGGATACCGAACGGGGCCTCGCCCGACCAGGAGGGCGCTGGCGGAAGGACGTGGCCCGCGGCGACGGCGGCGATCTGGCCCCAGATCGCCGTCACGAGCAGCGCGGCGAGCGGCACCCACACCCAGCGCTCGAAGAGCCCGGCGCCCACCCGCCGGCCGACACGCGATCGGATCCACAGGATGCCGATGATCGACGCCCCCGCGGCAGCCGCGAGGTCGCTCGACGCGACGTGCTCGGAGAGGCGCGGCAGGCCGAGCCCGCTGACGAGCACCGAGACGGTGTAGTGGCCCGCCACGCAGGCGACAAGGGCGGCAAAGAAGAGGCGCTCGACGAGGACTGACGCGGCCGCGAACCGGGCCGGCCTGCGCCCGAACGCCTCGTTGACGCGGCCCGGCAGCCCTCCCGGCATGAAGAGCGCCCAGCTCTCCACGTCTACCGCGCGCAGGACGGCTCCCGCTACGACGGCCGCGAGCACGAACCAGGGCGCCGATCCACCGATGGCGGAGGTGACCGTGCCGGAGATGAAGAAAGCCGCCGCGCCGAGCTCGGTGAGCGTCAGCGCGATCGTGCGCCATGCCGGGACGAGCTCACCCAGCGCGGCCGCGGCAAGTACGACCGGGATGCGGCCAATCTGTGTGGCTGGTGTGCGGGGCGTGGCCATCGACGCGCTCTGATACTCAGGGAGGATTCTCCCCGATTCAGCGGTGCCGGCGGAACCCCTTTATTCGCCGGGGCGTTTCAGCAGCTCGTCGAGCACGCGCTCGTCTTCACGCCACTCGCCTTTGACCTTGACGTGCAGGTCGAGGAAGACGCGTGCATCGAAGAAACGTTCGAGCTCCTGTCTGGCGGCCGTGCCGATCGTCTTGATCATCTCGCCGCCTCGGCCGATGATGATCGGCTTCTGGGAGTCGCGCTCGACGAGGATGGTGCAGTAAAGACGGAGTAAACCCTTCTCGTCCGGCTCCCCGAACTGGTCGACGACGACGGCCGTTGTGAACGGCAGTTCAGCGTGCGTGTGCTGCAGCACCTGCTCGCGGACCATCTCGGCGACGAAGAACCGTTCGGGCTGGTCGGTCAGGTAGTCCTCCGGGTAGAGGGGCTCCCCGTCCGGCAGTTGCGCGAGGACCGCCTTCTCCAGCATGTCCACGCCGTCGCCCGTCGTCGCGGAGACGGGCACGATGTCCGCGAACTCGCGCTCCCTGCTCACGCGGTCGATGACCGGCAGCAGCTTCGGCTTCCTGACCAGATCGATCTTGTTCAGGATCGCGATGACCGGGATCTTCAGCGGTCGCAGGAGGCCGAACAGGTGCTGCTGTCCGCCGCCCGGCTTCTGCGAGACGTCGAGCACGACGCCCACGACGTCCACGTCGCGCATCGCGTCGAGCGCGGCGTCCACCATCCGCACGTTCATCCGGTGTGCCGGCTTGTGAATGCCAGGCGTATCGACGAACACCACCTGCCCGTCCGGGTAGTTGCGGACGCCGAGGATCCGGTTGCGCGTCGTCTGCGGCTTGTCCGATACGATGGCGAGCTTCGTGCCCACGAGGCGGTTGAGCAGCGTGGACTTGCCGGCGTTGGGCAGGCCAACGAGCGAGACGAACCCCGACTTCATACCGGCTCGCTGGCCGGCTGCTGGGCGGGCTCCTGGACCACCTGGCGGCGGACGCGGACACGGGTGACTCGACGGCGCTCCGCCTCGAGTACTTCGACACGCAGTCCATCGACGTCGATCCGCTCCCCCACCGCGGGCACACGGCCGAGGTGCGCCAGGAGGAAGCCGCCGATCGTGCCGAATCCTTCGGGCGGGATGCTCACGTCGAGCCGATCGTTCAGCTCGTCGATGCTGACTTTGCCGCTGAAGACGAACACGCCATTGCCCTCGTCCTGCACGGGCTCGGACTCGACGTCGTACTCGTCCCGAATCTCGCCGACGATCTCCTCGAGCAGGTCCTCGATCGTGACCAGGCCCGCGGTGCCGCCGTACTCGTCGACGACCACCGCCGACTGCACCTGCTGGCGCTGGAACTCTTTCAACAGGTCGGAAACACGCTTGGTCTCGGGTACGAAGTGCGCCGGCCGGAGCAGGCGCTCGACGACGCGCTCCCCCGCGGCCAGATCCAGGGGCAGGCGGATGAGGTCCTTGACGAAGACGAAGCCGAGGATGTGGTCGAGTGAGTCGCGGTAGACCGGCACGCGCGAGTACTGCTGCTCGGCAAACACCTGGCGCAGTTCGGCCAGCGTCGCGTCGGCACGGGCGCCGACGATATCAGGCCGGGGCGTCATGACTTCACGGACGAGCGTGTCGCCGAATTCGACGATCGACTCCAGCAGCCGGCGCTCCTCGCGCTCGATCAGGCCTTCCTGCTCGCCCGCTTCGAGGTATGCGTGGGCGGCCTCGCCGTCTGCTGCTTCTTCCTCAGCAGTGATGGCATCGGTCGAGGTCGATGTCTGCCGTTCCCGCCGCAGCGTGGCGATGGTCCCGACCAGGAGCAGCGTCACCGGCTTGAGCGCGATCGCAGCAGTCTCGAACGACGGGAGCAGCGTGATCAGCACCCGCTCCGGGTCGTGCCGGACGATGAGCAGCGGAATCAGGTGCTCGAACAGTCCGAAGAAGCCGGTGATCGACAGCAGCAGCACGCCGAAGTCCAACCAGCCGTCGACGCCGGTCCACGTGGCGAGAACGATGCCGGTCAGGGCGACGATGAAGCCGAGATACAGCCGGACGGGCACGAACAGCAGCACCGGGTCGTCCAGGTAGGGACCGAGACCCGCCGCCCGTCCGTTGCGTTCCACGGTGAGGCGCAACGACAGGCGCATCAGCGCGCTGAACCCGGCCTCGATGGTGCCGAAGTAGATGGCGGCAATGGCGAGGATCGGAAGGATCAGGAGGCTCATCGTGCGCCCCGTTCGAGGAGCCCGTCCCGCAGGCCGCCGCGGCGCCGCAGGCGCGCTTCGACGCGTGCCATCCGGCCGTTGTCCGTCTCGTGGTCGTAGCCGGCGAGATGCAGCAGACCGTGCAGTGCCAGCACGCGCCACTCAATCGACTCCGAGTGCCCCGCCTCGCGCGCCTGGCGTCTGGCCACTCCGCGCGCGATCACGATGTCTCCCAGAAAGGCTATGGGCTTCGGACTGCGGGCCACAGGCCCGCCGGGAAACGACAGCACGTCGGTTGCCGCATCCTTCCCGCGGTAGGTGTGGTTCAGCGTACGGCTGCGAGTGTCGGGGACGACCGCGATCGTGACTTCGCCGCCGACGCGCGCAGGGGCCACGCGCTTCAGCCAGGCGGCCAGGCCGGGCGCGCGCAGGGCGCGGCCCCGCGCGTCCACTACGCTCACCTGCAAGGCCGATCGTTTCGGGCCGCCGGAAGACATGGCGGCGTCAGGACCGGCCGCCGTTGCCGGACTGGAAGGCTTCGTACGCCTTGACGATGTGCTGCACCAGCTTGTGGCGCACGACGTCACGGTCGTCGAAGTGCACGAAGGCGATGCCCTCGACCTGCGAGACGACCTTCAGCGCCTCGACGAGCCCCGACCCCTTGCCGCCGGGCAGGTCGATTTGCGTGATGTCGCCCGTCACCACCGCCTTCGATCCAAAGCCGAGGCGCGTGAGGAACATCTTCATCTGCTCGGGCGTCGTGTTCTGCGCCTCGTCGAGGATCACGAACGAGTCGTTCAGCGTGCGGCCGCGCATGAACGCGAGCGGCGCGATTTCGACCGTGCCGCGCTCGAGCAGCCGCTCGACGCGATCGGTGTCGAGCATGTCGTACAGCGCGTCGTACAACGGCCGCAGGTACGGGTTCACCTTCTCCTGCAGATCGCCGGGCAGGAACCCCAGCTTCTCACCGGCCTCCACCGCCGGGCGCGCCAGAATGATCCGCATCACCTTCTTCTGCAGCAGGTACGACACCGCCTGCGCCATTGCCAGGTACGTCTTGCCTGTACCTGCGGGCCCGATGCCGAACACGATGTCGTGCTGCTCGATGGCGTCAAGGTAACGGCGCTGGTTGACGCTCTTGGGCGCCACCTGCCGGCGGCCGGCAGACCGCGTGGCGCCGCGCACGAAGTAGTCGCGCAACTCGACGTCGCTGTCCTGCGACATCAGTTGTGCGGCCGTCTTCACGTCGCCGTTGGAGACGCGGTAACCCTCCTTCAGAAGGCTCGACAACTGGCTCACGGTCCGCTCGACGCGGACCTCGTCGTCCGGCGCACCCTCGACGAGCAGGTCGCTGCCCTGGGTGCGGATGCGCACGCCGAATGCGGTTTCGAGTTGGCGGAGGTTCTCGTCGTAGGACCCGAAGAGGGTCTCGATCCCGTCTTCGGGAACTGAAATCTTGCGCATCGGCTTGCGGAGGACCGCCCGTAACTCCTTGATTATTTAGGGGTTATGCCAACATATTAGCATACGGAGCACGTGCCGGTCAAACGGTGCAGCAGCCGACCGCGCGGACCCGGAGGTCCGCCGCCAGGGCAGCCGTGTCATGAAGGTTTCACGACCGCCCGCAGGCGCAGCTCGTCGAGCTGGCGCTGGTCCACCGGCGACGGCGCGCCGGACATGAGGTCCACTGCCGCCGCCGTCTTCGGGAAGGCGATGACCTCGCGGATCGACGACTCGTTCGTCAGGAGGGCGACGATGCGATCGAGCCCGAGGGCGATGCCCCCGTGCGGCGGCGTGCCGTACTGCAACGCGTCGAGGAAGAAGCCGAAGCGCAGCTTCGCCTCCTCGTCCGAGATGTTCAGCAGGCGGAACATCTTGGACTGCATCGCCGAGTCGTGAATCCTGATGCTGCCGCCGCCGATCTCGCTGCCGTTCAACACCAGGTCGTAGGCCTTCGCGCGCACGTTCTGCGTATCCGATTCGAGGACTGCCATGTCCTCGTCCAGCGGTGACGTGAACGGGTGGTGCATCGCGACCCACCGCTTCTCCTCGGCGTCCCAGTCGAGCAGCGGGAAGTCGACGACCCACGCGAACGCGAACGTGTCGGCGGGAATCAGGTTCTCCTTCTTTGCCAGCGAGAGCCGGAATGCGCCGAGCAGCTTCGACGCGGCGTCGGACTTCCCGCCCGCGATCAGGATGAGGTCCTGATCGCCACATCCGGCCGCGGCCATCGTTTCGAGCAGCTTGTCCTCGCCGGCAGCCTTGACGTTCGTGTTGATGTTGCCGTCCACCTTTCGCGCCCAGAGGATCCCCACCGCGCCGAGCTGCTTGGCCTGCTCGACGAGGGCGTCCAGCTCCGAGCGCGAGTAACGGGCCGCGCCCGGAATCACCAGGGCACGGACGACGCCGCCGTCCTTCACGATGTTGCGGAACGCGTTGAAGGGCGCGTCGGCCCAGACGTGCGACACGTCGGCGATTTCCATGCCGAAGCGCAGGTCCGGCTTGTCCGATCCGTACTTCGACATGGCATCGGCGTACGCGATGCGCCTGAACGGCGTCCGGACGCTGACGCCGATTTCCCTGAAGATCTCGACGATGAGCGGCTCGATGAGGCCGAAGACGAGGTCCACGTGCGCGAAGGAGATCTCCACGTCGACCTGGGTGAACTCGGGCTGGCGGTCGGCGCGCAGGTCTTCGTCGCGGAAGCACTTCACGATCTGGAAGTAGCGATCCATGCCCGCCACCATCAGGATCTGCTTGAAGATCTGCGGCGACTGCGGCAGCGCGAAGAACTCGCCCGGGTGCACGCGGCTCGGCACCAGGTAGTCGCGCGCGCCTTCTGGCGTCGACTTCGTCAGGATGGGCGTCTCGATCTCCCAGAAGCCGGCCGCGTCGAAATACCGCCGAATCGCCATCGTCACGCGATGACGCAGGCCGAGATTGAACTGCAGGCGCGGGCGGCGTAGATCCAGATATCGATAGCGCAGGCGGACGTCCTCGGAGACCGGCGAATCGTCGGCAACCGGGAACGGCGGCGTCTTCGCCTCGTTCAACAGCCTGATCTCCTGCGCCATCACCTCGACTTCACCGGTGTCCAGCTTTGCGTTGACGGTGTCGGCGCCACGCAGCTCCACGGGCCCCATCACCGCGACAACGAACTCGGATCGCAGCCTCTTGGCGACGGCCATCACGGGCGAGTCGTTCGGCACCAGCACCTGCGTAATGCCGTGGCGATCGCGGACATCGAGGAACAGCAGGCCGCCGAGATCGCGAACTCGATGGATCCAGCCGAGGAGGACGACCTGCGCGCCGACGTCGGACGCACGGAGCGCGCCGCAGGTGTGTGTGCGGGAGAGGGAGCCGAGTTGGTCTGCCATGAACGGATGGATGATTGCTGATTGAAGAGTCACGAAATAACGAATGACGAGTGACGAAATGACGAATGACGAATGAGAAAGTCAGAGGCGGGCGCGTAGCCATGCGCCCAGGTCCGACACCGGAATGGTCTGCTGGTCGCCCGTCGCCAGCTGCTTCACGTTCGCGGCGCCCTTCGCCCGCTCGTCGTCGCCCACGATGGTAACGAACCGGGCGCCCCGCGCGGAAGCATACTTGAGTTGCTTGCCGATCTTGTCGGCCTCGGGGTAGACCTCGACACGCAGGCCGGCGGACCGCAGGTCCCGCGCCAGGGCGAGGCTCTCCCCCGCTGCCTGGTCGTTCCAGAGCGTGACGAGGACGTCGGGCCCGGACACCGCGACTTCGGGCGGGAACATGCCGCGCTCCCCCATCACCACGAGGATGCGCTCCAGCCCCAGCGAGAACCCGCACGCCGGCACCGACTGGCCCGAAAACATGCCGACGAGGTTGTCGTATCGGCCGCCACCACCGAGACTGCCTGCCAGATCCGGTACGGCGACCTCGAAGATGGCACCGGTGTAGTAGGAGAGGCCGCGCGCGAGGCTTGCGTCCAGCCGGATGTGACGGCCCGCGCTGGTGACGGTCGAGTTCGACAGAATCTGCCGCAGGTTCTGAAGGCCCGCGACGCCAGATCCCTGGCCGGCCAGCAAAGATGCCAGCCGCCCGTCCACTGCCGCGTTGTCTGCTGACGTGTCGGACGCAAACGCGGCAAGCGCCGCGGCCGCAGCATCTTCCCCCACGCCGCGCCGCACCAGTTCTGCCTTCACGCCGTCGGCCCCGACCCTGTCCAGCTTGTCGATCGCGACGAGCGCCGCGTCGTGCAGCGCGGCGACGACGCCCGCGCTGTCGAGCAGGCCGCGCAGCACATCGCGATGATTCAGCCGGATCGTGAAGTCGGTGAACCCGAGGCGTATCAGCACGTCCGAGACCGCGGCGCAGACTTCGGCCTCGACGACCGCCGACGTCGATCCAATCGCATCGACGTCGCACTGATAGAACTCGCGGAAGCGCCCCTTCTGCGGCCGGTCGGCGCGCCACACAGGTTGAATCTGGTAGCGCTTGAAGAACTTCGGCAGCTTCCCCTGGTACTCGGCGACGACGCGCGCCAGCGGCACGGTGAGGTCGTACCGCAGCGCGAGGTCGGTTTCCCCCGTTTGACGACCTTCCTCCCCGCGCTTGAGGATCTTGAAAATCAGCCGATCGCCTTCCTCGCCGTACTTGCCGAGCAGCGTCTCGATGTTCTCGACCGCCGGCGTCTCGAGCGGCTCGAACCCGTACCGCTGATACACGTCGGCGATGACGCCGATCACGAACGCGCGGCGCCGCACATCGTCTGGAAGAAAGTCTCGCATCCCGCGAGCGGGCGTTGTCACGACAGGTAATCCAATCGGTAGCCGACATAGTTCGCGGCAGAGTCCCTGATGAACGCGACCTCGCCGTCGGTCAGCGCGCGGCGGACCTTGCCGGGACTGCCCATCACGAGCGAGCGCGGCGGCACGGCCGCGCCTTCGGTCAGCAGCGTCCCCGCCGCTACGATGCAGTCGGCGCCCACCGACGACCCGTTCAACAGAATGGCGCCCATGCCGATGAGACACCGGTCCGCCACGGTGCACCCGTGCAGGATCACGCCGTGGCCGACGGTGACCTCGTCGCCGACCACTGTTGGATGCGACGGCTTACGCATCACGTGGACGATGGTGCCGTCCTGGATGTTGGTGCGGCGGCCGATGCGGATCGTGTTGACGTCGCCGCGGACGACGGCGTTCATCCAGACGCTGCTCTCGTCGCCGATCACGACGTCGCCAATCACCTGCGCGCTCTCGTCCACGTAGGCCGAGGGCGCGATGGTGGGGCGGACGCCGCGAAAGGGCCGGATCATGCGGGGCGTCAGATCTTCGGCAGCGTGACGCCGCGCTGGGCCTGGTACTTGCCCTTCTTGTCCTTGTACGACGTCTCGCACACCTCGTCGCTCTGGAAGAACAGCACCTGCGCGATCCCTTCGTTCGCGTAGATCTTCGCCGGCAGCGGCGTGGTGTTGGAGATCTCGATCGTCACGTTCCCTTCCCACTCCGGCTCGAACGGCGTCACGTTGACGATGATGCCGCAGCGGGCGTATGTGCTCTTTCCAAGGCACACCGTGAGCACGTCGCGCGGCACGCGGAAGTACTCGATGGTCCGCGCCAGGGCGAACGAGTTGGGCGGAATGATACAGACATCCGCCTTCATGTCCACGAACGAGCGCGGATCGAACGACTTGGGATCGATGACGGACCCGTAGACGTTGGTGAACACCTTGAACTCGTCGGCGACACGGATATCGTACCCGTACGACGACAACCCATACGAGACAACGTGCTCGCGCACTTGTCCCTCGACGAACGGCTCGATCATGCCGTGCTCGAGGGCCATGCGCTTGATCCAGCGATCGGCCTTGATGCTCATGAACGCGTCACTCTCCGGGGGATAGCTGTCAGCGGCGAAGCCAGTACATCACCAGTGTCAGCAGGACACTCAGCAGAATGGACGTCGCCAGGGGAAAGTAGAACGTGAAGGCGCCGCGCCGGATCGTCCAGTCGCCCGGCAACCGGCCAAGGGGGAATCCTGCCATCACCAGCAGGCCCAGGGCGACGATTCCCAGACCGACGAACACGAGCAATCGGCCCACTACCCGATTTCCATGCCTCGGAAGAAATATCCGATCTCGAACGCGGCGGTCTCGGGCGCGTCGGAGCCGTGCGTGGCGTTGAACTCGATCGACGCGCCGAACTGCTTGCGCAGCGTGCCGGCGTCGGCCTTGGCCGGATCCGTCGCGCCCATCAGCGTCCGCCACTTCTTGATCGCGTCGGGCGCCTCCAGGCACATGACGATGCACGGGCCGGAGGACATGAAGTCGGTGAGCGAGCCGAAGAACGGGCGCGCCCGATGCACGGCGTAGAAGCCTTCCGCTTCGGTCTTCGTCAGGTGCTGCAGGCGCAGCGCCAGGATGCGGAAGCCGGACTCCTCGATGCGCTGCAGAATCTGACCGGCATGCCGGGCCTTCACGGCGTCCGGCTTGATGATGGCGAATGTACGTTCCATGTGTTGGGCGACTGAACGGTTATCGCTGCCTCTCCATCAGCTCGTCGAGCACGCTCGCGGGGGGACGCGTGATCGAGGCTGGCAGCATCGAAAGAGGTTGATCCACGAGATTCATCAGCGAGCAGAAGTCCCGCTTTGCGGCGTCGATGTATAGCAGCCCGGTGGCGTACTCGCCGCGAGATGCGGTCTCGTGCAGCACGCGCATCGCGCCGGACCTGTCGGTCGGGTCGTAGTCCCGATCGAGCTTGTGGAGGACGATCCGCGAGCCGTCGTGCAGGACCACCTCACGCGTGGTCCCCTCCTCGTGCTCGATCGCGATGTCCTCGAAATACGGCACGAAGCTGACGTCCGACAGCGGTTCCTCGTGATCCTTCACGTAGCTGTAGCTCTTGGTCGAGCCTTCGTGGTCGTTGAAGGTCACGCAGGGCGACAGCACGTCCAGCATCGCCGTGCCCTTATGGGACAGCGCGGCCTTGAGGAGCGCCGACAACTGCTTCTTGTCTCCCGAAAAGGACCGCGCCACCAGCGTCGCGCCCAACTCGATCGCGAGCGCGCACGTGTCGATCGGGGGCAGGTCGTTCACGACGCCGTTCTTGAGCGTCGAGCCGAGGTCGGC
>Ga0310810_10008420_pt1 | contig 11870 bp, 10 predicted proteins | sample NCmetagenome_FD_207641 | JGI IMG/M metagenome (GOLD analysis project Ga0310810, IMG submission 207641) | Soil microbial communities from experimental microcosm in Duke University, North Carolina, United States - NC | ecosystem: Engineered > Artificial ecosystem > Soil microcosm > Unclassified ...
CGGCACCGCGGACGTCCCGGCGATGCTCGAAGCGAGCGTGACGTGGGACTCCGCCAGCGGCGGCGTCGGCATGATCGCGGACGTGCAGAACTGGAGCGACGACCCCGACAACAACCACGGCTGGCGTCTGACGAGCAGCACCGAAGGCTCGCTCGGCGCGCAGAAGTTCTATTCGTCCGAGGAAGCCGGCGGGAAGGGCCCGAGCCTGCTCGTCGACTATTCGTGCAAGGCCGCGTTCCTGGCGGCGGGCAACCTGTGCACGACGTGCACGTCGGCCGCGAGCGCCGCGTGCGCCGGCGGTGCGACAGCGGCCGGCAACGTGTGCGTCGATCCCGGCCCGCCCGCGACGACGTACTCCTGCATCTGCAACGCGCCTGGCTACGTCAGCAGGGGCACGGCGTGCGTCGCGGTCGCGCCCGACGGCGGCGACACGGACGGGGGTGACGCTGCGGGCGTGGGAGGGAGCGGCGGCGCGAGCGGCGCGGCCGGCGCGGCAGGTAGCAGCGGCGGCACGGGCGGTGCGACCGGCGGCGGAGGCGGCGCAGGAAGCGGCGGCAGCAACGGCGGGGGCGGCGCAGGCGGAGGCATTGGCGGTGGCGGCGCCCGCGGCGGCAATGCGGGCGGAACCGGAGGCGCATCCGGCGGTGGCGGAACCGGCGGTGCAACCGCCGGCGCGGGCGGCGGCGGCACGACCGGCGCGGGCGGTGCAACGGCGGGCGCGGCCGGTGCGACGGCGGGCGCGGCCGGCGGCGCGGGCGGTGCGACGGCGGGCGCTGGCGGTGCTGCCGGGCGCGGCGGCGGCGGCGGGATGGCGGGACGCGGTGGTAGCGCGGGCTCCGCGGGGACGACGGGCCGCGGCGGCACCGGCGGAACCGGGACTGCGGGCACGACGGGAAGCGGCGGCGGCGACTCCGGCTGCTCGTGCGCGGTGGCCGCGCGCGACCGGACACCGCATTCGTTCGCCGTATTGCTTGCTGTCGCGGGCGTCGCGCTGCGCATCAGGCGCCGTCGCGCGTAGCGAGATCTTCGCCTCGGCCCCGAAAGGGGCCGCGGTGAAGACGGCCCCTCACCCTAACCCTCTCCCCGCTGCGCGGGGCGAGGGGACCTGAGCTTCGCGGGGCGAGGGCAAGACGGCTCCGGGATGCCTTTCGTGTGACGAGTCCTTAAACGTCCAGAAAGAACCGGGGCGGCGGTGTAAGCTCCCGCCGAAAAATGGTCGCCGACCCGTCGCTGCTGCTCACCGCCGACCGCGTCGCCGCGGCGCTCGGTACGCGCTGGCTGGGACGCACGCTCGAAACGCACGCCGCGTGCGCATCGACAAGCGACCTGGCCGCCGAGCGCGCGCGGGCGGGTGCGCCCGCCGGCGTCGTGATCGCCGCCGACGAGCAGACGGCCGGACGCGGGCGCCTCGGCCGCAGCTGGCACTCGCCCGCCGGCGAGAACCTGTACGTTTCGTTGCTGCTGCGGCCCGCGCGTCCCGCCGCCGAGATTCCGCCGCTGACGTTGCTCGCGGGCGCCGCCGTCGCGCGCGCGATCGCGCCGCTCGGCGTTTCGCCGCGCCTCAAGTGGCCGAACGACGTGCAGCTGGTCGACGCCGCCGGCGCCCGGCGCAAGCTCGCGGGCGTGCTCACCGAGATGGCGAGCGCGGGGGCGCGCGTCGAGCACGTCGTCGTCGGCATCGGCGTCAACGTGAACACCACCGCGTTCCCCGAAGAGCTGGCCGCGCGCGCCACGTCGCTGCGCAGCACGCTGGGACGCCCGGTGGACCGCGCGGGCGTCCTCGCCGCCATCCTCAACGCCTTCGAGCCGCTCTACGAGGACTTCGAGCGGCGCGGCCCGGGAGTGGCTGTCGCGGCGTTCACCGAATTCGCGGCGTTGCCCGACCGCTGCCGCGTCGACGATCGGCTATCCGGCGTCGCGCTGGGCGTCGATCCCGACGGTGCCTTGCGTTTGCAAGACGACGCGGGCCAGATTCACCGTGTTATTTCCGGAGAGGTTCAACCATGACCGCGTTCGAGGCGCTCGTGATGGGCGTCGTTCAAGGCGTTACCGAATTTCTGCCCATCTCATCGACCGCGCACCTGCGCATCGTACCGGCGCTGGCGGGATGGCCCGACGCGGGCGCCGCGTTCACCGCTGTCCTGCAGCTGGGCACGCTGGCGGCGGTCGTCGGCTACTTCTTGCCCGACCTGCTGCGGATGCTGCGCGCGTCGATCGCCGCGCTGACCGACCGCTCGCGCCCGCCCGAGCCGGCAGCCCGCCAGCTGGGCTACATCATCCTGGGTACGTTGCCCGTGGGCGTCGCGGGTCTGGTGTTCAAGCACCACATCGAAGGCTCGCTGCGATCGCTGTGGGTGATCGCGACGGCGATGATCGTCGTCGCGCTGGCGTTGCTGTGGGCCGAGCGCACCGCCCGTCACAGCCGCGACTACGAGGACATCCGCCTGCGCGACGCGATGATCATCGGTTGCGCGCAGGCGCTGGCGCTGGTGCCGGGCGTGTCGCGTTCAGGGATCACGCTGGTGGCCGCGCTGGCGATCGGCCTCCGCCGAGACGCCGCCGCGCGGTTTTCATTCCTGCTGGGCGTGCCGGCGATCGCCGCCGCCGGCGTGTTCGAGCTGAAGCCGCTGCTCAAGGCGCACGACGTGAGCGCGTCCGTGCTCGCGGTCGGCCTCCTCGCCGCCGCCGGCGCGGGCTACGCCAGCATCGCCTGGCTGCTGCGCTTCTTGCGGGCGCGCACCACGATCCCGTTCGTCGTCTACCGGATCGCCCTCGGTGTGGTGCTGCTCGCGTTGCTCTTCACGCATCGCCTCGCCCCTTAGAGCGCTTGGCTGATTTCCCGCGCGCCGCGTTGACGCTGCGCGCGTGCTGTCCAAGTTGACAGCTGCGGAAAGGTTTCGAGAGGGAGGAGGACGCGATGAGGAACTGGGGATCTAAGGGATTGGTGTGGGCGCTCGCGCTCGGGTTGTCGGGGATCGCCGCCTGCGGCGGCGAGGAGAACGACGAGGAGATCGTGACGACCGCCGGCGCGTTGCTGTCGGCGACGCCGGCTGATCCGGTGATGTTCTGCAGGAGCTCGGGCCTGCACGTCATCATCGGGACGTCGAACAACGACGTCATCACCGGGACCGCCGACGCGGATTGCATCGTCGGGCTCGGCGGCCAGGACCGGATCAACGGCATGGGCGGCAACGACATCATCTTCGGCGGCGACGGCGACGACGTGATCGCGGGCGGCGACGGCAACGATCAGATCTTCGGCGGCAGCGGCCAGGACACCATCACGGGCGGAAACGGTAGCGATCGTCTGTTTGGCGAGGACGGTGACGACGTGCTCATGGGCGAGGCGGGCAACGACTTCCTGTCGGGCGGCCAGGGACAGGACCGCCTGTTCGGCGGCATCGGCGACGATCAGCTGACGGGCGGCAGCGGCGACGATCGCCTCGACGGCGGCGACGGCAACGACGCGCTCAGCGACTGTGTGAACCACAACACGCTCGTCGGTGGTAACGGCATCGACACCTGCCAGGCCGCGGCGACCGGATCGAACTCGAGCAGCGTCAGCGGCTGCCAGCGCGTCGCCTGCCCCTGATCGTCAGGGCGCAAGGCGGAGGACGTAGTCCTCCTCGATGCTGTTGGTGGCAACCGGGTGCAGGATGCCGGCCACCCAGCATCCACCCTGCCGCGGACAGATGACCGCCTGAACCCCGCTGTAGTCGAAGCCGGCATGCGTATCCAGCGTGCCGTCTTCGAGGAATCGAACGGCGGCTCCTCCCAACGGCGTCACGAGGATCCTGCCGCGGGCATCCACTGCGATGCCTGCGGTCGGCAGCCTGAGCTCGATCACGCTCGCGGTCGGGAGCGGTATCGGCGAAGGATTGCCGGCGTCGTCGAGTCGCGCCATCGTTCCCGACGCGAAGACGAGGAGGCGCTGCTCGCGATCGACGACCATCGCCTCGACGGAGCCGCCGTACGAGAACCCGGCATCGATTCCGCCATCCGGATTTAACCGAAGCAGGCCTTGTGGCGACGTCGCGTACAGCCGTCCGCGATCGTCGATGGCCGTCAAAAGAGGGTTCGCGATGGTGGTGCGGTAGGACTCCACCTCTTCGCCGTCAGGTCCGAACGCGCGCGCGCCGGCGAACGCTTTGTCCGTGCCGACGACGATCAGCCGTCCGGAAGGGTGCACCTCGATGCTGGGGTATGCATTCTGGAATCCGCTCAAGATGATCGCGCCAGACCCGGCGAAGCCCATGTCGCGCGTGCCGTCGTCAGAGAAACGAATCAGCGCCGCGGCTATGGGCCCCTCCACGATCACCGCATAGAACCCCTGCCCTGGCGCACCCGCCCGAAGGGTCTGGAACGCCCAAGCGCCGGGTGGCGTGGGGCCGCCCGGAATCTTCTCGCGCGTACCGTCGGCCCTCACGCGCTCGAAGCCGAAGTCCCTCGCCCACACGGCGATGCTCTCGCCGTCGTTCAGCAGCGCGGCGCCCCGGATGGAATCCGTGGTTGGGAAGGCTCCGAACGCGAGCGCGCCGGTTTGCGCGAACGAGGTGTCGAGCCCGGGCGTCGGGAGGAGAACTTCGTTGCTGAGAGTGCCTTGGACAACGCCCAGGCTGGTCGTCCAGGTCAGCGCCGCCTCGTGCACGCCGGGGCTCGCCGACGTGAAGCAGATCAGTTGATAGCAGGACAGGTGTTCCGCCAACGTGTGGGTACAGCGACTGCCCTCCAGCGTGAACGCTGGCGACCCGGTCAAGGTCATGCCCGAGACGGTCAGCGGATCGTTGCCCGGATTGTAAAGCCGGACCGAACCGACGCGCGCGCATGGACGCGACAGCTCGGGATGAAGCGGCACACCGAGGCCGCCCGCACTGTCGATGCCTGCGGCCGGCGTCACCGGTGTCCGGCCGTCCGCAGCAGCGTCAGGCCCATCCGGCGAGACGCAGGCCGTTTCGCGGATCCCGGGAACGCACGGCGGCGAGCCCGTCGTCGTGCCCACCGGGGCGCCATCCAGCACGCCCGCGTCCGCGTTGGTATCCAGCGCGCCGACGCAACCGGCGAGCAACGAAACGCAGAAAAGGAGTAGCGGCACCCTCACGGTTCAGTTCTCAAACGCAACCACTATGCCAGGACGGGGGACAGCGGCGCGCGGCGCTCGCAGGGAATGGCCGTCCGACAAGTTGTCGGCGCGCTGCGATCGCGCCCGACGACTCGTTGTATCCTGGCGCGCGGTGGCCGTCCGGAGGGTCGTCAGTTTCGCTGCGCTGGTTGCTCTGATCGCGGGCTGCGGATCGTGGGCCGACGATCTGTTCTGCGACGGCGCCGGTTGCGAATGGGCGCCCGGCGCCTGGGATCGGCTGGCCGCGCTCGCGAACCCGGGGCCGCCGCCGCCCGACCCGACCAACCAGTGGGCCGACAATCCGGACGTGGCCGCGCTCGGCAAACGGCTCTACAACGACACGGATTTCTCGGGTCCGTCGCGCATGGCGGATTCGCTGAAGCGGCCGACCACTCAGGGGCGCGCGCCCGCCGGGCTGCCCACCAACATCTCCTGCGCGACCTGCCACGATCTGCGGCGCGGCGGCGTCGACGTGTCGTCGGCGCCCGGGAACGTGTCGGTTGGCGCCGGCGTCACCGACGTCAACGCGCTGCCGACGATGAACGCGGGCTACCGGACGACCGTGTTCTGGAACGGCCGCCTCGATTCGCTGTGGGGTCTGAATCTGGTGGTGGGCGAGAGCGACACGACGCTGAACGGGACGCGTCTGCAGACCGCCCACGTCCTGGCCGACAAGTACGGCGGCGACGTCACGACGTTTTTCGGGTCCGTGCTGCCGCCCAACTGGATCGCGCGTGTCGCCACGTTCCCGTCCAGCGGCAAGCCGGGCGTCGACGCGTACGATCACATGCTCGACGACGGCGATCGCGCGCTGGTTGTCGCGCTGCTGGTCGTCTGGGCCAAGGCGATCGCCGCCTACGAGCGCACGCTGATCAGCCGCGACAGCGATTTCGACAAGTTCGTCGCCGAGGGGCCGCGGTCGACGCGCATCACGGAGCGCGCCAAGCGCGGCGCGCGGCTTTTCGTCGGCAAGGCGGGCTGCGTCGACTGCCACAGCGGACCGCAGCTGAGCGACGGCGCGGTCCACAACGTGGGCGTGCCGCAGACCGGACCCGCGGTGCCGACGGTGAACGACTGCCCCGCGATGGGGGCGTGCGACTGCACGGGCGACGGGAAAAACTGCCTTCCGTGGGGCGCGTACAACGCGCTTCTGTGGCAGCGCGACACCGGCCCCAAGTGGTACCCGATCATCGACGCGTGGAACGACGCGCCGGTGCGCGTGCCGCACACGGCGCCGGCGACGCCTTTCGACCCGTCGCTGAAGGGCGCGTGGCGCACGCCCAGCCTGCGCGACGTCGCGCTGACCGGGCCGTACATGCACGACGGCGTCTACCAGACGCTCGACGATGTCCTCTGGCACTACAACAGCGCTGGGCGCGACGAAGCGCCCGACGCCGTCGGGACGCCGGCTGCGCAGCTCAAGCCGCTCGGGTTGACCGACGACGAGCTCGGCGAGCTCACCGCTTTTCTCGAGACGCTGACGGGAGGAATGCCCGACAGCCCGTTCGACGGCGGCGCCACCGACGGCTGCGCTGCGACGGGCTCCTGCGCGGTCCCAACGGCCGTGCAGGCGATCTTCGACCACTCCTGCAAGCTTTGCCATGCGCAGCTCACGACAGCCGCGAGCGCGTACACCTACCTCGTCGGCGCCCGCGCGACGCTGGGTTGTCCCGACAGGGTCCTGGTCGTTCCCGGCAGCGCGGCCAGCAGCTACCTGATCGCGAAGGTGCGCAACCTTCCCGGAATCTGCGGCATGCCGATGCCCAATGGCGGGACACCGCTGCCGGAGGCTCAGATCCAGTCGATCGAGGCGTGGATCAACGGTCTGCGCCCTTGAAGGATCGGCCCGCTCGCGACACTAACGGACGAGGTTCTGAATGGCGCCACGTCGGATATTCGTCGCGGTTCTGCTGACAGTCGGATCGTGCGCGACGAGCGAGGGCGGACCCGTGACCGGCGCCGGCGGGACGAACGCCGCGGCGGGGACCGGTGGCGACGCGGGTCGCGCAGGCGCGACCGGAACGGCGGGCAGCGGCAGCGGCGCCGGAACGACCGGAAGCGCCGGCGCGGGCGCCGCGACGGGCAGCGCGGGTACCAGCGGAAGCGCCGGCACGACCGGCAATGCGGGAACGACAGGCGCCGCCGGTCGCGGCGGCACGACCGGCAACGCAGGAACGACGGGCGCCGCCGGTCGCGGCGGCACGACCGGCAACGCAGGAACGACAGGCGCCGCCGGCCGCGGGGGCACCACGGGCAACGCCGGCACGACGGGCGCGGGCGGGCGTGGCGGCACGACCGGCAACGCGGGCACGACCGGGACGGCGGGCAGCACCGGCACGTGCGCGCTGTGCGGCACGCACCGCTGGGCGTGCTGGACGATGCCGAATCCGGCCAGCACCGGCCAGCCGAACCCGGCCAGCTATCGCGACAACGGCGACGGCACCGTCACGGACAACGTCACATGCCTCACCTGGCAGAAGACCGCGTCGTCGACGAAGTACACGGTCACCGACGGACGCGCGTACTGCGCCACCCTCGGGGCGGGCTGGCGGCTCGCGACGCGCGTCGAGCTGGCGTCCGTCAACGACTTCACGTCGTCGGGATCGAAGTTCCCTGCCCCGCTGGCCGGACCGGCCGCCTTCTACAAGACCGGCTCCGAGTGGGTGCTGACCACGAAGCAGATCGGCGCGGGCGCCGGCACGGACTACGGCTGGGCGTACAACTTCTCCGACGGCATCGTCAGCAACGCGCGCTCGGGCGCGACCGCCGACAACGTGCGCTGCGTGCGCGGCGGCGGCGACGACGCGTTCGACACCGCGCCGGGCGCGCTCGCGGTCGCGCCGCCGAACCAGTACACCGTCGTCGCGACGGGCGAGGTGCGCGACAACTACACGGGGCTCGTCTGGCAGCAGGACTACTCGGCCGCGACGATGGCGTGGACAGACGCCGCCGGTTACTGCGCGGGCCTGACCACGGGCGGGCACACGTGGCGCGTGCCCAGCCTGCGCGAGCTGGCGACGTTGGTCGACGAGGCGCAGGTCGCGCCGGCGATCAACCGTACGATGTTCCCGAACACGAAATACGGGTCGAAGAGCAACAACTGGTACTGGGCGTCGCATCGCGCCGCCGGCAGCGCGACGGCCGCATGGGCGATCAACTTCGACGACGGCTTCACGGGGTTCAACGCGGGTGCGTCAGGCGCCTGGAACTATTTCACCGAAGCATGGGTAAAATGCGTGCGATGAACCTGCATCGCTGGTGGATTGGCGCGACCGCCCTCGCGCTGCTGGCCGCTTCGGCGGGCTGCGATTCGAAGATCTCGCCGTCGGGAACGGGAACTGCGGGCACGTCCGGCAACGCGGGCACGACGGGCGCCGCGGGCACGTCCGGCGTCGCGGGCACGTCCGGCGTTGCAGGCACCACCGGCGCCGCGGGCACGTCCGGTGTCGCGGGAACTACCGGCGCCGCAGGCACCACCGGCCGCGGCGGAACCACCGGAAGCGCCGGCAGCACGGGCACAGGCGGCGCGCCGATGCCGAGCGCTGGCTGCGGCATGGCGCCGATGACGACGGCGGAGACGACCTACATGATCGATGTCTCGGGCACCAGCCGCTCGTACATCGTGACGTTGCCCGCCAACTACAACGCCAGCCAGCCGCACCCGCTTGTGTTCGCGTGGCACGGTCGCACGGGCACCGCGATGCAGATCGCGCGCGGCAACTACTACAACCTGAAGTCGCGCATGACCAACGCGATCTTCGTCGCGCCCCAGGGCCTGGGCAGCAACTATTGCGTCGACCAGGCGCGCATCTTCTCGGTCGGCTTCAGCTACGGCGGCATCATGTCGCACACGATCGCCTGCCAGATGAGCGATACCTTCCGCGCCGTCGCGCCGATGGCGGGCGCGATCTTCGGCCGCACCAACACCTGCCTCACCCACCCGATCGCCGCCTGGATGACGCACGGGACGATGGACACGTCGGCAGCGGGCGGCGTCGACTACACCGCCGGTGAATCCGCACGCGATCGGATCGTGACGTTGAACCACTGCACCACCACCACGATGCCCGTCGATCCTTCACCGTGCGTCGCATACCAGGGCTGCGACGCCGGCTACCCGGTGCAGTGGTGCCCGCACGACGGCGCCCACGTCATCCCCAGCTTCGCCGCCGCCGCCGTCGCCAACTTCTTCAACCAGTTCTGACGGACCCTCACCCCACCCCTCTCCCGCAAGCGGGAGAGGGAGAAAGATTCAACGGCGGCGCGTGGCCGCGACGCCGATGTACCGCTCGCCGGTGTCGGGGAGCACCGTAACCACCGTCTTGCCGGGGCCGAGCTCGTGGGCGACGTCGAGCGCGATCTTGACCGCCGCGCCCGCGGAGATGCCGACCAGCAGACCCTCCTCGCGCGCCAGCCGCAAGCGATGCGCCTCGGCCTCCGCCTCGGTCGCGCGGCGCACCTCGCTGAGCAAACCGCGGTCGAGGATGTCCGGGACGAAGCCGGCGCCGATGCCCTGGATGCCGTGCGGACCGGGCTTCCCGCCCGAGAGCACGGCGCTCGCCGCCGGTTCGACCCCGACGATCGCGACGCGCGCGTGGCGCGCGCGCAGCGCACGCCCGACGCCGGTGATCGTGCCGCCCGTGCCGATGCCCGCGACGAACGCGTCGGGCACCGTGTCGCCGAGCTGTTTCAGGATCTCGGGACCGGTCGTCTCCAGGTGCACGCCGGTGTTGGTCGGATTCTTGAACTGCTCGGGCATGAACGCGTTCGCGTCGGCCGCCGCGATCGCGTTCGCCTCCTCGACGGCGCCGCGCATGACCTGCTCGGCCGGCGTCAGGTGCAGCTCGGCGCCGTACGCGCGCAGCAGCGCCATGCGCTCGGGCGACATGTTCTCGGGCATCGTCAGGATCAACCGGTAGCCCTTCACCGCCGCCACCAGCGCCAGCCCGATGCCGGTGTTGCCCGATGTCGCCTCGACGATCACCGATCGACCGGGGACCAGGCGTCCCTCGCGCTCCGCCGCCTCGATCATCGCCAGCGCCGGACGATCCTTCACGGACCCGCCCGGATTCATTTGCTCGCACTTCACGACGACGGCTGCGACGCGGTCACCCGCGCCCGGCATGCGTCGCAGGCGGACCAGCGGCGTGCCTCCGATGCGGTCGAGGATGCTGGCGTCGATGCCGGTCATCGAATCGAATCAGATGAAGTACATCGTCGCGGGCAGCGCCGCGCGCTTGACGCCCGCCGCCTCGGCGCGCGTCACGAAGTCCTGCAACGTCGCGCGCGCGAGCACGTCGACCAGCCGCGCGCGCACGTCGGTCCACACGGCGGCCGGCACATCGTCACCGTTGCCGGTGCCGTTGCCGTTCGCGGGCGCGTCGAATCCGAACATCTCCTCCAGCGGGCCGCGCACGGCGTAGAGCACCTCCGCCAGCGTGATCTGCGCCGGCGGCCGCGCCAGCGCGTAGCCGCCGCGCGGGCCCCGCCGCGCCTCGACGATCCCCGCCTTGCGCAGGTCCTGGAGGATCTGCTCCAGGAAGCGAAGCGGAACCTTCTGCCGATCCGCGATCTCCTTCGCGCCCGCTGCCTGCCCGAGGCGATGGAACGCCAGATCGTAGAGCGCGCGAATCGCGTAGCGCGTGCGGGTCGTGATGCGCATGTCAGCCTCCGCCGGTCATCGTGGTTTCGACTTCCGCCGACAGCCCGGCCGCGAGCTCGGCGGCGAGGCCGACGACCGCGCCCACCACCAGCAGCCCCGGCGCGCCCGCCGATGCCAGGGGGATCTCGACGCCGCCCAGCGACGCCAGCGTTCCCGTCCAGCGCCAGCTCTCGGCGGTCGCCGCGCCGACGATGACCGCGGCGGGCGTGTCGGGCGACCAGCCGCGCGCGCGCAGCCGCTCGCCGATGCGCGCGCGCTGCCCCAGCCCCATCAGCACGACCAGCGTCAGCGCGCCGGGCGGAAAGCCGTCGAGCAGCGGCCCGTAGGTCGTCTCGTGGTGGCCGGTGACGACCGCGTAGCTGGACGCAAGCCCGCGGTGCGTGACGGGAATGCCGGCCAGCGCAGGCGCCGCCACCGCCGACGACACGCCGGGTACGACCTCGAATGGGACGCCGGCGCGCGCGAGCGCGAGCGCCTCCTCGCCACCGCGCCCGAACACGTACGGATCGCCGCACTTCAACCGCACGACGTGCAACCCGCGCCGCGCGTATTTGATGAGCAGCCGATTCAGCACGTCCTGCGAGATGGACTGCCGGCACGCGCGCTTGCCGACGAAGAACCAGCGCGCCGCCGGCGCCAGCGCGCGCAGCTCCTCCGACGCGAGCGCGTCGTAGAGGACGAGGTCGGCCTGCGCCAGCCGGCGCGCGCCGCGCACGGTGATCAGATCGGCGCTGCCGGGACCGGCGCCGACGATCACCACGTGGCCGCTGCGTTCGCTCACGGCGCGACCTTACCGTTTTTCTTGCCGTCGTAGATCGCGTTGAGCGCGTCGAGCAGCAACGGACGCCGCTCCGTCATCGGCACGCCGCCCGCGCGCCATCGCGCCCGCTGCGCCTCCGCCTCCGCCGTCCACGCCTCGAGATCTTCAGGGAGCACCGCCTCCAGGCCCTCGCGCAGCAGCCCGGCCAGCGCGGGCGCGCGTCCGTCGGTCGAGACCGCGACGGTCACCCCGCCGCGCCGAAGAGTCCCCGCGCCGAACGCACTCGCCGCCGACGGGTCGTCGACAGCGAGCACGAACAGGCGCCGGGA
>Ga0310810_10008421_pt1 | contig 11869 bp, 10 predicted proteins | sample NCmetagenome_FD_207641 | JGI IMG/M metagenome (GOLD analysis project Ga0310810, IMG submission 207641) | Soil microbial communities from experimental microcosm in Duke University, North Carolina, United States - NC | ecosystem: Engineered > Artificial ecosystem > Soil microcosm > Unclassified ...
GCTCGTTTGGTGACCGTCGTCGCGGCGATCCCGAAGGCATCGGCGAGCTTCGCGAAGTTCGGTCCGCTGATCGGCGTCGCCGCATAGCGCTTGTCGTAGAAGAACTCCTGCCATTGCCGGACCATCCCGAGGTAGCCGTTGTTGATGATCGCGATGTTGATGTCGAGGTTCTCCTGCACGAGTGTCGCCAGCTCCGGGCACGTCATCTGGAAGCCGCCGTCGCCGACGACGACCCAGACTTCGGCTTCGGGGCAGGCGATCTTCGCGCCGATCGCCGCCGGCAGGGCGAACCCCATCGTGCCGAGGCCGCCCGACGTGATCAGCGAGCGCGAGCGATCGTGCTTGTAGTACTGCGCTTCCCACATCTGGTGCTGGCCGACGTCGGTCACGACCAGGGCGTCGCCCTTCGTCAGCCGCCAGATGTCGTTGATCACATGCGCCGCGTAGAGGTGCCCATCGTCGGGCAGGTTCTGGATGTCGCGGACGGCGGTGTCGCCCTTGAGCGCGTCGATGTGGGCGAGCCACGCCGCGCGGTCACCCGGCTTGACGTGCGGCAGCCACTCGTCGAGCGCGACGCGCAGGTCCTTGGCGATCGCGACGTCGACACGGACGTTCTTGTTCAGTTCCGCGCGATCGATGTCGACGTGGATCTTTTTCGCCGTACGCGCGTAGGTCTTGAGGTTGCCGGTGACGCGGTCGTCGAACCGCATGCCGAGCGCGATGAGCAGATCGGCTTCCTGGATCGCGTTGTTCACCCAGGCTTCGCCGTGCATCCCCATCATGCCGAGGTTCAGCGGGTGCGACGCGGCGACGCCGCCGATCCCGAGCAGCGTGACCGCGATCGGAATCTGTGCGCGCTCGGCCAGCTGCAGGATCTGGCGCTCGGCGTTGGACAGCATCACGCCATGGCCGGCGAGGATCAGCGGCCGCTCGGCCGCGTTGATCAGCTCGATCGCGTCAGCAACGTCACCGTCGCCCGGCAGGGCATCGTCATACGCTTCGGTGAGATGCGGCTCGGCGGCGTCCCAGTCCACCTCGCAGCTGTTCTGCTGCGCGTCCTTGGTGATGTCCACCAGCACAGGGCCGGGGCGGCCGCCGCGCGCGACGGCAAACGCCTCGCGGACCGCGGGAGCCACGTCCTCCGCAGATGTCACGAGGTAGTTGTGCTTCGTGATCGGCAGCGTGATACCGGTGATGTCCGTTTCCTGAAACGCGTCCGATCCGATCAGCTTGCTGCCGACCTGACCGGTGATGCAGACGATCGGCGACGAATCCATCATCGCCGTCGCGATGCCGGTGACCATGTTGGTCGCGCCGGGGCCGGAGGTGGCGATCGCCACGCCGACCTTCCCGGTCGCGCGCGCGTAGCCGTCCGCCATGTGCGTCGCGCCCTGTTCGTGGCGCACGAGGATGTGGCGAATCGGGTACTGCAGCATCGCGTCGTAGGCGGGAAGGATCGCGCCACCTGGATACCCGAACACGTCGGTCACGCCCTCACGCACGAGGGCTTCCCAGAGGATTTGTGCGCCAGTCAGTTTCATACAGCCTCACAACGATGAACGCAGAACTCGCTGAACCCGCAGAGCCAAGACCCTCTTTCCGCGTGTTCTGCGGTTTCTGCGTTGTACGTCGTCATCCGGTTACGGCTCCCTGTGACGCCGAAGCGACGAGCTTCACGTACTTCGCGAACACGCCGGTCGTGTAGCGCGGCTTCGGACACTGCCATTCGGTCATCCGCTGTTTCACCGTCTCGTCGGAGATCTCGACGTCGAGCGCGCGCTTGTCGACGTCGATCACGATCGTGTCGCCGTCGCGGACGATGGCCATCGGACCGCCGCGCGAGGCTTCCGGGGCGATGTGCCCGACGCAGAAGCCGCGCGTCGCGCCGGAGAACCGCCCGTCGGTGATGAGCGCCACGGTTTCGCCGAGCCCCGCGCCGACAATCGCGCCGGTGACGCCGAGCATCTCGCGCATCCCCGGTCCGCCGCTCGGGCCCTCGTAGCGGATGACGACGACGTCACCCGGCTTGATTGTCTGGCGCTGAACCGCGTCGAACGCCGCTTCTTCGCTGTCGAACACCCGCGCCGGTCCGCGATGCTGCATGCGCTCGGTACCCGAAACCTTCATCACCGAGCCTTCGGGCGCGAGGCTGCCGTGCAGGATCACGAGGCCGCCGCTTTTCTTGAGCGGCTGTCCGAGCGGCCGTACGACCTCCTGGCCTCCGGTTTCGACCGCGTCGGCCGATTCGGCGGCAAGCGTCCGCCCGGTGATCGTCTGTGCCGAGCCGTCGACCAGCTTCGCGTCCACCAGACGCTTCGCGACCAGCGGACTGCCGCCGGACTGGTGCAGCTCCGTGGCGACGAACCGTCCCGAGGGCTTGAGGTCGACGTAGAGCGGCGTGCGCGCGCTGATGCGATCGAAATCCGCGAGCTCCAGCGACAGCCCCGCCTCCCGGGCGATGGCGATGAGGTGGAGAACGGCGTTGGTCGATCCGCCCGTCGTGGCCACCGACGCGATCGCATTCTCCAGGGCGGTGCGCGTGATGATGTCGCGGGGACGAACGCCGCCGCGCACGAGGGTCATGACCCGTTCGCCCGCCACGCGGGCGACGTCGGCCTTCTTCGGATCGGTGGCCGGCACGCTGCCGCTGCCGAGCGCGGCGATGCCGAGGAACTCGCTGGCGATCGCCATCGTGTTGGCCGTGAACTGGCCGCCGCACGCGCCGGCGCCCGGGCAGGCCTCGTCTTCGATCGTGCAGAAGTCGGCGTCGCTCATCGAGCCGGCGGCGTGCGCGCCGACCGCCTCGAACACTTCCTGAATGGTGATCGCCTTGTCGTGGAAGTGCCCCGGCGCGATCGATCCGCCGTACAGCAGCACGCCGGGGATGTTCAGACGCGCGAGCGCCATCACGCCGCCCGGAATCGTTTTGTCGCAGCCGACCAGGACCACCAGACCGTCGAAGCCGTTGCCGCGGGTGACCAGCTCGATCGAGTCAGCGATCACCTCCCGGCTGACCAGCGAGGCGCGCATCCCCTCGGTCCCCATGGTGATGCCGTCGGAGATCGAGACAGTGTTGAACTCCATCGGCGTGCCACCGGCGGCGCGGATGCCGGCCTTCACGTGGACGGCGAGATCGCGCAGGTGGTAGTTGCACGGACCGATCTCGATCCACGTGTTGGCCACGCCGATGAGCGGCTTCTTGAGATCGGCGTCGGAGAAACCGACCGCCTTCAGCATCGCCCGCGCGGGCGCGCGGCTCGCGCCGGTCGTGAGCGGATTGCCGCCGTCGGTCACGAGACCACCTCGAAGGGATCGGTATGCTGGCCTTCGTGGCTCTTCCAGCTCGCGTAGGTGCCGAGCGTGCGCAGCATCGGCGCGAACTCCCCGAGGTGCGCCAGTGCGCGCGTGCAGTGCACTTCGTCGCGGGCAGCGGCGAGGTCGACGTAGAAGAGGTATTCCCACGGACGGCCCTGAATCGGCCGCGACTCGAGCTTGGTCAGCGAGATGCCGCGCAGGGCAAAGACGCTCAGCGCCTTGAAGAGCGATCCAGGCTCGTTGGGCAGCGAGAAGACAATCGACGTCTTGTCGGCGATGCGATCCGGCAGCGGCGTGGCGCCGACCACGAGGAAGCGCGTGATGTTGTCGTCGAAGTCCTGGACCGAGGCGGCGAGCGAGACCAGGCCGAAGACCTCACCGGCGCGCGCCGAGGCGATCGCGCCGGCGTCTTTCAACCCGGCGTCGGCGACCATCTTGGCGCTGCCGGCGGTGTCGTAGGTGGCGATAATCTCGACGTTGGTCAGCGTACGGAGGAACCGCTCGCACTGGGCGAGCCCCTGCGGGTGCGAGTAGACACGGCGCAGGCCGTCAAGAGTCGCACCCGGAAGCGCGAGCAGGTGATGGATGACCGGCAGCTCGACCTCGCCGACGATCGGCAGCGTCCGCTCGACCAGCAGGTCGTAGTTGCGGTGGATGCTGCCACCGATCGAGTTCTCGATCGGCAGCACGCCGTACGCCGACGTGCCCGCCTGGACGGCGTCGAAGACCTCGTCGAAGCTCCGGCAGGGCACCAGCTGCGCGTCGGGGTCAACCCGCCGGGCAGCCGCCTCGCTGAAGGCGCCGGGCTCGCCTTGATACGCGATGTTCATAGAAGACGACGATTACATACGCTGCCGCCCTAGAAGTCAAATTGATAATCTTTACGGGATTATAAGCCTGACAGCCGCTACAGCCTGGGCAACGTCACGCCGCGCTGGGCCTGGTACTTGCCCTTCTTGTCCTTGTACGACTTCGCGCACGGCTCGTCGCTCTGGAAGAACAACACCTGGGCGATCCCTTCGTTCGCGTAGATCTTGGCGGGCAGCGGCGTCGTGTTCGAGATCTCGATCGTCACGTGCCCTTCCCATTCCGGCTCGAACGGCGTGACGTTGACGATGATGCCGCAGCGGGCGTACGTCGATTTACCGAGGCAGACCGTCAGGACGTCGCGGGGGATGCGGAAATACTCGATCGTACTCGCGAGGGCAAACGAGTTCGGCGGGATGATGCAGACGTCGGCTTTGATGTCGACGAACGACTTCGGGTCGAAGCTCTTGGGATCCACCACGGTGTTGTAGACGTTGGTGAACACCTTGAATTCGTCGCCTACGCGCACGTCGTAGCCGTAGGACGAGACGCCGTAGGAGATAACCCCCTGTCGCACCTGATCGTCCACGAAGGGCTCGATCATCTGGTGGTCGCGCGCCATTCGGGTGATCCAGGTGTCGGGTTTGATGGACATGGGTAGTGTTTAGTCGTTGGTCTCTAGTCGTTGGTCGTTGGTCGTTAGTCGTTAGTCGTTGGTCGTTGGTCGGCGGCGTGCGTCAGCGGCGGAAGAACGCCAGTGCCAGCGTGAGGAGAATACTCAGGATGATCGACGTCGCCAACGGGAAATAGAAGCTGAAGCTGCCCCGCCGGACGTAGAAGTCGCCGGGCAGCCGTCCCAGCGGCACGCCCAGCATCACCGCCAGCCCGAGGACGGCAATCCCAAGCCCCACGAAGACCAGCGTCTTGCCCATACCACTGGCGTCCTTAGTTCTTTCGTGTTAGATCAGCGCCTCAAATCAGTTCGAGGCCGGGAAAGAAGTAGCCGATTTCATACGCGGCGGTCTCCGGCGCGTCAGATCCATGCGTGGCGTTTCGCTCGATCGACTCCGCGAACTCCTTCCGCATCGTGCCCGCGTCGGCCTTGGCCGGGTCGGTCGCCCCCATCAGCGTCCGCCATTTCTTGATCGCGTCCGCGGCCTCCAGCACCAGCACAATGGCCGGTCCTGACGACATGAACGACGTCAGGCTGCCAAAGAATGGACGCTCGCGGTGCACCGCGTAGAAGCCTTCCGCCTGCTTCGCCGACAGCTGCACCCGGCGCATGGCACGAATCTGGAATCCCTCGTCCTCGATGCGCTGAATGATCTTGCCCGCAAGACGCCGTTCCACGGCGTCCGGTTTGATGATGGCCAGAGTCCGTTCGGTCATATCGGCCGATTATAGCAGGCGCTACCTCAGCCGTTCGAAGGAGCCCGGGATGACCATGGAACAGAAACAGGCAAACGACCCGGCGGCGCACAAGGGCGCGATCGAGGGTGACCGTCCCTCCGACGAGCAGAACGTCGCGAACAAGGGCAAAGGCATCGACAAGGACGGCGTGCCGAACGACCCGGTCGCTACCGCGCAGGACCGCATTGGCGCCAACGAGGACGAATCGCAGGGATAGCAGAAAATGCAAATTGCTGAATGCAAATTGCTAAATGATTAGGGATTTCTGCCGCACCCTACCAACCGATTGGGAGGGTCGTTTCGTCGCCGACCAGTTGTTCCGATCCAGCTCGAGAACGTCCGCGAACTACCACGCGACTTGCCGTGCCCGCTCGCGGCGTGACTTCGTATCTAAGCTGGGGCTCGTCGTGGAGGAATCTGACGAAGCTGTGTTCTGGCTGACGTTTATCGGCCGCGCGGGCATGAACGAGAGCGCGGAGCAAAAGGACTTACTGAACGAAGGCAAGGAGCTGCTGGCGATCTTCGTCAAATCCGCAAAGACCGCCGGCGGCAATCCTCAATAAATCAGCAATTTGCATTCAGCAATTTGCATTTCTACCGTCCTTACCGCAGTCCCTCCATGATCTCTTCCAGCGCCTCCGGGCCGGGACGCGTCCGGCTGAGGGGGAGAAACGCCAGCGGTTCGTCGACGACGTTCAGCTGCGTGAGGAAGTCGTCGCGGTCCGGTTCGATGTAGATCAGACCGGTCGCGAACTCGCCGCGGCGGGCGGTCTCGTGCAGGCGCTTCAGCGCGTTGATCTTGTCGGTCGCGTCGTAGTCCTCTTCGAGCTTCTTCAGCAGCAGCTTCGACCCATCGTGCATCGTCACTTCCTGCGACGAGCCGGGCTCGTAGTCGACCGCGATGTCCTCGAAGAACGGCACGAAGGTGATGTCCTCGACCGGATCGTCGTGGTCCTTGGCGTAGGCGTAGCTCTTCGTCGACCCTTCGTGATCGTTGAAGGTGACACACGGCGAGATGACGTCGAGCATCACGGTGCCGCGGTGCGAGAGCGCCGCTTTCAGGAGCGAGAGCAGCTGCTTCTTGTCGCCCGAGAACGAGCGGCCGACGAACGTCGCACCGAGCTCGATTGCCAGCGCGCAGGTGTCGATCGGCGGCAGATCGTTGACCACGCCGGTCTTCAGCTTCGAGCCGAGATCGGCGGTCGGCGAGAACTGCCCCTTGGTCAGGCCGTAGCAGCCGTTGTCCTCGATGATGTAGATGATCGGCAGGTTGCGGCGCATCAGGTGGACGAACTGGCCGATGCCGATCGCGCCGGTGTCGCCGTCGCCGCTGATGCCGATGGCGATCAGCTTCTGGTTGGCGAGCATGGCGCCTGTGCCGACCGACGGCATGCGGCCGTGGACAGCGTTGAAGCCATGCGATCCGCCCAGGAAATAGGCCGGGCTCTTGCTCGAGCAGCCGATGCCCGACAGCTTGACCACCTGCTTGGGATCGATTCCCATTTCGTAGAAGGCGTCGATGATGCGCTCGGAGATCGCGTTATGCCCGCAGCCGGCGCACAGCGTCGTCTTGCCGCCTTTGTAGATCGCCGGTTCGAGACCGATACGGTTGACTTTGATTGGCGTCGCCATTGACTATTCCCCACCCGCCGTCCCCGCGCTCATGCGGGCGGCCGTCTTTTTTGCCACTTCGAAGCCTTCCTGCGCCAGCACATCGTCGGTGATGCTGCGGGCGTCAATCGGCAGGCCGTTGTAGTGCAGGACGCTGCGCAGCTTCTTCTGCCGGTCCGGCGTGACTTCCAGCTTCATCAGCTGGAGAAGCTGCGCGTCGCGGTTCTGCTCGATGACGTAAATGCGCTCGTGCGCATCGATGAACTGCTCGAGCTCCGGCGTGAACGGATAGGCGCGCAGCCGGAAGTACGACGTCTCGACCTTCGTTTCGTCGCGCAGCTGGTCGCGGCTTTCCTGCGTCGCGTACTCCGACGTGCCGTAGGCGATGAACCCGATGGTGGCCTTGGCGTTCTGGTCGACGACCGGCTTCGGCACGTGCGTACGCGCCGTCTCGAACTTGCGGTTCAAGCGGTCCATGTTCTCGACGTAGTCGTCCGGGCGCTCGCTGTACTGGCCCTTGGCGTTATGGCCCGAACCGCGCGTGAAGTAGGACGGCATGCCGTCGCCCGGCACGGTGCGGTACGGGATGCCGTCGCCGTCGACGTCCTTGTAGCGCCCCCAACCGTCACCAAGCTCCTTGAGCTTCTCCGCCGTCAGCAGCTTGCCGCGGTTGATCTCCTTCGTCGGATACTTGAAGCCGTCGGCCATCCAGTTGTTCATGCCGAGGTCGAGATCCATCATCACGAAGATCGGCGTCTGGAACAGCTCGGCGAGGTCGAACGCCTGCATCGCCATCTCGTACGACTCTTCCACCGAGCACGGGAACAGCATGATGTGCTTGGTGTCGCCGTGCGACAGGAACGCCGCCTGCAGCAGGTCCCCCTGCGCCGTGCGGGTCGGCAGGCCGGTCGACGGCCCGACACGCTGCACGTCGAAGATCACGGCCGGCGTCTCGGCGTAGTACGCCAGCCCGGCGAATTCGCCCATGAGCGAGATGCCGGGGCCGGCCGTTGCGGTCATCGACCGCGCGCCCGCCCAGCTGGCGCCGATCACCATACCGAGCGACGCGATCTCGTCTTCGGCCTGCACGATCGCGAACGTGGCCTTGCCGGTTTCCTTGTCGATCCGGTACTTCTTCATGTAGCCGATGAGCGACTCGCACAACGACGAGGACGGCGTAATCGGGTACCAGGCGACGACGGTGACGCCGGCCATCATGCAGCCGATGGCGGCTGCCTGGTTGCCCTCGATCAGGATCTTGCCCTGCGTCTCGTTCATCGGCTCGATGACATACGGGTCCTGTTTCGTGAAGGTCGCTTCCGCGTAGTCGAAGCCGGCCTTCAGCGCGCTGGCGTTCAGAACGACCGCCTTCGCCTTCTTGCCGAGCTGCTTGGCGAGCGCCTTCTCCATCAGCGCGAGGTCGATGCCGAGCAGCTTCGCCAGGATGCCGTCGTAGATCATGTTGCGCACGAGACGCCGCAGCTTCGCGTCCGGGCACACCGGCTTGACCAGCACATCGAACGGCACCGGGTAGAAGATGAGGTCGCTGCGCAGTGCGTTCAGCTTCAACGGCTCGTCGTACACGACCGCCGCGCCCGCCTCGAGGGTCAGGACGTCTTCCTTGGCGGTCTCGGCGTTCATGGCGATGAGGAAGTCGACTTCCTTCTTGCGCCCGATGTAGCCGTGCTTGCTGACCCGGATGGTGTACCAGGTGGGAAGTCCCGCGATATTCGACGGGAACATGTTCTTGCCCGAGGCCGGCACGCCCGAGAGGAGCATCGATCGGAGCAGCACGATATTCGCGGTCTGGCTGCCCGACCCGTTGACGGTCGCGATCTGGATGCTGAAGTCGTTGACGACGCGATGCGCTTTCCCGGAGGCCGGCTGTTCTTGAACCGCGAGATCTGTCGGTGACATTCTCAAGTCCTTACGACGTATGAAGATAAAGGAATCTCGGCGACGCTCTGCCGAAGCAGGACAACCGGAAAAGTATATCACGCGTGAACGAAAGACCGAGGTGGTGACGCCGGAGATACGGCGCTCTGACACGTGAGGGCGGCTGGTATCCTAGGCACCCCTTGATGTCGAACAGAGCGCGATCGCTGGCCTGCGCCCTCCTGATCGTGCTCGTCGGCGTGCTGACCTACGCCAACAGCCTGTCGGGCCCGCTGATCGCCGACGACAATTCCGCGATCGTCCGCAACCCTCAGATCAGGCGTCTGTGGCCGCTGGTCGAGGCGCTTGCGGCACCCCGCGACAACGAGCTGGCGAGCCGCCCCCTCGTCAACTTGTCTTTCGCAGTCAATTACGCCATCGGAGCGCTCTCGGTCCGCGGCTACCACATCGTCAACCTGGGGCTGCATGTCCTGTCCGCGCTGCTCCTGTTCGGCATCGTCCGCCGGACGATGAGGACTGGTGCGCTGCGGCAACGTTTTGCCGGCACGGCGAACGGCATCGCGCTGGCCAGCGCCCTGATCTGGATGGTGCACCCGCTCTTGACTGAGTCGATCGACTACGTCACGCAGCGCACAGAGCTGATGATGGGCCTGTTCTACTTCCTGACGCTGTACTGCGCCATTCGCGCGGCCGAGCCTGGCAACGCCGGCGGCTGGCGGTCGGCCGCGATTTTCTCGTGCCTGCTCGGCATGGGGTCCAAGGAGACGATGGCGACCGTGCCGGTCATCGTCGTGCTGTACGACCGGGTCTTCCTTTTCGATTCGGGACGCGAGGCCTGGCGGTGCCGCAAGGGATTGTACGCGGGCCTCGCGCTCGGATGGCTGGCGCTCGCTGCGCTGTTGCTGTCGTCACTGCCACCGACGATTGGCTTCGGATCGCGGGTCTCCGGTTGGACTTATCTGCTGAATCAGTGCCCGATGATCCTGCGGTACCTGGGGCTCGCGGTCTGGCCGAGCGGCCTGGTGTTCGACTACGGATTGCCGCACCCGATGGTACTGACCGACGTCCTGCCTCAGGCAACGCTGGTCGCGGCGCTTGCCGCACTGACCGTGGTGGCGTTGTTCGTCAGGCCGATGATCGGCTTCCTCGGAGCCTGGTTCTTCATAACGCTCGCGCCCACATCGAGCGTCATGCCGATCATCACGGAGGTCGGCGCGGAGCGCCGCATGTATCTGCCACTGGCGGCACTCGTGGTGCTCACCGTCATCGCGGCGGATCGCCTCTGTGCATTGGCCGGCCGGCGCCGGGTGGCCGTTGCCGTCACCGCCGCGGTCGTCATTGTGGTCGCGCTCGCCCTCGCGACAGCACGGCGCAATCACGAATACGCATTCGCCACGTCGCTGCTGCAAACGAGCGTGGATCGCCGGCCGCACGGCCGCGCCCACCTGGTCCTTGCGGGAGCGCTGCTCGATGAAGGGCGGAATAATGAGGCGATGGCGCACATGCGCGCCGCCATCCCGGACTATCCTCGGGCGCTCCTGGTGCTGGGCTCAGCGCTCTACAACCGCGGGCAGTTCGACGATGCGATCACTGAACTGCACGCGTTCATTGCACGCGTAGACGGACGGCCGGAATGGGTGCCCCTGAGCGTCACGGCCCGCACCCTCATCGCCCTCTCTCGGGTGCATCAGGGCAAACTCCCGCAAGCGGTCGAGGAGTTTCAGTCGGCATTGCAGCTCGACGCCGAAGATCCCGAGGTCCACGCCAATCTCGCCCTCGTCCTGCTGCTGCAGAGCGATTTCGAGGGCGCGCGCCAGCACTACGAGAAATTCCTCGAGCGCCGGCAAGGAAGCGCGGTCGTCCTGACCAATCTGGGCGTTGCACTCCAGAAGCTCGGGCATCCTGACGAAGCGAAAGCGCGTTTCCGACAGGCCCTCACCATCGATCCCAACTATCGCGACGCGCGACGCGGGCTGGACGGACTTTCTGAGGCGATGACGCCGCCACCGCGGTAGCGCAGCGAAACGGCTACAGCAGGCTTTTGATCGCGGCGCCCATGTCGGCGGGGCTCTGCACGACCTTGACGCCCGCGGCGGTCAGTGCGGCCATCTTTTCGGCCGCCGTGCCTTTGCCGCCCGCGATGATCGCGCCCGCGTGCCCCATGCGGCGCCCGGGCGGCGCCGTCTGGCCCGCAATGAAGCCGACGACCGGCTTCTTGAAGTTGATCTTGATCCACGCGGCGGCCTCTTCCTCGGCGTTGCCGCCGATTTCGCCGATCATGATCACCGCGTCCGTCTCGGGATCCTCGCCGAACAGCTTCAGCGCGTCGATGTGCGACGTGCCGATCAGCGGGTCGCCGCCGATGCCGATGCAGGTGCTTTGCCCCATTCCCAGCCGTGTCAGCTGATGGATCGCTTCATACGTGAGCGTACCGCTCTTCGAGACGATGCCGATGCGCCCTTCCTTGCAGATGTTGCCCGGGATGATGCCGGCCTTTCCCTTGCCGGGCGAAATGAGGCCGGGGCAATTGGGGCCGACCAGGCGCGTCGCCGGCCTCTCTTTCAGGAACGTCATCGCGCGCATCATGTCGAGCGTCGGAATGCCCTCGGTGATGCAGACCACGAGCGCGAGGCCGCCGTCAGCCGCCTCCATGATCGCGTCGGCCGCGAACGGCGGCGGGACGAAGATCACGGACGCATTGGCGCCGGTCTGCTTCGCGGCGTCCCGGACGGTGTCAAAAATCGGCCAGCCCTCGTGCGTCGTGCCGCCCTTGCCCGGCGTGACGCCGCCGACGACCGTGGTGCCGTACGCCGCGGCCTGCTTGGCGTGG
>Ga0310810_10008422_pt1 | contig 11868 bp, 9 predicted proteins | sample NCmetagenome_FD_207641 | JGI IMG/M metagenome (GOLD analysis project Ga0310810, IMG submission 207641) | Soil microbial communities from experimental microcosm in Duke University, North Carolina, United States - NC | ecosystem: Engineered > Artificial ecosystem > Soil microcosm > Unclassified ...
GTTGGAATAATTGGCGGCGTTTTCGCCTTCCTTACCAACTTTTAGCTGCAAGCCATGCAGCAGGAATAGAAAATTCTCCGGATCGGGATAATCCGCGTTCCAGCCCCATTCAAAAATCTGCGCATTTCCCTTGCGTATCTTGTCCTGAAAACGGTTATAGTCAGTACTGCGAACCACAAGCTGAATGTTGAGTTTGTGGAATTGCTTGCGCATCCAGTCGAGACTGGATTTGTCTTCCGCGCCCCGCGCGGTTACGTCGAAATACAGTACCAGGGGCGCACCCGTTCTGGCATCCACCCCATCCGGGTACCCTGCCTCGGCCAATAGCTTTCTGGCAGCTTCTATCGGCTTGCGCTGCGGCCGCCCATTGACCCAATCATATACCACCGGATTCACGCCTTCCTTGCCTTCGCGGTGACCAAAAATCCCCGGAGGAATCGGTCCCTGTGCCGGTACCCCACGGCCGTTGGCAAATATCGAAACATACTCTTCGTAATCGACCGCAATGGAAATCGCCTGACGCAGTTTTTTTGCCGACTCGCGCCCGCGCTTGTCGACGCCGCCCACCACCGGATCCAGCATGTTAAAACCCATGTAGTTGGTGGAAGCCGCCACCGCTGTTTCCAGCCGGATACCCTGCTCCTGCATTGCCTCGGTTACTGTCGCTTCGCCCTGCCCGGTCAGTTGCACTGCCTGATCGAAGCTGTCGGATCCGATGGTTGAAGCGTCATAATAACCCTGAAGAAATTTATTCCAGCGTGGAATACTTTCCCTTTCTCGACTGAATATGACTTTGTCGATGAACGGTAAAGGTTTGCCGGCGTCGTCCAGAAATCCTGCCTTTGCATCGCCCGGCATCCCCTCGGATGGATAAGTTTCGCCATGGAAGTTGGGATTCCGTTCAAGCGTCATCACGCGATTGGGATTGTTCTCGGTAAGCATGTAAGGCCCCGTTCCTATGGGATACCAATCAAGGTTGATATTTTTGCGGGACAATGCCTTCTGACTGTAAAATCGTTCCGCTTCCCATGGAATGGGCGCGAAAAAGGGCATGGCCAGCCAATACATGAACTGGGGGTATTTGCCTTTGATTTTGACGCGATAGGTATGGGAATTCACTACCTGCGCGCCTGCCAGAGGATATTTATTTAAATCCAGATAGGCTTCTCCATTTTCCTGAAGCTGCCCGACGGCGGCAGTCTGAAGCAAAATCGAATATTCCTTGAGACCCACGATGTAATCCGACATCAAGCCAAAAATGGGCGAATGCAAACGCGGGTGCGCCAGCCGCTTGATCTGGAAAACATAATCTTCAGCGGTCAGTTCACGTGAGCCGGTCCGGGGAAAGTCGCTCAGCCTGTAGATTTTGGACAGCTCCGCGGCGCTCAGGTCATGGTAGAGAAACTCACCCTGTTCGTTCCGCGCAAAAGCCGGATGAGGCTGATAGCGAATGCCGGGCGTGATGGAAATTTCATATAGGGTGTAGGCAATCTGTGCGGCATCCGCCGTGTCGGGTAGACGATTTCCCTTATGGTCGAAATATTGCGTTTCCGGCAACTCAGACGCCGCCAAAGGGATCAGTTCATATGGTCGTTTCAGGTAATGGTATTGCAGCGGCGGCTCATAAATTTGCGCGGTAAACTGGATCTCGTTCGAGCTGTAGGATTGCACGGGGTCCAAGTGCTTTGGGCGCTCGGCAAACGCGCTATAAAGAGTATTTTTTTCCGCATCTGAAGCGGGATAGGGATTGTTCCAGGGATTTCCACTGCAAGCGCAAACAGAGACCGCAAGCAGCACCAGCAAGCATTTAAACAATAACTTCATTGGAATAACAGATACCAGGCAGGCTGAATCAATCTCGTTAAAATCCCATAGTTCTGCAAATCATTTATCCCATAGTTCTGTAAATCATTTTGAGTATCGCCATTGCATCAGGGTTCCATGCTCACTCCAACCGATCTTTATGATTTTACAGTCCTTATGATTCTATACTCGGCAACTTGAAGCTATAATCCCAAATTCGACAGTAGATCGCTTGTTTTTTAGCGCCACAGTCCTGAAGGTCTTTTGCGCTCCTTGACTTGGCTTTTTTGGAAGCCTCGCTACAAGGCGGATTCAGTATAATTCGCCAAACCGTCATGTAAGGAATTTGATATGGCTTTTCTCGCAGGCAAGCGCATCCTCATCACCGGATTGCTCAGTAATCGCTCCATTGCTTATGGCATTGCAAAAGCGATGCATCGGGAAGGCGCCCAACTCGCCTTTACTTATCAGGGGGAAGGAATACGTGAACGGGTTGCAAAAACCGTTACTGAATTCGGCAGTGATCTCCTTTTCCCGTGTGATGTCTCGAATGATACCGAGATTACCCGCTGTTTCAATGACCTTGGAAAGCACTGGGACGGTCTCGATAGTATCGTTCATTCGATTGCTTATGCCCCACGTGAGGCATTAAGCGGAGACTATCTGGAAACCGTAAATCGTGAGGCATTTCGCATTGCGCACGATGTCAGCTCGTATAGCTTTGCTGCTTTGGCAAAAGCGGGATTGCCGCTGATGCACGGCCGTAATGCCTCGCTTCTGACGCTTACCTATTTGGGTGCGGTGCGAGTCATGCCGAATTACAACGTCATGGGCTTGGCGAAAGCGAGCCTGGAGGCTAATGTGCGCTTCATGGCGTCCAGTCTTGGCCCGAAGGGAATTCGTGTGAACGCGATTTCCGCCGGTCCGATCAAGACGCTCGCAGCGGCAGGAATCGGTAATTTCGGGAAACTGCTCGGTTATACCGAAAAAGTCTCCCCATTACGCCGTAATGTTTCGATCCTCGAGGTGGGTAACGTTGCTGCGTTCCTGTGCAGCGATCTGGCGAGTGGCGTTACCGGGGAAATAACTTATGTCGACGCAGGTTTCAATACCGTCGCTTTTGATGTCCCGGAACCCTGAGCGTGCCTGCACTACCGAGCTACTTCCACAGCAGATCGCAAGTAGCGGGATTGTTGCTTCCCGCGAAATCGCTATTCGCCGCCTTAACCGCTTCAATAGCCGTCCAGAATGCGTGCCCGGATTATTTATAGTGTCTAGTCTATCATGCGTTGACAGGTAAACCGCCTTCCTAAATACAATGGCATCGATGGTGGTCCTGAATCTCATCCCTGGCAACATTGAGGAAATAATGTTGGATGTAGAAGGTTTCGCCTTTGCTTCGTCGAACAGCTCCTTCCCCTTTGTCCCTTTGTCCCTTTGTGCACTTTACCCCCGCCCAGAGGGCAGGAAGGCAAACACAATACTGGATTAATGCGCTTTTTCCCAGTTCGGCCCCACACCTACCTCGACCAGCAGCGGTACGTCCAATTGGGTTACCGCACCCATGAGCAATGGTAGCTCCTTTTTGATCTTTTCGATTTCCTGATCCGGCACTTCCAATACCAGTTCATCGTGTACCTGCATGATGACTTTGCTGAGCAGATGTTCGCCTGCCAGCCAGCCATGCAAGGCAATCATGGCGAGCTTGATGATGTCCGCCGCGGTACCCTGCATGGGCGCGTTTATTGCCGCCCGCTCCGACGCTTGCCGCCGGTTGGCATTGGAACTGTTGATCTCGGGCAGCCATAGCCTGCGCCCGAAAACGGTTTCGACAAAACCACTTTGTCTGGCTGTTTCCCGCGTATGCTGCATATAGTTCGCCACGCCAGGATAGCGAGCGAAGTAGCGATCTATATATATTCTGGCTGCGGCCCGCTCAATGCCGAGCTGCGACGCGAGACCAAACTCCGACATGCCATAGATCAGTCCGAAGTTGATGATTTTTGCATAGCGGCGCTGCTCATTGCCGACTGCTTCTGGCAATATGCCGAATATTTCCGCAGCAGTGGCGCGATGGATGTCCTCACCCGCCCCGAATGCTTTCAGCAATCCGGAATCACGGGAAATGTGGGCCATGATGCGCAACTCGATTTGCGAGTAATCGGCCGAGACAATACTGTGGCCGGGCGGTGCGATAAAAGCTTCGCGAATACGACGGCCTTCGGCGGTGCGTACCGGAATGTTTTGCAAATTGGGTTCATTGCTGGCAAGCCGGCCCGTTACGGCTACAGCCTGAGCGTAGTTGGTATGCACCCTCCCGGTCGCGGCATCCACCATGCGTGGAAGCTTGTCCGTATAAGTGGATTTCAGCTTGGCAAGACCGCGATATTCGAGCAGGACTTTTGCCAGCGGGTAATCCTGCGCAAGACGCTGCAGCACGTCTTCGTCCGTGGACGCTGTGCCCCCTGGCGTTTTTTTCAGGATAGGAAGCTTGAGCTGGTTGAACAGAATCTCCTGAATTTGCCTGGTTGAATTCAGGTTAAATGGCTGCCCGGCGATCGTGCAGGCTCGATCCTCGAGCGCCAGCATTTTCTCGGCCAGTTCGCGGCTCTGTGTTTCAAGCAACTTCAAATCCAGCAATACACCGTTGCGCTCCATCTCGAACAGTATTTCCATCACAGGCATTTCAAAAGCGCGATAAACGTGGTCGAGCTTGCTATCACATTCAATGAGCGGGTAAAGATGCTGGTGCAGCCGCAGGGTGATATCGGCATCTTCAGCGGCATATTGCGTTGCGCGCTCGATGTCAACCTGATCAAAACTTATCCGGCTCGCGCCTTTACCCGTTACGTCGTTGTAACTGATGGTTCTGGCATCGAGGTGCCGCAATGCCAGGTTGTCCATATCATGCGGGCGGTGAGGTTCGAGCACGTAGGACTGTAATAGCGTGTCATGAACAATGCCATTTAAGGCAATGCCGTGATTGGCGAAGACATGCTTGTCGTACTTGAGGTTCTGTCCCACCTTGAGCCTGGCAGGATCCTGCAGCCAGGGTTTGAGCTTCTCCAGCACGAAATCAGCCGTCAGTTGCGCTGGCGCCCCAGTATAGCGGTGCGCCAGCGGCACGTAGGCCGCTCGGTGCGGCTCTACGGAAAAAGCAATGCCAATAAGGCGCGCCTGCATTGGGTCCAGCGAGGTTGTCTCGGTATCGAGCGAAACCAGTGACGCGGCATTGAGACGGACTATCCATTCTTCCAACTCGGATGGGGTGAGAATGGTTTCATAGTTCACCTGCACCTCATCCGGGGGCTTCCGATACCCGCCCATGGGAAGCGAACTGGCATTCTCGTCCTGCTCGTTCCGTTGGCCCTGCTCACCCGCAGGCGATTGCTGTCCCAGCTCGCGCAGCCAGGTTTTGAAATCCAGCCGCTCGTATAGCTCCGCCAGTTTTGCGGTATCCTGGGGTTGTAGCCCAAGGTCGTGCACGCCTACCGGCAGTATGACGTCACATTTAATGGCAATAAGTCCAGACGACTTGCTCAACCAGTCGAGTGCCTTGCGCAAATTTTCTCCTACCACGCCGCCGATCTCACCTCCATGAGTGATGAGATTATCCAGGGTGCCGTATTGGCCAAGCCATTTCACCGCCGTTTTGGGGCCAACCTTTTCCACGCCTGGAATGTTATCCGTCGCATCACCCACCAGCGCCAGGTAGTCGAGCATACGCGCCGGCGGCACCCCAAACTTGGCAAGTACGCCTGCTTCATCCAGAACTTCGTTTGTCATGGTATTGACCAGCGTCACACGAGAGTTCACCAGTTGGGCGATGTCCTTATCGCCGGTCGAAATGATGCAGCGAATATTTTCGGGCTCAGCCTGTTTGGCAAGAGTGCCTATGACGTCGTCCGCCTCCACGCCTTCCACGATCAGCATCGGCCATCCCATAGCGCGGATACATTCATACAACCGCGGGATTTGCGCCGCGAGATCGTCCGGCATAGGCGGGCGTTGCGACTTATATTGGGGATAGAGCTCATCGCGGAAAGTCTTGCCTTTTGCATCAAATACGCACGCGCTATAATCGGCATGATAATCCTTATGCAAGCGGCGCAGCATGTTGAGAACGCCGTAAATTGCTCCGGTCGGTTCGTTGTTGCGGTTACGCAAATCCGGCAGTGCGTGAAAAGCGCGATACAGATAGGATGAGCCGTCGACCAACAGCAATGTTTTCATTTAACTCCAAAGGCTTTCGATGAACTCGCAAGAGAAATTAGCGCGCACCATGACGTCCGATTTTATGGAAAAAACCTGGTCTGCCAGGGAGTCATGGCGCGTGTTCGGGATTATGGCAGAATTTGTGGAAGCTACGGAACGGCTGAATTCGATCAGGCCGGCTGTGAGTATTTTCGGCAGTGCCCGCACCTCACCCGACCATCCTTATTATAAATTGACTGAGCAGATCGCCCGTCTGTTGTCGGACGCCGGTTTTTCGGTAATTTCCGGCGGGGGACCGGGCATCATGGAAGCGGCCAACAAAGGAGCCTATTTTGGCACATCGCCCAGCGTCGGCTTGAATATCCAGCTCCCCCATGAACAACACCGCAACGTCTATCAGGACATAAGTCAGACTTTCCGTCACTTTTTTGCACGCAAGTATATGTTCGTTAAATTTGCCACCGCCTATGTCGTATTGCCGGGCGGTTTCGGCACTTTGGACGAGCTGATGGAAGCACTTACACTGGTTCAGACGGGCAAAACCCGGAAAATGCCGATTATTCTGGTTCGTTCAGAATTTTGGCGAGGGATGCTCGATTGGCTGCGCCAATCGCTCGTGGCCGAGGGGATGATTTCTTCCGAAGATATGGAATTGATCCAGATCATCGATGAGCCCGGCGAAGTCGTGAATGCCATCTTCCAGTATTATGAAACTCGCGGGTTCGAGCCGTCCGCAGCCGAACGGGAGGTGCAACTCAATCTATAACCGGCGCTTCTTTTCGGATAGAATGGAATATTGATCCCTGTATCCCTGATTGCGGGAGGCGCCATGCGTCGAATAGTTGTCGCACTATGGTTGAGCTTTGCACTGCCGGCGTCAGCGCAATCCAACCAACCCAAGGATTTGCGGCCTTTGCCGGAAGTCCCGGAGCCGCCGGAGCTCGCGTTGCCGGCGCCAGGAGCCGATCAGGACGATGCCTCGCTTGAGCCGCAAATTACCATTACCAACCGTGGAGAGGATAAGGTCGAAGAATATCGTCTCAATGGCCGGCTCTACATGATTAAGGTTATTCCCCGAATAGGTCTGCCGTATTACCTGATCGACAACTATGGAGACGGTACCTTTGCAACCGGCACGGGTGGCCTTGACCAGCACATTCGGCCGCCGATGTGGGTGATACGCCAGTTTTAAATTTCCAGGTCAGAAAGACCATGCCAGGCTCTTGTGGGCAGCTTGATTCGACTAGCCCAAATCATTGCGAAGGCGGCGGCTGACATGTGCATGATCCCTGGCATGACAGGATTATAAGAACAATCTTTAACTTCTGTTTTTATCCCGTTTTATCCCGTTCTTACCCAGGGCGAATTACTGACTGTTCCGAACCCGTCAGATTTATCGCCAGTTAGGCGGATATTCGGTTTCCAGCCGCGCCGCACAATATTTTGCATAGAGTCCCGGTTCATATTGCTTCTGCCGTTTTTTCTCATTCTCATGTCAGTCTTTACCACCGTCACCCAACATCAGCTTTCCGTCTGGTTGAGAAACTACTCGCTTGGCACACTGATCAATTTGCAGGGCATCTCCTCCGGCATCGAGAATACCAATTATTTTGTGACGACCAGCCACGGCAAATATGTTCTTACGCTATTCGAAAAGCTGACCTCGTCCGAACTGCCGTACTACCTCAATCTGATGGCCTACCTGTCACGTCACGGTATTCCCTGTCCCAGCCCGGTGGCCGATCTCGACAATAAATTTCTGGGCAAACTCAACGACAAGCCTGCGAGCATTGTGACATGCCTGCCCGGTAAATCGCAGGAATCCCCTGGAACCATCCAGTGCGCGGAGGTGGGCGCGCTTCTGGCCAACATGCACCTGTGCGGCCTGTCTTATCCGGAAAAAATGGAAAATTCGCGCGGCCCGAAATGGTGGAAAACTGCCGCACTTGCAGTTATGCCGTTCCTCACCGCCGAGGAAGCTTCCGTTCTCAAGGATGAGCTGCGCTTCCAGTCGTCATATCGCCTGGAGAATCTGCCTCGCGGAGTGATCCATGCTGACCTGTTTCGTGACAATGTCCTGTTCAACAATGGGAGTCTAGGAGGGGTCATCGACTTCTATTTTGCCTGCAATGATGTCTTACTGTACGATCTCGCCATCACCGCCAACGACTGGTGCCTGGATAAAAATGGAGAACTGGACTCAGGGCGAACATCCTCCCTGCTCGGAGCCTACCATCGCACCCGCCCGCTTACGGATGCCGAGCGCAACGCCTGGCCCGTAATGTTGCGCGCCGCTGCACTGCGCTTCTGGCTATCGCGGTTGTATGATTATCATTTGCCTCGTGTGGGCGAGCTTACGCATGTCAAGGATCCCGGGCATTTCATGCATATATTGAAGAATCATGCTGAATCCCAGCCCCAACTGGCCGTGGTCTGGGTTTGAGAACATGACTGGAACCAGGATCAAGGTTAAACCTGCTTAAAACCAGAGTTAGCAGAGTTAGAGTACCGCTATCGGAGAAAAACAGAAAATGGAAGTCAGGCAAGTCGACGGGAAACAGGGTTGGCAGTGGATAGTGACCGGCTTTTCACTATTCCGCAGAGTACCGATAGTATGGATCCTGTTGTGCACCACCTTGCTGCTCATTGCCGCGACACTGGCGCTTATACCGGTGGCTGGTCAATTTATTTTTACCCTGCTCTCGCCGGTATTTTTGGCCGGATTGATGATTGGATGCAGAACTCTGGAAAGGGGCGGGCAGCTCGAAATCGCTCATTTGCTTGCCGGCTTTCATAGTACCGCCACGCCCCTGATAACCATTGGTGGAATCTATCTTGTCGGGCAAGTGCTGATCGTCGGCGCGGCCATGCTGGTGGGGGGAGAAACGATGAGAGATCTGCTGATCGCTGGAAGGCGGGTTGACGAGAACGAGTTGCAGGAAGTGATGAGCAGCAGCTTATCCGCCCTGCTCGTGGCGCTATCGTTGTCGATTCCGTTGATGATGGCTGCCTGGTTTGCGCCTTTGCTGGTCATATTCAAGAATATGACGGCCGTGGAAGCGATGAGGATGAGCTTCTTTGCATGCGTGAAAAATATCGTCGCGTTTCAGATTTACGGCTTTATCCTGGTGGTGCTGACAATAATCGCAACCATGCCTTATGGCCTGGGATTATTCGTGCTGGTGCCCACCCTGTTCGCCTCGATTTATGCGAGCTACCAGGATATCTTTGGCGACGAGCCTTAGGTAATCTACGAACCAATTCCTTATGAATGCGCTGGGAATGCAACCGGGATGATCACAAGGAGCAGGTGCAAGTCGTAGCCCGTCCCTATCGGCCAAGCGCATAATGTCGGACAAACCCAACCTCGTGCATATAGTTGCTCAGTTGAATTTTGATGGTAGCTTTAGCAACATTCAAGGCAAACCGCTGCTCCAGTTGATCGGAGATCTCCAGGTAATTAGTGTACCTCTTGGGGGAAAGCCGCTCCCCGGAATTCCCACCACCTTTCATTCGCAACTAAGTTTTGCCACATTTGATGGAGGTAAAACTGTTCACCCCGATCAGGTGGGAACAGGATCGACCGCGCCGCAAGTGGTAAGTTCAGATCCCTCATATTTAGTGGGGGTGGCGCGTGCATCATTCGACGCGATGCCAGGCAGCCTCATCACTTTGGGAGCTACCGTTGCTGGATATGCAAATCCAGAGTTCGGCGTGACTCCCTCCGCCGGCACCGTAGATTTTCTCCATACAGGAGGGCTGCAACTATTCCTGCCAGCTGGTTACTCGTTTTCAGGAACGGATCCTTTGTTGAATAACATTGTTACAAATGTTCCTGAGCCCGAAACCTACGCCCTTGTTTTTAGCTGGGCTTGGTATGCCGACTTTCATAGGGCGTCGTCGAAAGTAATAATTCTTAACAATTTACCTTAAACGTTGGCTATCCTCCGGCCATGTCTTGGGTGATCGTAGATCCGGGCTTAGGCATATTGACATGTCCCAGCCATTCCTGGCATTGGCATCATTATTCCCGAGCAGGACGTGCCAACTCAACTAAGTCATCAGCGGTAGAACCAACGCCGCCGCACACGATAATCAATATCGTTTTATATCCCGATAACGCCGCAACTTTTTCGTAAACTGCAGCAAGCGCAACGCCGCACGCAGGCTCAACCACAATTCCATGGTCTTGCAAAAACTGCAAAGAAGCAGAAACGGCCATCTTGTCCGACAACACAACGCTTTGGATACAGTGCTTCTTTGAGTACGCCAATGCTTGTTCACAAACTATGCGCGCTCCTAGCGTCGTCGCAATACTCGATATGTTTGCAAGCTCGATAAGGAATCCTGCGTTTAAGGATTTCCCATAGGAATCTGCACCTTCAGTTTCAACAGCGATGACAGGCACACCGGAACCTCCATTCCGCTTCAATCCTTCTATAACACCGCACAGGAGACCCCCTCCCCCAACTGACAGAACGATTGCATCAGGCTTTAGACCAGCATGGAATATTTCATCAATTAGACTGGCATGACCTCTCCAAATTAGCGGATCATCGAAAGGATGTATATATGCATCGGTAGGTTGCATGAGTGACAGTGCAAATCGGTGCGCTTCGTCCAAAGACTTCCCGTGGACTATAACTTCCGCATTCTCTAAACACATCAAATTTACCGCCCGCTTTGAAGCTGTCTCCGGTACGATGACGATTACAGGAACCGAAAGACGCCGCCCAGCAAAGGCGACCGCCAATCCCGCATTTCCGCCCGATGACGCAATGAAGCGTTTTGCTCCTCGTTTTAAATATTCTTCGCATGCATACCCGATTCCTCTATTCTTGAAAGAGCCGGATGGCTGCATGGATTCCATTTTCAGCCAAATGGATTGGCCCACTTTATGGCTAATCGAACGGGATTTAATTAGCGGTGTTTCAATATGTAGCGGCATTCAAAAGAGATCCCAATGAGATACGAACAGCTAATCTGCGGCCAGTGCCGCAGAATCAAGTCGTACTGTTTCCTCCAGTTCCAGCCAGGTTCACCGCTGAGCTCCTGGGGCAGTCCAAATCAATGTAGCGCTCCCAAAGCGACATAATTACGGTTCGCAGGTCTCGACGCCATCTTGTGATGAAAATCAGCTTCGGTGGCAGCTCTCTCTGCTGCCAGCTTGTATTTTTGCACTAAGGCAGCAGCATGCGATCGTGAATCCTGCCCGCCTCTCCTGCGGACGTCGCTTTTGTCCTCGTCATGCTGGAGGCGTTTCTCACGTTCCGCTGCCATTGCCAGCAGTTTGTTAGCCCTGTTTTCATACCGCCTGGCGAGCTCGTCGTGGTCGACAAAAGCTCTGATACTTTCTGTGGCCATGCTCGTATTGTCGTTCCTTGCTTCGAGCGTACCGGTCTCGCTGCAGGAGGCCAGCAGGCCCAGGACGGATATGGACGTTAAAAACTTCCTTATTTCTTTTTCCACGATAGGTAGACTCCAATGAAATGGATGAAGTGAAGGCCGCTTCATTCTAATGCGGTCCATGTTCAGAATTGTACTCAGTATTACTATAAATAAAAATCACGTGTTTTGATTGTGATTATAATATTTTGTTTATATATTATATTACAGACCTTAAATCCTAACTGCAGTACCCCAGAATATGCCTAAAAAACGGTATCCCTGCTCACTTTTGCTGCTCGAGCTTTAACGAAGGCAGGGTGTGAGCGAGCAAGACCTATCTCTCACTAGAGCTAGCCCTAGTGAGAGATGGTTTAATCCTCCTAAAAGCCTATCAATAGATACTGTTTGGACTTCCCCCGGAACGGCAGACATTCCGTGGCCTCATTAGCTTCCAATACTGCG
>Ga0310810_10008423_pt1 | contig 11868 bp, 8 predicted proteins | sample NCmetagenome_FD_207641 | JGI IMG/M metagenome (GOLD analysis project Ga0310810, IMG submission 207641) | Soil microbial communities from experimental microcosm in Duke University, North Carolina, United States - NC | ecosystem: Engineered > Artificial ecosystem > Soil microcosm > Unclassified ...
GTCGGGTTCCTGGGCGCCGGCAGCATCCTTCGGCAAGAAGGCTACGTGCACGGGCTGACGACCGCGGCCAGCATCTGGATGGTGTCGGCGATCGGCGTGGCCGTTGGCGTGCACGCCTATACGCTGGCGGTGACCGGGACGATCCTGGCGCTGGTGGTGCTCGAAGGGTTCCGGTGGGTGGAGAGGTTCATGGCGCCGGAGGGGGATCAGTAGAAGAAGAAAAAAGGGGCCACCGGTCCGAAAAGTCGGCCTTGACGGTGCTCTGACGGCTACATACAGTTTGGGGCGCTTTCGTCGGCTTAATTTCTCAGAGCGGATGGCGCCATGGTCGCGTTCCCCACATCCTCGTCTGGGTTTCTGACCCGTTGCGCTCGCCGCTGGCGAGCCGCCGCGGGTCATTGTGTTTCTTGGTCGCACGTAGGGCCCGCATGAATCCGAGACGTCCCTCAAGGAGCAGCGAGATGAAGAGAAGTCCCCGATGGGCGGTGATGATCGCCGCCTGGATCATGCTCATGGCCGAGCTGATCCTGCCTCAGAGCGCTGGTGCGATGCGCATCCGACTGCCTGATATCGCGCCGTATCCGGTCGACGATATTGGCGATCCTGGCGAGCCGCCAGGGCGCATGACTCGATTCACTTCACCCGATGTCGTGGTAGTCACACCTGTCGGGGCATTCCGCATTTCGTTCGCCCGGACTGTTACGTCCCGTTCGAAGAGGGCTGCTGCATTCTCGACAATGAGGCAAGTGAATGGCCGTCGTTGAGGATCTGCTGGCTAGAGCAGCCGCTCTCGAGACCGTACTCGCTCATGGCGATGACGCTTGGGGGAGTTCTCGTCTTGTCGACGCCATTGATCATTGCGCGATCGGTCTGCTTGAGGCTGGAGAACTGAGGGCCGCCCGAGGGCTTCTCGCTCCGTTGTTCTCAAATGCCTTTGTCATTCACACCGAATCTGAGCTGCGCCTAATGACCACCTGGGTGCGCATCCTCGTTGTCGCTGGGGATCACTTGGAGGCGATCGCCGTCAGGTCGCGGTGTGGCCTGGATGCCCTTGTTCAAGTCGGCGCACAAGCCGACTTGGGGGCCCGCCTTCGCATCTGGGAGGCGGGGGCCATGTGGAGGGCCAACAGGTCAGCGGAGGCGATCGCGAGCCTTGAGGCTGTGCGCGCTGAATTGCTCGGACGACCAGACGGAGATTGCTTAGGATGGTGCAACTTTCAGCTGGCGGCCGCTGAGGTAATTGGTGGTGCCTCAAGGCGGGCACGGATGCACGCACTCGAGGCGCTTGTGTCAAGCAGGCGAGGCCGGTGTGCCTACCTCGAGGCGGCATCGCTCCTAGTCATAAGCAACTTGGACTTTGTAGCGTGCCGGTGGTCGACTTCGACCGAGACTGCGGAGGACTCCCTTGAGATTTGCACGCGGGAGGGATATCGACTCCTGGCAACTCAGTGTCAGAACAGGCTGACCCTAACCGAGTGGAAGCTCGGCAAGCTGTCTGTTGCGTTGAGGCGATCCGAGGGGAACGTTCGCCTCATGCACGAGATCGAAGGCGGGAGATGGGCTTGGTACGGGACGCTTCTCCACGGCCTGATTCACCTTCATCTTGGCCAGTTTGACACGGCTTCGGCGATCTTGAACTCCGTTTGGAACCGTGAGTCCCCAGACCCTCAGTCCCGCCCCTCGCTCCTCACGGTCGAATTCCTCGGCGACGTGCATCTGGAGCAGGGCAATGCGGAAGCCGCGCTCAAGCTCTACGACGAGGTCTTCCCGCAGGCGATGGCGCTCGTGCCGAAGGGTGACATCGTCGCGGAGCTTCGCCGGCGGCGGGCAGAGTGCTACTACCTGCTCGGACGATTCGACGAGGCGTACGAGGAGTCGAAGACCGGGCTCGATCACTGCCGCGAGATGGGCGATCGCTATGAAGAGGCGGCCACGTATCGAATCCTGGCTCTCTCGGCAGGTGCGGTTGGGAAAGCCGCCGAGGCGCGGCAGTGGTTCGAGCAGGGCTTCGCCTACTACGACGATATCGAGACGCCCTACGAGTGGGGCAAGTTGTGGATGAGCTACGGTGATTGGCTGCTGGGACCGCACGCGGCCGAATACGCGAGCCGTGATGCTGCCATCGACGCGTACCGGGCCGCCGTCGAGCACTTCGACGCGATGGGCGCCGCCGCGAAGCTCGAGATGGCTCGGCGGAAGCTGGCGGGCGCTCAGCCGAGCACTCTGGGCGAAGGGCCGGGCAGTGCGGCCGCGACGTTGCATCGCCCGCGTCGCCGCCCGAGTCGCGAGGCGGAGTTGCTCCGTCGCTCGGAGTGGGCGCGCGAGCAATTCCACTTCACGACGCGCTCGCGCACCATCCTCGATCTGCTCGACGACGTCGCGAAGTTGGCGAAGAGCGACACGCCCATTCTGGTTCTCGGCGAATCCGGGACGGGAAAGGAGCTGATCGCGGCCGGCATCCATCGGCTGTCGGGACGGAGTGGTCCGTACATGCCGATCAACTCGGCCGCGATCGCCAAGGAGATGTTCGAGAGTGAACTGTTCGGGCACGTCGCCGGCTCGTTCACGGGCGCCACGCGCGATCGGCCCGGGCTCTTTGAGGTCGCAGATCAGGGCACCGTCTTCCTCGACGAAATCGCCGAGATGCCGCTCGAGCTGCAGTCGCGGCTGCTGCGCTTCCTCGAGACGGGAGAGACGCGCCGGATTGGCGCGAACCACAATGTCGCGGTGCACGCGCGCCTCGTTGCCGCCACGAATCGGCAGCGTACGGGCCTCGAGCGCGGCGACAACTTCCGCGCTGACCTCTACTACCGACTGGCGCACGCGGTCGTGGTGTTGCCTCCGCTTCGTCAGCGGGGCGAAGACGATCTCGAGGCGCTGATTGATCAGTTCCTCGCCGACTTCGCGCGGCACGAGAACAAGTCGGTTCGTCTCTCGGAGGTCGCGAGGACGCGGTTGCACGAGTTCGGCTGGCCCGGGAACGTTCGCCAGCTGCGCTCGGTGCTGCGCCGCGCGACGCTGCTCACTCCGGATCGAGGAGAGATCCAGGAGCACCAGCTTCAACTGGGAGGAGAGAAGGCGCCGAGTTCGCTCGTCGAGGAACTCGAAGTCGCCGAGCGCGGGCGCATCGCGTCCGCACTCGAGCAGTCGCGTGGCTCGCGCGCCGAGGCCGCCCGCTCGCTCGGGATGAAGCGCACGACGCTGTTGAACAAGATGCGTCGTTTCGGGCTGCGCTGATCTACCTCCGCACCCCGACCCCCGCCTCCAGCTCCTCCAGCACCAGATCTCCGATCTTGTCCGTGCCGAAGCCCGAGTCCGTGCCGAGCGACGGCAGGCGCCTCGAGCGCAACAGCGCCACCACCGCGTCTTCGACCCGCTTCGCGCCCTTCGCTTCGCCGAGGTAGTCCAGCATCATCTGGATCGCCATCACGGTCGCGATCGGGTTCGCCACGTTCTGCCCGGCGTACTTGGGGGCCGAGCCGTGGATGGGCTCGAACAGGCTCACCTGCCCGGGGTGGATGTTGCCGCTCGCCGCGATGCCGAGCCCGCCCTGAATCATCGCCGACAGGTCGGTGAAGATGTCGCCGAACATGTTGCTCGTCACCGCCGTGTCGTACTGCTCGGGCATCCGCACCACGTACATGCACGCGGCGTCGATGTACTGGTGGTCGCGCTCGATGTCCGGGTACTCCGTCCCGACCTCGGCGAACGTGCGCGTCCACAGGTCCATCGCGCGCACGGCATTCGCCTTGTCGATCAGCGTCAGCTTCTTGCGCGGGCGCTTCCGCGCCAGCTCGAACGCGTAGCGGATCACGCGCTCGACGCCCTTCCTGGTGAAGATGATCTCCTGCGTCGCGACTTCGTCCGGGGTTCCCTTCTTGAAGAACCCGCGCATGCCGGCGTACGCGTCTTCGGTGTTCTCTCGGACCACCACGAAGTCCACGTGCTCGGGCTTCTTGTCCTTGAGCGGGCACAGGTGCTCGGCGTAGAGCTTGACGGGCCGCAGGTTCACGAACAGGTCCAGCTCGAAGCGCATTTTCGCAATGATGCCGAACTCGAGCAGGCCGACTTCCAAACGCGGGTCGCCGATCGCGCCCAGCAGGATCGCGTCGTGGCCCTTCACCTCGGAGAACGCGGACTCGGGGAAGATCTCCTTGGTCTTCAAGTAGTGCTCGGCGCCGAACGGGTAGCGCGTCGCCTTCACCTCGAAGCCTTCGATCGCGGCCACGCGCTCGAGCACGCGCAGGCCCTCGCGCACGACTTCGGGGCCGATGCCGTCCCCGCCGATTACGGCAACGCTGTACCGCTTCGCCATGGCCACTCCTTTATATGTCGTCGTTCGGGCGCAGCGCCGCCTGGCGCGGCCCTCAAGGCTTGTACGAGAACTGCACCACCGCCCACACGCGCTGCGCCTGGCCGAGCTTCATCGCCGGCTTGAAGCGCCACTCCGGCAGCGTGGCCAGCAGCGCCGACAGCACCGGCGCCGGCAACTGATTCACCGCGAACCACGGCAGCTCGTGCAGCACCACACGACCCTTCTCGTCCACCAGCACCGGCAGGTTCAGCTCGACCGGCTTCGCCTGCGCGCGCAGCGAGTCGGGCATCCGCGGCTGGCCGCGCTTGATCAACAGCGCCGGCGAATCCATCTGGTGAAACTCTTCGAGCTTGGGTCCGACCGGCGACGTCAGCTCGCCGCCACTGCGCACGCGCACCAGAAATGCGCGGGGAATCGTGTCCGCCGCCGCGCCCGGCAGTCGCAAGCGCACCAGTGCCAGCGCCGGCGCGGTCCACGCCGAGTCGAGCGCGAGCGCCGCGCGAAAGTGCGCTTGCGCTTCGTTCCTCTGCCCCAGGCGCCAGTCGTGAACGCCGAGCAGATACTGAGCCTCGGGCAGCGTCGGGTCCAGTTCGCACGCGCGCACCGCCGCCAGGCGCGATTCGCCGTCCGCCTTGTCGAGCGCCGCGGCCAGGGCGAGCAGGAGCCACTCCTTGCCGGCGAGCGGATGCGCCGCGACGGCCGCCGTCGCCGCGGCGTGCGCCTCGGGCCCGCGCCCGAGCGCCAGCGCCACCTCGGCGCGCGCCCGCGCCACGTACCAGCACCAGCCGTCGAAGCGCCCGTTCTGCCACAGCGGCTCGCGTTCCCACGCGTAGGGGTGGCGCCGCGCGACCGCGCCCGTGTCGTCGAGTGCGATGCTGAGCACGGGGCCCCAGAGCAGCGTTGCCGCCGAGTCCGGCTGCCCGGAGCGCGCGAGGTCGAGCGCGAGCGCCAAGTCGAGGTCGGCGTCGCGCGGGACGAGGCGGCGGAGTTGCGCCAGGTTCTCGGCCGCCCGCCCGTAGCTGCCGAGTTCTTCGTAGAGCCGCGCGTTCTGCGCCAGGTTCGCGGGCGAGCCGGTGGGCTTGGCCACTGTTCCGGCCGCGTGCGCGCCAGCCTTGGTCGCGCGCTTGGCGGCAGGCTTCGAGGTCGCGGATTTCGTGGCGGTCGCGGGCTTCGTGCTCGTGGCCGGAGTCGTCGCGCCGAGGGCGGTCATGGGCGAACACGCCACGAATGACACGATGAGCGCCATCGCCGCGCACACGCCGGCGCGCGTCTGCGCGGGGCGGGCCGATCCGGGGAAGCGTTCGCGCGTCACGAGACGCGCGTCTCGTCGAGCGCGTCGAGCACGGCCTGGATCTCGGCGTCGGACAGCACGCGATCCACGCTCTTCGCGCGCTGGAACACGGCCTGCACGCGCTCGGGGCTGGCCTCGACGCCTCGGCTCTCGAGCCAGAACACCACGTTGCTCTCGCCGCTCATCGGGCCGACTTCGATCTCCTGGCGCCGCCCGACGATTCCCGCGGGCACGCCCGAGTACACGCGATCGGCGAGCCAGTCCTCGCCCTTCTTGTACGCCTTGATCACGGCCGCGGCGTGCACGCCGGTTCCGGTGCGGAACGCGTCGCGGCCGACCACCGGATAGTTCGGCGGCACGGGCACGCCGGTCGTGGCGCTCACTCGCTCGCAGTACTCGGGTAGCGACGTCAGGTCATTGTCGATCCACCCGAGCAGCCGCAGGTTCACGAGCAACTGGTCCATCGGCGTGTTGCCGACGCGCTCGCCGATGCCGATCGCGCAGCCGTGCACGCGCGTCGCGCCCGCGCGGATCGCGGCCAGCGTGTTGATGACGGCGAGCCCGCGATCGCAGTGGCCGTGCCAGTCCAGCTCGACGTCCGCGCCGCTTTCGAGCACGACCTGCGCCGCGAAGCGCACCAGGTTCGCCGCGCCGCTCGGCGTCGCGTGGCCGACGGTGTCGCACAGGCACAGGCGCTTCGCGCCGCAGCGGATCGCCGCGAGGAACAACCGGCGCAGCGTGTCGGGGCGCGCGCGCACCGTGTCCTCGGTCACGTACATGACGGGCAGCCCTTCGCCGACCGCGAACGTGACCGCGTCTTCGGTGTGCTTGACCATCGCGTCGACGGTCCAGTTCTCGGCGTACTGGCGGATGGGCGAGGAGCCGATGAACGTGCACACCTCGATCGGGATGCCGGTCTTCTGCGCGACCTCGACGATCGGCGCGATGTCCTGGCGCAGCGTGCGCGCCGCGCAGTTCGCCTTCACCTTGAGGCGCTGCGTCGCGATCTCCTGCGCGAGGCGCAGCACGTCGGCGGTCACATGCGGGCCGGCGCCGGGGAGGCCGATGTCGGCGGTGTCGATGCCGAGCGCGTCGATCAGGTGGAGGATGCGCACCTTGTCTTCGATCGAGGGGGCGCGGACGGAGGGCGACTGCAGCCCGTCGCGCAGCGTCTCGTCGTCGAACTGGATGCGGAACGGCGGCCGCTCCCAGCGCTCGCCGGCGTCGTTCCAGTCGTAGATGAGGTCGGAGGATTCCATTGGGGCGGGCGCTTTCGAGGCGTGGATGGCGTTTGGCCGCAGAGCGTAGGCCCGATCAGTAAATCGCCGCGATGGCCCTCTCGGCAAGCCCAATCCTCAGCGGCGGCACGGCGGCACGGGCGCCCGTGGCGCGCCTCATCGTTCCGCACTTGCATCCGGCGCCTCGGGCATGGAACTTGATGGGGTTGCCAGGTTCGCTCCAAGTCGTGTCGCGGACCCGGTGCCCCGTGCAAGGCGCACGGGCCGGCCGTGCCATTTCATCTCACGGAGTCCTGTGAGCCTCATGCGTCCGACCTTCCTGCTCGCTCTCGCCGTCGGCCTGGCCGCGGCGTCGCCGGCCGCCGCCCAGAACGCGTCGACGGTGGGCGCGCTCGAGCTGTATCCGACGTATCAGGCCGTCGGTGTGCGCCTCGCGTACACGGGCGACGTGAACGCGAACGCGACCGCGCGCCTCGAGTGGCGCCCGACCGGTGCGTCCGCCTGGAACACCGGCGTGAACATGACGCGCATCACGAACGCGCGCTGGGCGGGCAGCGTGCTGTGGCTGTCGCCGGCCTCGACCTACGACGTGCGCGCGATCATCGAGGACCCGGACGGCGGCGGCACCGCGACCGGGACCGTAGTCACGCGCGACGATCGGCCCATGACGCCGAGCGGCCGCAGCTGGTGGGTCGCGCCGACCGGCAACGACGCCGCGGCCGGAACGTCGGGCGCGCCGTTCGCCACGATCCAGCACGCCGCCGACATGGCGCAGCCCGGTGACGAGATCCGCGTGCGCCCGGGGCTCTACTTCCAGACGCTCGACACGCCGCGCTCGGGCACCGCGGCCGCGCCGATCTTCCTGACCGCCGACGCGCCCGGGGTCATCCTCGACGGCGCCGATCCCGCGTACCGCAACCGCACCGACTGGCTGAGCGAGGGCGGCGGCGTGTGGAGCGTGCCGTACACCGGCACCACGCGCCTCGTCGCCGCGGACAGCCTCATGCGCCTCTATCACCAGGCCGACGTCGCGTCGCTGCAGGCCGGCGCGAATGGCATCAATCAGGGCTGGGCCGTCGCGAACGGGCGGCTCTACGTGAAGCTCGAGGACCTCTCGGCGCCGACCGCGCACGTGATCTCGGTCGCCCGCTACAACAACGCGTTCTACGTCGACGAGTCGTACTGGCGGATCAGCGGCTTCGAGCTGCGCCACTACGGCATCGCCGCGGGCGGCGGCGGCATGCGGCTGCGCGCCGCGAACGGCTGCTGGGTCGCGAACAACCACATCCACACGAACGGCGGGCGCGGCATCTACATCAACGTGCTGGCCGCGGACAACCTCATCGAACGCAACCTGTGCCGCGACCCGCGCATCGGCTCGTGGCCGTGGGCCGCGGTCAAGGCGCACGAAGAGGAACTGGCCGGCATCTCGCAGCGCGGCGGGCGCGGGAACGTGATCCGCTACAACCAGATCATCGGCACGTTCGACGGCATGGACACGAGCGACGGCATCAGCGACGAGAACGTCGGCGCCGACGGCGACTTCCACGACAACCTGGTGACGAACGTCGGCGACGACGCGATCGAGACCGATCTCGTGTCGGGCATCAATCTGCGCCTCTGGAGCAACCGCTTCGACCGCTGCTACAGCGGCATCTCGGTCGCGCCCAATTACCAGGGCCCCGAGTACATCGTCTACAACACGCTCACGAACACGACGCGCGGCTGCTTCAAGTTCTCGCTGTCCGGCACCGGGCAGACGTACATCTGCCACAACACCGTGACGAGCGACGTGTCCGGCTCGCCCGCCGTGCACCCGAGCGGGCCGTACTCGAACATGCACTTCCGGAACAACATCCTGATCGGCAACGGCGCGGCCGCGGTGAGCGACGACTCGGGCGAGAGCCAGACCGGCAACGACTTCGACTCCGACCTGATCTACGCGAACTACCCCGCGCTGTTCCGCTGGAAGAACGTGAACTACTCGACCATCGCCGCGCTCCGCTCCGCCACCGGCTTCGAGATGAACGGCCGCGCGGGCGACGCGATCTTCGTGTCCGCCGCGACCGGCGACTACCACCTGACAAGCGCGAGCCCCGCGATCGACGGCGGCCTGCTGCTGCCCGGCATCTCGCGCGGCGTCGTCGGCAGCGCTCCCGACATGGGCGCGTGGGAGTTCGGCTCGGTGCTGCCCGACTTGGTGCCGCCCGCGGCGATCACGGATTTGCGGTAAGGGATGCGCACGAGCCGACTCGGCGGTGGCGCTTTCGTGACTGCGCTCGCGTGCTGTCTCGCCGGCTGGACGAGTCCCGCGAAGACGGAAAGCGGCACGAACCGAAGAGCGTCCGACCCTGTCGTCCGGTTGACGATCAGCGGCGGGAGCGGCTTCTCGCTCGTGAGTCCACGGCAGGCACGGATCGACGTCGTCGGGGACACCGAGCAGCGCTGTGACGTGCCTGGCGCATCAGTGCAGTTCGACAACGTCGAGGACGTCACCGACACGTCGGACGCCGTTGGCCACACCCAGGCAACCATTGAACTCGAGCGCCCCGAGTCGGGGATCTGGCGGCTTCAAGTCCGCGGACCGCGTGGCGACGCCGCTGCCGTTTCCGCGGGCATGGAGCGATTGCACGGCCATTACACAGGCGAAACCGTGCTCATCGGAGCGAACGGCTCTCGGTGGTGGCTGCTCGACGTCATGGCGTGCACCAGCGATCAAGACTCGTGCAGCGTTACGCTGACGCGCGATCGAAACGTCGTGCGCAAGCGGCCGCACAATCCTCGATAGCTCGTTCCCGCGAGACGTCGCTCCTGGCCTCGATCAGCTTCGCTCCACCAACACCGCAATGCCCTGCCCGCCGCCGATGCATGCGCTGGCGATGCCGAAGCGCTTGTTCCGCTTGCCGAGTTCGAGAAGCAGCGTGTAGATGAGCCGCGTGCCTGTCGCGCCGAGCGGGTGGCCGAGGCCGATGGCGCCGCCGTTCACGTTGACCTTCTCGCGATCGAGGCCGAGGTCCTTCTCGACCGCCAGATACTGGCCGGCGAACGCCTCGTTGATCTCGAACAGGTCGATCGCGTCGAGCTTGAGCCCGGCCTTGTCGAGCACCTTGCGGATCGCGGGCGCGGGGCCGAAGCCCATGATCGTGGGATCGACGCCGACGCTGGCGTACGCGCGCACCGTACCGAGCGGCTTCTTGCCTGCGGCCTTCGCGCGATCGGCCGACGTCACGACCACCGCCGCGGCGCCGTCCACGACGCCCGACGCGTTGCCCGCGGTCACGAACGACTCGGGTCCGAACGCCGCCGGCAGTGACGCGAGCTTCTCGAGCGACGTGCTGGGGAAGAGGTGATCGTCCTTGTCGACGGTCGCCGACTTCCGGCCCTGCTTCACTTCGACCGCGACGCGCTCCTCGGCGAAACGGCCGTTGTTGTTCGCGGCGTTCGCGCGCTCGTGCGAGCGCAGCGCGAACTCGTCCTGGGCTTCGCGCGTGATGCTGAACTTGCGCGCGAGATTGTCGGACGTTTGCGCCATGAAGCAGTCGCAGTAGCTGTCTTTCAGCGCCACGAACAGCGAGTCCTCGAGCTGCGCGCCCGGTCCCAGGCGGAAGCCGGCGCGCGCGCCGCGCAGCACGTGCGGCGCCTGGCTCATGTTCTCCATGCCGCCGGCCACGACCCACGTGGCTTCGCCGAGCTGGATCATCTGCCCGGCGGTGACGACGCTCTGGAGCCCCGAGCCGCACAGGCGATTCACCGTGAGCGCGGGCACGCCGATCGGGATGCCGGCCTTGAGCGCGACGTGGCGCGCGCCGTAGATGGCGTCGCCCGACGTCTGCAGCGCGTTGCCCATCACGACGTGGTCGATCTGGTCCGCGGGAACGCCCGCGCGCTCGAGCACGGCCTTGGCCGCGACCGCACCCAGGTCGAGCGCCGACACGCTGGCGAGCGCGCCGCCGGCGAGACCGTCCCCGCGCTTGCCGCCGATCCACTCGGCCATGGGCGTGCGCGCGCCGGCGACGATGACGATTTCGGGAAGTTCGTTGCTGGCCACGAAAGGGCTCCTTCGAGTTCGAGGATCGGGATCCGAGAAAGGCGATGCGACAGGCGTTGGATGCGGCGCGGCGCCGGGTCGATGTCCGCAAAGCCCAAAGCGCGAGAGCGCGGGACGTTAGCAAAGGGGGCGGGGGGCCTCAAGGCGTTGCGCGCGTCTCGTCGCGCGCGTGCGCGGGCACGAACGCCAACTGGCCCCGGGGCCAGTCGCCTAGCTCGGCGCCAGCCGATACAGCTTCCACTCGCCGCGCGCGAACACGGGCGCGAACGGGCCGACCGGGCCATCCGCGAGCATGAGTTGGATGAGCGCGCGATCGAGGTCCGCCGGATCGAGCCGCTCGCCAGCTTCGAGCCTCGGCAGGAACGACTCGCGCGTGACGACGGCCACGGTGTACAGCCGGTCCGGCGGCGGCACCAGCACCCACTCGGCGCCGCGCGCGCGGCACAGGGCCGCCAGCGAGTCGGGCCCGCGCGCCATGAACGCGGCGTCCAACGCCACGATGTCGCGCTGGTTCTGCGCGCTCTCGAGCAAGCCATCGACGAGCGTCGCGCGTGAGGCGCGGCGCTGGACGTCGTAGCCGTACTCCCACGCCGACACGACGCGGGCGCCGGCCGGCGTGTGCTCGCGCACGAAGTCCAGCGTGGCCGCGAGGTCCGGGTCGAGGCGCGAGTGCCGGGTGGCCGCAAGCCACACGCCGGCGACCGCCGTTGCGAGCGCGCACGCCGCGATCAGCGCGCGCCACGCGCGCGGCCGCGTCGTGGACGCACTCCACGCGCAGCCGACGAGGATCGCGACCAGCGGCGCGAGCAGCACCTTGTCGCGATAGAAGAGGAGCGTGAGCGCCGCGAACGCGACGAGCAGCCAGGCGAACAACGCGGGCGCGGGAGACGGCGGTCGCATGGGCCCGGCCGACGGCGTTCCTGCGGGCGCAAGTGCCGGCGCCCGCGGCCCACGCCGCGGCCAGAACAGGAACGGC
>Ga0310810_10008424_pt1 | contig 11868 bp, 8 predicted proteins | sample NCmetagenome_FD_207641 | JGI IMG/M metagenome (GOLD analysis project Ga0310810, IMG submission 207641) | Soil microbial communities from experimental microcosm in Duke University, North Carolina, United States - NC | ecosystem: Engineered > Artificial ecosystem > Soil microcosm > Unclassified ...
GACGCTGTCACAAAATTGGTGCGCTCAACGCTTACGACTATTGATCCCGGCCTCGCAATCGCATTGCCGCAATCGATGGAGAAAATTATCGCACAAGCTCTTGGCCAGACGCGACTGATGACCTGGCTGCTCGGAATTTTTGCAGGCGTTGCTTTGTTGCTCGCAGCAATCGGGATCTATGGCGCAGTCGCATACACGGTGGAGCAACGCACCGGCGAAATCGGCGTGCGGATGGCGCTCGGCGCCCAGACGCGCGACGTGCTTGGGCTCATCCTGAACCAGGGAATGAGACCGGTCGTAATAGGACTCGTGATCGGGATCACGTCAGCATTCGCGCTCGGACGCTTAATTGCGTCGCAATTATACGAGGTTTCGGCGCACAATCCGGCGCTGCTTGCGGGAGCGGCCATTTTGCTTGCAACGATTGCGTTGATCGCGTGCCTGCTCCCGGCCCGGCGTGCCACACACGTAAATCCAATCCAGGCGTTGCGCTCGGAATGATATGAACGACTTCACGTTCGCACTGCGCCAACTTCGCAAATCGCCCGGATTTACCTTCGTCGCGATAATCACGATCGCACTCGGCGTCGGAGCTACCACGGCGATTTTCACTGTCGTCGATGCCACACTGTTGGAACCGCTGCCTTACAAGCAGCCGGAACAGTTGGTTACCGTTCAGGCCGATTTTCCCGGCGCCAGCGCATATGACGTCGGGATATCGCAACCCGAATGGGAGGATCTTCAGCGTTCTGGAATTTTCGAGTACGTCTCGCCGACTTGGTTTGACGAAAATAACCTTACAGGATCAGAACAGCCGACGCGGGTGCGGTTGCTTATTGTTGCGCCAAATTATTTCGAACTGCTGAGGGCGAAGCCGCAGCTCGGTCGAGGTTTCGATCCGAATGATCACTCTCCGGGTTTTGTCGGCGAAGTTGTGATCAGTGACAGCCTCTGGAAGCGAGGATTCGGGCGCGATCGACAAATCCTGGGCAAGAGCGTGCGAATGGATACTGACTTGTATCGGATCGTCGGTGTCATGCCTCCGGGTTTCGATGCACCGGGAAGAACAGCGGAAGAAAGAAACGTTGAGATCTTTGCGGCCACCAGTTTTTACGGGGCGCCAATGGCCGATCAACCGCGACGCAGCGGGCGGAATCTGCCGACCGCGGTTGCGCGGCTTAAACCCGGATTGACCATTGCTGCAGCGCAGAAACGCGTCGATGCGCTTGTCGACTCGTTACAAAAACAATTCTCGGAGGATTATCCGGCGCAAAATGAATGGCGCATTCGCTTGGTGCCGCTGAAAGACAAAATCGTTGGCAACATTCGTCAGTCCTTGGTTTTGCTGTTCAGCGCCGTGGGACTGGTTCTCCTAATTACCTGCGTTAACATCGCAAACCTCTTGCTTGCGCGAGCGAGCACGCGTGGACGTGAGATCGCGCTTCGCCAGGCACTTGGCGCGAGCCGGCTACGCCTGATGCGGCAATTGCTAACCGAAAGTCTGCTCCTTTCGCTGCTTGGAGGAGTAACCGGGCTGGCAATCTTGTTCGCCGTTAAAGACTTCCTGCTGCGATTCGTGCCGGACAATCTTCCGCGGCTGAATGACATTTCCATCAACTGGACGGTGCTGCTGTTTTCTCTCGGCGTTTGCATTTTGTCCGGTGTGATTTTCGGCCTCGCTCCGGCGTTACAGTGCAGCCAACTCGATTTGCACCAGACGTTGAAACAAGAAGGCCAGGGCTCAGCAGGCTCGGTTCAACGAGCGCGAACGCGACGCGGATTGGTCATCATTGAGTTCGCGTTGTCTTTGGTCCTGATGATTGCTGCGGCTCTCTTGCTACGGAGTTTCTGGGACCTGCTTAATGTGAGGATGGGGTTCAACGCGCAAAATGTTGTGACCGTGCGCACGAGAATGCCTTACCCTAACAACCCAAGCATCGACAAATACGCGACAGCCGCTCAGGAAGCGCCATTTGTGCGGGCATTGATTCGTGGTTGCGCGAGATTGCCGGGAGTCGAACAGGTCGCTTTGGGAGATCCGGCGGCAATTCCGCTCAATCAAAGCGAGCACGAACTGAACCTTCTGGAGGGTCACTTCTACGTGACCTTCGAAGGGCGAGACGTTGACCAACAAACGCCCGCCCTGGTCCAAAACGCGAGGGTTTCGCCCGAGTACTTCAACCTGCTCGGATTGTCGCTTCTCCGTGGCCGTCTGTTCACCGAATTCGACAACGACACGGCTCCGCAAGTGGCGGTGGTGAATGAGGCGTTCGCGCGCACTTATTGGCCTAACGAGGAAGCCTTGGGCCAGCGGTTCAAATCAACAAGACCCGGGTCTCCGTGGATCACCGTGGTCGGCGTCATCGCCAATGCCCGGACGGAATCGCTTGCTCAATCCAATGTGCCGCAGCTTTATGTGAATCTCTATCAGGCCGACGCGAAACATTTGGCAATATTGTTGCGCGGCCATTTCAAGACTGCGGCGATTGCAGATGAAGTCCGGAAGCAAGTGCAGTCCCTGGATTCGACGCTTCCGGTATTCGGCGCGCAAACGTTAGTCGACACGATGTCTGCGTCTTTATCGCAACGGCGGTTCTCGCTGGAAATCATCACATTGTTTGCGCTGACCGCATTACTGCTTGCGTCGATTGGCGTTTACGGAGTGATCTCTTATCTCGTAACCGAACGCACGCGCGAAATCGGTATTCGTCTGGCACTTGGCGCCCGAAGGACAAACATCATGCGTCTCATTCTGAAGCAGGGAATACAACTAGCAGCTGTGGGTGCGGTCATCGGCCTAACCTGCGCCCTGATTGGGTCCCATTTAATGGCAAGCTTGCTTTATGAGGTGAAGGCGACCGATCCGCTGAGCTTTGCCTGTGTTGCTGCGCTTTTCACCGTTGTTGCACTTTTGGCCTGTTATGTTCCTGCGCGTCGCGCCACCAGGATTGATCCAATGGTTGCTCTGCGGCATGAGTAAATTACTGCATGAAAATCCCTTATTCGTTGTCACTGGTTTCATTCTTACTGCGAGAGGCCCTTGCCTTTCGACTTCGTTTGAATATCCGTGGCACTTCGCTGTCTCACATCTAACTCCGAACCTGTTATGCATCTGCGTTTTATAATTTTTCTCATCATTACGACACTCACCACTCCGGCGATTTTCGCGCAGCAAACGAATCAGCCGACTGTCGACGAACTCATTGCCAAGAATATCGAGGCCAAGGGCGGGGCGGCCGCGTTGAACAATATCCAGACGCTGCGCTCAACTGGTAAGCTGATTGTTCCGGTGCAAGGCAAGATCGAACTCGGCTATTTGCAAACACAAAAACGCCCCGATCAAGTGCGCAGCGAGGCTTCGCTCCAGGGCATGACCCAGATTGAGGCGTATGACGGCAAGGACGGATGGAGAATTTCGCCGTTCTTTGGACGCAAAGATCCAGAGCGGATGTCTGCCGACGATGTGAAGGCGCTGGTGGAAGATACTGAGATGGATGGTCCCTTGACTGATTGGAAGGCAAAAGGGAGCACCGTCGAATATCTTGGAACAGAGGACGTCGATGGGACGCCCGCGCACAAACTGAAAGTCGTGCGAAAGAATGGCGACGTCAGTTTTGTTTATTTGGATCCCGATCACTTTCTTGAGATTCGAATCGTGACGCAACGAGACCGACACGGAGCGCACGAGGAAATCGAGACGGATCTAGGCGATTACGAAAAAGCGGGCGGCGTCTTTGTTCCGACGTCATTCGAAGTTGGACGCAAGGGCTCACCTGACAAACAAACGATCGTTGTTGATAAAGTCGAAGCGAACGTGCCGGTGGATGACTCGATATTCCATTTCCCCGGCCAAATAAATGTCCCTGAACCAAAGCGATGAGTCTTTTCCACCGAATTATCCCTATGAATTTTCCACGTAAGTCTGTTGAAGTGCGATGCGTTGTCGCATCACTGTTTGTTTGCGCCATTTCTGTTTACGCAGCTGACGCTCCATTTAATTCATCAAGTATTTCCGGGCTAGGCGCGCGGAACATCGGCTCGGCGGCAATGAGCGGACGCGTCTCCTGCATCGCGGGAGCGCGCGAGCCAGCGGGCAAGATTACACTCTTTGTGGGTTCGGCGAGTGGTGGCGTTTGGAAATCCGACGACAGCGGAACGCGGTACCGGCCAATATTTGATGAACAACCTGTGCAATCGATCGGGGCTATCGCGCTCGACCCGAAGAATTCGAAAAACGTTTGGGTCGGCACTGGTGAATCGTGGACGCGCAACAGTGTGTCTATTGGCGACGGAATCCACAAATCTACAGATGGCGGTGAAACGTGGTCGCGTGCCGGCTTGGAGAAATCGGAACGCATTGCACGGATTGCCGTCGATCCAAGGAACAGCGACACGGTGTTCGCCGCTGTGCCGGGCGCATTGTGGAGCGATTCGCCCGACCGCGGTTTGTACAAGACGGCCGACGGTGGCAAGACGTGGCAGCTGGTCCTCAAGGGTGCGAATCTTTCGACAGGTTGCACCGATGTGGATATTGATCCGAGCAATCCCGATATCATGTTTGCCTCGATGTGGGATTTCCGGCGCAAAGGCTGGGAATATCGCTCAGGCGGCGCGCTTCCGGCGTCGCCGTCGGCCAGTGGATTATTCCGTTCGACTGATGGCGGCAACACTTGGACGGAGATCACCGATCAAGCCAACAAAGGCTTCCCTAAAAAACCGTATGGCCGACTGGCTGTCGCGATCGCTCCGTCGAAATCGCAACGCGTTTACGCGTTTGTCGAATCACCGGAGAGCGCGTTGTTCGTCTCGGACGACGGCGGCGCGACATGGGAGAAACGCGACAAGAGTCAGTGGATGGTTTGGCGTCCTTTCTACTTCGCGAATTTGATCGTTGATCCCAAGAACCCGGACCGCCTGTTTAAGCCCGACGGTTCATTGATCGTCAGCGAGGACGCAGGAAAGAGCTTTTCGGTAGTGGGCGGTTTCCAAGGCGCGCACGGCGACGCGCACGATGTCTGGATCGATCCGACCAACTCACAAGTCGTATTCGCGGGCGATGATGGCGGAATGTGGTACTCGTACAACGGCGGCAGCAAATGGTGGAAAGGCGAGAACCTGCCGGTATCGCAGTTTTATCACGTGAGCCTGGACGAGAAGGATCCCTACCAGGTGTATGGCGGATTGCAGGATAACAGCTCGTGGGTAGGAGATTCGCAGTATCCGGGCGGTATCACCAATCATCGCTGGGAAAATATGTTCAACGGCGACGGATTCTGGATGTTCCAGGACCCTGCTGACCCTGACTACATCTACGCGGAATACCAGGGCGGCGAGATCGGCCGTGTCAATCGTAACACACATGAGGGTCGCAACATTAAACCGCGGCCGAATGCCAATGAGAAACTGAGGTTCAATTGGAATACGCCGATCGCGCTTTCGCCTAACGAAAAAGGAACAATTTATATCGGCGCACAATTCTTGTTTCGCTCGCGCGATCACGGCCAGACGTGGGAGCGCATTTCGCCGGACCTGACTACCAACGATCCTGAAAAACAAAAGCAGGAGCAATCTGGCGGTGTGACGGTCGATAATTCGTCGGCGGAAATGCATACGACAATTTATTCCATCAGCGAATCGCCCAAGCAGAAAGGACTGATCTGGGTCGGGACTGATGATGGGAACGTTCAACTCACACGTGATGGAGGTAAGACCTGGACCAACGTTACAGGCAATATTTCGGGGTTGCCGAAAAATTCCTGGGTGAACTGGGTGCAGGCCAGCAACTTCAACGCCGGTACGGCTTACGCAGCGTTTGATCGCCATACCTTTGGCGACATGGCGCCGTACGTTTACAAGACCACTGACTTCGGTAAAACCTGGACGCCGCTGATCACTGCCCAGGATCCGAAAGGCGTTCGTGGATACGCGCACGTGATTAAAGAGGATTTGGTGAAGTCAGATCTTCTATTCGTGGGCACTGAGTTTGGACTTTGGATTTCGATTGATGGAGGAAAAAACTGGGCGCAATTCAAGGGTAGCCATTTTCCTGCTGTTGCCGTTCGCGATCTGGCGATTCAACCACGGGACAACGACCTGGTCCTCGCCACGCATGGCCGCGGAATCTGGATAATCGACGACATCACGCCGCTGCGAGCGCTGACGCCGGATTTGCTGAAGCAGGATATTGCGTTCGTTTCGGCGCGGCCGGTCCAACAGCGCATCGAGGGCCAGGGGGGATGGGCCAATGGCGACGCGGTGTTCGTTGGCGAGAATCCGCCCGACGCTGCCGTGATCAATTATTATCAGCGCGAGCGGCATTTGTTTGGAAAAATGAAGCTCGAGGTTTTGGATTCATCCGGCCACGTTGTTGACGAGTTGCCTGCGAGCAAACGGCCGGGATTAAATCGGGTGATGTGGACCATGCGTGCGAAGCCGCCGCGTGTGCCGCCTGCTGCACAAATCGCCGTCGGAGGGATACGCGGACCGCGGCTTGTGCCCGGCGATTACACGGTGCGCCTAACGAAAGCAGGGAAGGTTTACGAGACAAAATTGAAAGTCGGCCTTGATCGCCGGGCGAAATTCAGCGTAGCCGATCGCAAGGGGCAGTTCGATGCGGCGATGCAAGTGCGCGCTTTGTTTGGAGACGAGAGTGCGTTGATGGATCGGATTACTGGTCTGCGACAGGCCCTTGCCCAGACGGGTGCTGCATTGCCGGAAGGCGATCCGCTTCGCAAGCAGGTTTCCGATTTCGACGGAAAGGTGGACGGCGTGCGAAAGAAAATCGTCGCTACGACCGAAGGCGGCGCAATCACCGGCGAGGAACGTTTGCGTGAGCATACGGACCAGCTTTACGGAGCGATTCTCAGCTATGAGGGAAAACCAGCTGCCTACCAGATTACTTATATCGACACGCTTAAACGTGAACTCAATGACGTGACAAAACAATTCGATCAACTCCTCGCGCAGGAGTTGCCCACACTAAACGACTCGCTCAAATCTAAAGGGCAGCAGCCGATTGAAGTTCCGCCGGCAAAGGTCGGGTCAAACGACGCGACACACGGAGGAAGCGGAACTGCGGGAGGGACTGCGCTTCTTCCAACGGACTTCCGGATTTTTCAGTAATAAAGACAACGAAGATCGCGCCGCCCTTATGGGCGTGGCGGTCGCGTTGGGCGAGGTCTCGGTGCAGGTCTCGGCGGCGGCGTTCCACCCAGGCACGTCGGCACCCCGCCGACAAAACTTCCCAAGGCAAATGGACTTTGCCCGACGGGCACTGTCGCCACCACGCTATTAGTTGAGGTATCGATTACTGAAACATTACCAGGATTGCCGCCGCTGTTAGCAACGTACGCGAAAGTGCCTGCGGATTTACCGTCACCCCAAAGGGGTCCTGTCCAACCACTACCGTTGCCGTGACAGTGTTATTGGCGGTATCGATCACCGATACATTGTTGCTGTTGGAATTCGAAATGTACGCGCGAACTGCGCATAGCGTCACGGTGGGAGCCAGCGTGGGCGTTGTGTCCATGATCGTCGTCTCAAGCGGTTCGGTGTTGAGCTCACTCCGAGATACTCCGGCTGCCAACGCGAATGTTGTCGTGCACGCCGCGACGAGTGATCCCAGAACAAGAGCACGTCGAAGCAGATGCGCATTAGCGGATGGAGCGATTTGTTCTTCCATTTGGTTTACCTTTCTGGCTTTGCGAACCACCACTGACTTTGCCAGCCGTTGAGAAACATTCAATTGGTTCCGAGGTCGCTGGCAGTTAATCTGCCGCGTAGCAATGGAGCGCAAGCCTGCTGTCGCAATCGTTTTTCATCACATTGGTCCTTATCATCACGCACGCTTGAATGCTGCGGCTGAGAAGTTGTCGGTGACCGGCATTGAATGGTCAGCCCAAGGCTATGACGCATGGGGAGCAGCCGACTCGCCCGCACGCTACTGTAAAGTTTCGCTTTTCCCAGAAGCAACAGAGACCTACCCGCAAACCGCCGAGCTTCGACGCGCGTTCTCATCCGCTATAGAGCAGGCCAAGCCGGACGTCGTTGCGGTTAACGGATGGAACAACTTCGGATCGCTCGTTGCGGCGAATTGCTGCGTGCGTCGCGGGATCCTCATGGTCGTCATGTCGGAAAGCTCTCGCGATGATGAACGTCGCATCTCCTGGAAGGAAACCGTGAAGCGGCGAATTGTTGATTTGTACTCTGCTGCACTGGTTGGCGGCCAGCGTCATGTCGACTATCTGATGGAATTGGGAATGCCACGCGAACGAATATTTACCGGATACAACGTGGTCGATAATGCGCATTTTCGCGAAAGAACGGACGAGATCAGAAGTCAGGGGTCCGAAGTCAGAAAACAGTATGGTCTGCCCGAGAACTATTTTCTCGCCTCAGCGCGGTTCATTGAGAAAAAGAATCTGCCGGGTTTGATTGCGGCGTACGAGGATTACCGGCAGAAATCGCAAACCGGCGGAAAGGCGCCGTGGGACTTAGTCTTGTTAGGCGACGGGCCGATTCGGGAAACTCTCAACTCTCAACTCTCGACCCTCAACCTGACCGGGCACGTGCATCTGCCAGGCTTCAAATCGTACGACGAACTGCCGGTTTACTACGGTTTAGCGAAAGCCTTCGTCCATGCCAGCACGGCTGAGCAATGGGGTTTAGTTGTGAACGAAGCCGCCGCGTCGGGGCTACCCGTGATTGTATCGAACCGTTGCGGATGTGCACCGGAGCTGGTGAATGATAACGGGTTCACTTTTGATCCAGCTACCGAGGACGAATTGGCTACGCGACTATTAGAGATGGCCTCAATGTCGGATCAGGAACGAAAGCAGCTCGGCGAGAACAGCTACAGGATTGCAGAGAGCTTTGCGCCAGAACGTTTTGGCGAAGGCTTGGAGCGCGCAGCCAGCGAGGCGATCGAACTTCCGCGAAAGAGATTCGGAGTAATCGATCGTGCTTTGCTGCTTGCAACAGGAAGTTATACCCGATGAAAGGGAATGACCCAGTAGCAGCGTATTTCGACAAGCTCCCGGAGAAACACAAGCGTCAGTTCGAGGAACGCGCCTCGGGTGCAAACTTCAATTTTCAAGAACGGCTAGCGCTCGCGTGTGAATTGGGCGGTACATCGTCGGGGCGCCTGCTCGACTGCGCGGCAGGCACGGGGGAGATAACATGCGCGTTGCTAAAGTCGGGCAGATTTAATCACGCCACTATCGTCGACGTGTCGCTAGCGATGTTGCAGAGCGCAAAGGAACTTCTCACATCGCAAATCAAAAAGGCGGAACTTGAATTCGTTCAGTCCGACGTGTTCGACTTTAACCCATCCGATTCACGTTTCGATCTTATCCTCTGCCTGGGATTGATTGCGCACACTGGACGCCTGGACATTTTATTGCCGCATTTGAAATCGATGCTCACGCCCGCCGGCCGAATCATTTTGCAAGCGACACTGACCGATCATCTCGGAGCACGTATTGTCCGCGCGTTTACCGCGCGAACGGAGCTAGCCCGCCGGGGATACAGGATTTCCTGGTTTTCCCAACAAGACATCTCCGACGCGTGCGACCGCGCCGGGTTGCGGATTCTGGAGACGCGGCGGCACACTGTCGGTGTTCCATTCGGCGATCGATTGTGGCCATGGGGCAACTTTCAAATGGAAACTCGGCTGAAGGATTGGGCGACCCGTCACGGAGCCGACGCAATCTATCTACTCGGAGCTGGATGAGAGTCGGATTTTTGGTCAACAGCGTTTCTCGCGAAGCGGGTGGACTGTTTCAAAGCGTGCGCGGACTCGCCAAGGCGATAGTGTTGACAAATAAAGATGTGCGCGTGTTTGGGATGCGGGATGAGCAGAGCGCTGTCGATTTACAGGAGTGGAAGCCGGTTTCTGTTCAAACGTTTCGTCCACGGCTACGCGTCTGGGATTATTCAGAGCAACTCGTGCCTGCGATGCTCAACGCCAATCTGGATGTTCTGTCCGTGCACGGTCTATGGAAATATTGTTCTGTCGCTGCACAAAGCTGGCATCGCCAGACGGGTCGCCCGTATGTAGTTCATCCGCACGGGATGTTGGAATCATGGGCCGTGCGAAACGCAATGTGGAAGAAGCGAATCGCTGGGCTTCTTTACGAAAATCAACATTTGCGTCGTGCCGCTTGCCTGCGGGCACTCTCGAAAGCCGAAGCGCAATCGATCCGCAGTTATGGATTGTCGAACCCGATTTGCGTGATTCCCAACGGCGTTGATTTGCCGGACCTTGGCGAAAGCAATGCGAAAAAGCAGTCAGCGAATTCCAAAACCCTACTTTACCTTGGCCGACTTCATCCGAAGAAAAACCTCTCGAATCTCATCCGCGCCTGGAACGAAACCTTCAACTCGCAAAGGGGCAGCGGCGTCCGTTGGGTCCTTGCAATCGCCGGATGGGATCAGGGCGGATACGAGAGCGAACTCAAGAATATTCCATCCAGTAATTCGGTTGTTTTCCTGGGCCCGCAATTCGGCGATGACAAAAGCCAATGCTATCGCACGTGCGATGCATTCATTCTGCCTTCATTGAGCGAAGGGCTTCCCATGGCGGTGCTTGAAGCATGGTCGTATGCGAAACCGGTGTTGATGACGACTGAGTGCCATTTGCCGCAAGGTTTCGACACCAACGCGGCGATTCGAATTGGAGCTACCTCGGAGGAAATTGCGACCGGCCTGAAGCAACTAGTTGAAATGAGTGACGACGATCGCGCAGCAATGGGAACGCGTGGACGCACTCTCGTCGCAAAGAGCTTTTCCTGGCCGCGAATTGGGCAACAGATGGGTGCGGTTTATGAGTGGATGCTCGGCGCGGAGATGCCGGACACGATCAAGCTTGACTGATGGTCACGTCGGAGGTCAGAAAGCTGAGGTCAGAAGTCAGATGTCGGAGGCCTGACAGTCGTATGCTGGACGTTAAAGAAAATCGCCGGGCCAGAAAATACTCACCGGAGGAGATGACTCGCCGTGTGCTATGGACTTTTGCGCAGCCGCTTTTCCGATTCAGTCCCAGGCCTTGTTTCGGTTGGAGACGATGTCTCCTTCGCTGTTTCGGAGCAAAGATCGGCCGCGATGTGCATGTCTATCCATCGGCGACAATTTATTTCCCTTGGCTTTTCGAGGTCGGAGATGAAAGCGCGATCGGCGAGCAGGTTTTTATTTATAATCTTGGCCGCGTGACGCTGGGGTCGCGCGTCACGGTCTCGCATCGCGCGCATCTTTGCGCGGGAACACACGATCACACTAAGCCGGATTTCCCGCTGTTGCGTCCGCCGATTGTGATTGGCTCGGACGCGTGGATCTGTGCAGACGCCTTCGTAGGTCCGGGAGTGACAGTTGGCGAAGGAGCCATTGTTGGTGCACGGGCAGTTGCGATGAAGGACGTGAGAGCTCGGAGCATTGTCGTCGGAAATCCAGCGCGAGAAAGCAAGATGCGCGAGAGCACCGCGCCTGAGAATCCCTTGTAGCCACGGGCCTGTGGCCGTCATCTGAAACGCGTTTGCCGAATAAAACGGCCCACAGGGCCATGGCTACAGCATCACGACATTACATCCCGTCCACCAAAATCATGTTTGATTTGGAAGTGCGATGGCGCATCTTGCGCGGCTCGCGATATTCTTCGCAGTTCAGCCATTCCTTGGCGCGCACCGCTGATTCAAACTCGAGTACAACAATGCGCTTGGGTTGCCAATCGCCCTCGAGCACTTCGGTCTTGCCGCCGCGCATGATGTATTTTCCGCCATACTTCTCCACGGTAGCGCCTGCGAGCTTTTTATATTCTTCGTAACCGACGGGATCGACGATCTCTATCTCTACAATGATGTAAGCGGGCATAACTGG
>Ga0310810_10008425_pt1 | contig 11868 bp, 13 predicted proteins | sample NCmetagenome_FD_207641 | JGI IMG/M metagenome (GOLD analysis project Ga0310810, IMG submission 207641) | Soil microbial communities from experimental microcosm in Duke University, North Carolina, United States - NC | ecosystem: Engineered > Artificial ecosystem > Soil microcosm > Unclassified ...
GAGCTATTCCATACAATGGACCTTTAGTCAACTCATATAGGTTTGATGGCATCCCTTCCTTGTCTACGGTAGTCATTGTTGCAATAACTTGCTGTGCCATACCAATTACTTCTCCGCTACTCGGATCTATAATAGGCGAACCGCTGGAACCTCCCATGGCAATGATATCCGTTTGAATTCCCCATGGGTTGTTACTGTCATCATCGGGCATTAATCCCGCAACACGTCCATATTGAATTATGGGGCGCAACTGGATTCCCATTCCGTCTTCATGTTTATTTCTATACAGAACCAAGGATATTCTTCCACTCGGATAACCACATATTACAATCTCATCGTAAAGTTTCAATTGGGTAGGTTTCTTGATATGTAAGAAATTATCTGAATGACAATCTAGCTTACCTATCCCTATATCTAGGTCTACTGACCCTGTAAATCCCTTAACTTCTTTGACCGGGGGCAATCTGATCGCCTTTATTATGTGATACGTGTTAAGCTCTAACTGATTATCTTTTGTGGTAATGTTAAATGCGGAATATATTCCTTCCATACCATTATTCTTTTCCTTATACTGAGCATTATACTTAATACATTGATTAAAAATATGTGCCGAGGTGACAATGTATTCTCCGCCTATGAAAAAACCTGTACCAAAACTACTTATGACATCTTTTGTATCCTTGTTGGCAAGACCTATCGCCACTGTTGCATCCTTAACTACATTGAACTTATCAGCATTGATCATCAAACAGCATACTGTTACGCAATTTAATAACCTTATAGTCTAGAGTTTATGTTTTGAGCATGGTTTCGAAGATTTTTTTCACATTAAATACTAGTCTGGCAAAATTAATTTCTTTTTTCCTCATATTTTTGGTAATGAGTATTCGGGAATTGAACCATCTGATTGGATTACGAGATTCCTGCGTTAGGAATTAAGAGAAATTAATAAAGGTTATGAAAATAAACTGTATTTCCTCTTATGCTTAGAACTTACATTGTGTTATTGTGCAAGATAGTGTTCTATATAATTCATATAATTCCCTGTTCAGGGATACGATGCCTGGAACGATAATTAGTACGGGTATTTTGCTATATTACCTTTATTATTTTATTCCCAGGTTTTCCACTCATTAATAGTCTATACGGCAAACAAACATCTATGACTTATTTAATATGACTTATTTTGAACAAGTTTGTTACTGATGGACGTCAATCTTGCTTAAAATAGCCCATTTTTAGTTAATTTCCCTAGCAAGACAAGCGTCGCAATACTTTTCTATTAAAGTAGCACCATCCATGTTATAACTTGCTATTTGAGTTGCTATTTCACCGCACACGGAACAATAACCGCCTGCTTTGTCAACCATAAATCTTTTTTTTATCTTCTGAGATGTTCTAGGGTCTGAAAGCAGGTTTCGAAAATCTCTGAGTTGCTCTTTAGATATATTTACTGGGCGCAATGTTGGGGTAGGTCTATGTTTATTACTATGAGGATTATTTCCGTAAAAAAACTCATGCATGTTTATGGTTCACGCTAATCGTATATCTATCTATGTGTTTAGTGTCACAGACACTTATTTAGCCTAATGTACTTTTCCTAATATTTGGAAACAAAAAATTAATTCTGAATGTTTATACCAGTGTTAGATAATAGTTTTGAATCTATCTTTTTGCTCATATTGAGGATGATCGATTCAGTCAGGATACTTAGATCTTATAACATTTTAGCCATAATAAGCCTTATTCGTAATAGTAGGGGAGAGATGGTGAAAAATATGTATAACTTTACCAATATAATGAATATTTTTATCAATGGAAACATACATAATTAATAGCTAGCTCAATAAGCTGATATTCCTATTTATTTAGTTAATATCATAAAGATACCTAGTAAAGGAAACATTGTACCTTTTACTAGGCATTGGAAGAAGACATCGACCAAATAATCTTGATTGTTGGAGACATGTTTATATGTTACGAAAGCATAGTAATAATATGTCAAATGATCTAAATGAGTTAATTGGAAGGAAAGATAAGCTAGAGGGAGAACTCAATCATGAATTATCAGCTGATTATAACGAGTTGATGAAAAAGATGAGTGAAAGTTTTCGCGATATGCATGAAGATTCAGTGAAATATTATAAGCAAAAGGCAAATGAACAACTTGATAAAATGGAAAAAAACATACAATCAGGTAATAAATTGAGTGCTATTAACGAAAAGCTATTGGCAGACACATACTTATCGTTGGCTATAACCATTTAATTTTTTTTATCAATCATATAGTTATTTGCTTTAAGACTAACTTATAATCAAAATTAGTATTATCGAATGTTTGTTAAATTTGATTTACATGAAATCGTCAAGTTTGAAAGACTATAGTATCAAATAGAATAAAATTAATTTATTATTGAGTAGTAAATCCGACATTTGTCTTCTATGTCATCATCTTAAGGCCCCACGACTTTACTGATAATGATGGTGATAAGTACTGTGGTGAGTGTGTGCTGTGGACTGGTGCGAATAATTTAAAACCTAGGGATTATAATGGTAATAAATACCAATTAATACCAACACATATATGCCATTGTATCTAATATAATAACATGGCATCAAATAAAGAAGTAAAAAATAGAGAAACAATCAATATCGCCCTAGACGAAACAAAATCAACTGTTAAAAAGACAACAGATGAGGCATTAAAGGAAATTCCACGGTTTACAAAAGCCGCTAACGAATACCAAGAAGAGACCATTCAAGCAACAAAAGATATTGCAGATAGTTTTCTAGATTCACAAAAAGAGGTTATCCATTCACTGCAATCCTTATGGGTTCCGTACATTGAAAATGTACAAAATTCATATTTGTCATATTGGGGTTCTCCAAAAAGATTCACAGAAAATTATGCAAGAGCAGTAAGCAATTTTACAGACTGTACAATAGTCGCAACCAGATTAGCAAACAATAACATATTTGCAACTATGGAAGCGGTGAAAACATCAGTACAACATGCAAGAGATAATGCAAAAGAATTTTCACGGCTCAATGCTAATGTCGCAAATACATTCGAAAACGTTGCAAGAGACAATTTAAGTGATTTTTCAACGAGAGAAGTACAAACACATTCAGGACGACAATAAGCGCAATATTGTGATAGATTAATAAAAATTGATCTATCCACTCTTAATTTTTTTATCATAATAAAATCCAATATTTTCGTTAGCTTAAACATGCATTGATATTCTAATTCCTTTTGTTGTCTCCTCTCAAGTTTTTAAGAATGTGTAAATTGTGTAGGTATTTGTGAACTCATCTATTATTTTCTCCACACTAAGAATAAAGATCAAGGCCTTCTAGCAATTCACCTCCTTTACAAATTGATTTAACACAAAATTAGCAAGTTCATTGGGATTGAAGCCCCTGTTACTTTTGAAGTCATTTGTTGATAGTTGTGATCGGACTTTGGAAGATGACGGGAGACCAGATAAAATAAAGGCAATAATGATAAGGTATTATAATAAAGTAAAGAATCAAAATCAAAAAGGTCTTAAGCACAGTATATGTAATAATAATTAATTCGAATAAAAAATGAAAATGGCATATGCTAAACAAAGGTAAAGGCAAAGATACATAGAACTAGCGATTATGATGACAAATACACGGGCATAAGGGATTTTCCTAACGAAAAAGCGATGTTACAGTATGGCTTATCTAAAGTGCATGAAGTCATAATAAAGAAATATACTAAGGATGATGAATTTATGGCAACAGCACAAAAGACTAGGGGTGTAAAATTTGATTACGACATGGAGCTGTACGACTATATAGGTACGGACTTCGGAGAATCAAAAGAGTAATAAGAATTGGATAAACACTTAGAGAGGATAGATCAACTAGATTTAATTCATCAAATGTGGGCCCTATATAGAAATGAAAAAGATACTTTTAAACAAGTCCTCGTTTTGGAAAAAATAGCAGAACTACAAACTCACTTCCATTTCCGATGCAGTTCCAAATGATGGTATAGTTCGACCCATATAAAGCGCATTTGTTTATGATAAATTATTCATTTAAAAACATAAATTACATAAAGGAGAGGGACCAGACAATTAAACTATTTATTCTTCAAAAGGTGAAGTTCGATAGATCGATAATGATACACACCGTAGGTTTTCAATCACACATTCTAAGTTCAGTGACTGAAAATATTGATAAATTTGTTGAAGATATGACAAAGCAGCATGGCAGCACTTTCAGATTTATTGATATTAAATTTGCCGCCACAGCCAAACCCTTGGAGTCTACTCGTAAACAGAGTGATGTCGATTATTCCGCCCTAGTTATCTATGAGATCTAACCATTCGTAGTTATTCCATCAAAATTTTTCATGGAATATGTGGCATATCTTCTGGCAAGTCCTTACGCTTATCTAAGATACGCTTCAAAACTTTCCTCTAATGATAAGAATACTTGTCTATTTTCCATTTTATTAATAACGAAAGTTAAATATACTTTCAGAGATAGATTTCTTGAATGTTAATGACTAACTCTGGGCAGGTAACGATTCTTGGCTTATTAATTTTGATAACTTTTGTAAACGTTGGACTCATTGCTTATCCGTTTGCATGGCAAGGGGAGGCTACAACAGCACTAAATAATAGCAAGGCTTCCTCCATTGATGGTAACAGGACTGTCACACCTCATGGCGCAAATATCTCGGCTACCTTGCCTTTGTTGGTCCTTTTCCCTGAGGCCAGTCAGATTTCACCAACAGGCTTTAGTACAAAGGCAGACGGCAGGCTGCAAATCGAAGTTCTTTTCTCTAAACCTGTAGACACATCGACATTCATTCCAGGCACAAGTCTTATCTTAGCGATGGAGACAAATCCAAACGCAACGGTGACTGTCAAGTGGGATCTTAACAATAGGTTTCTGACTATAGTGACCAACGATTTATTGAGCTCTCTGTGTCATTTTGATCCTGATTGTAACTTTGCTTTAAGACTTGATGGTACACCACCTAATTCGATTAAAGCTACGGATGGTAGTTTACTAAATGGAGGATTTGACAATTATTGGAGGGGATTTATTATCATAGGATGATTTTTTTGATCATCTAATCCTGTATTTTGCCACGCTTATAGACATTTAATGCCAATCAAAATTGATACAATTTTCGGACTTCCATCATATACATACCGGCAAGACAAACCTAACATCTTTAAGGCCATGTTGTTAGCAGTTACTGGAATTTTGTTGGGGCTTAATTTTGAAGTCAGTGCCAGCCACGCGACTAATGAAACGCAGTCGCTGTCGAGCAATAAAACAATATTTGGGAATATAACCGCTAACGAAAAAAATGCTGCTCCGGATAATGGCACAATAATACTTAACGTCGCCGAGGTGGGTGATGAGGAGCAGCATAGATGGGTGGATGTGTCGGGAGCAGAAAATCCAGTTCTCAATATTATGGCGGGCAAAGACTATACTTTCAAAATTTCCAATGGTACTCCCGAAGTACATGAATTAATAATTGACACTAAAGTCGATGGCAAGACATCTGAGGTTGCCAAAAGCGATGAAATACAACCATACAGTAAAAACGTCGAATTTGAATTCAAAAGCGACAAAGCAGACAACTTGGAATACCATTGTAAGTATCATCCTGGAATGATGAATGGCACTATCAATGTCAGAAAATAAACGTTTCTAATCAAGGTCTTTGAGAACAGCAGTATTCGCATAAACCATAGTAGTTAAATTTGTTGTTGCTGCTAACATTGCAATTGACAATGCAGCAATCAATGAAATACTCATTTTTTCATTCATTGGGTCCTGTTGTGGTATATAGTATTATTATTTTAGGGAAAAATGATATTTGAAATTAGAGATTTTTGATAACTCGAAGTTTATCGCCTTTTAGTTATTTAATAAATAAATAATTAGTATTTTTATCATATGCAAGATCCTTCATAGTTAGAACTTGAAAATTATTATCGTGTAGGTATTTCATTTCTTCTTCAAAGAGTATGGGGGATGTATTGTAGTCGACAAGATCCTTATCACCTGCACTATAATATATGATAATTGGAATTGCATTTATTGTTCCATTCTCATTGTATCTGTTTTGAGTGTTAACAACTTGAATAAATCTCCTCAATAATTGGTCGTCGGAATATGAATTTACTTGTCTAGACTGGTCATGACTCCATCCTCTAATCGAATATCTATTGGCGTAATTGAGATTACCATTTTTGGTATATGTACGGCAGTCAGTCTGGTTTGATTGGTGTACCCATCCGTCGCAATGTAGAAAGGTGACAGGATTACTCGCAGTCCTTGCCAAGTCATAATATTTGGATACTACACTAACCACGGTTTTATTATCCCACCCTCTATCAAATGGATATGCAAAAGACGTTGCGTTAATTCCATGTCGTTGAAGACACTGCTTTGACTTTCCTATTTGATATTCAAGACTATTTTTTGAAGCGTGACTTAGGTCGGCGTGATTATTGGTATGCGATCCTATATCGTATCCTTGGCTGTGTAAAGTTTCCAACTCTGTCCAATTCATATAGCCCTTTTTATTATCGGGGTATTGACATACAACATAGAAAGTAGCCTTATATCCATATTTGTCAAGGATTGGTTTTGCTTGGATATACTGAGTCTTGCGCCCATCGTCAAAGTTTAAAATTACTACTTTGTTGTCTGGTATACCAGCAGCAGACGATCTTTGAAGTATTGGAAAATTCCAAATGGATAGACAAAAAATCCCAAATAAAATGGGTATGAGTAAAAAGAAAGACGAAGTCTTCAGATTGAATTGGAATGAGTTAGCATGCAATCATAATAAGTGAAATCTTGCGTATTTAAGAGTCTAACTTTTCTCTTGCCTCATTTACTTATTTCGCCGTATTCCCCGCAGATTTCTTGCCCTAACAATTGGCCCACATAGACAGATAATTATTTATCTTTTATTGGACGATCCATGGTAGATGTCAATTACTTGATGGGAGGGAAAACTTGGCGTCTACCATACGGCAATAGCAATCCTTCCCGTCAGGTTTGATAGTTATTTAATATTAGCAGAAGTTAATTTCGTACTTCAGTAGGTGGTGGAGGGACTCTCTTGTTCATTGGTGAGCACACTCATGTGGCTCCGTTCTTTAACTAATTTTAATTTGTTGAGGATAAGCAGTCACCTGTTACACTTTACCACAGGAGGTTACTATTGTATGTGACGGGCGTTAGGTAACGGCTTAGTAATTATTGTTGTAGGACGGCTTCACCATTGGACAGAACAGACAAAATAAAATCTTTAGTGGAAATGTTCCACTTGTCAGTCTGATTACTTTTGAATTTAATCAATATAATTAACAGATGGGGATTGGCTCTTTACCGTGATGAACAAGAAACAACCAATTCCCACCAGGTATAACTCTGCAGGTATAATTCTGCAATTACTCTAACGTAATTAAACTATAAATGACTTGAATCCACAGTATATAGGATTCCGATACCAATAAACTCATACGCACAATAACTCTGATCGTTAAAACCAAATTCCAAGAAAAAATGATCAATTTATTCTCATGCTCCTATCCTTTTTCTAATTTTGGAAAATTACTTTTTAATTATAGACGCCATTTTTTTTATGGCACAACATGACATATGCCAGTTCTCAATATTGGAACACTAATTATGTCTATACTGCATAAAAGCAAGTTGATTATAAATTTAGTTGGACTTTGATCATCTTATTCCATGGCTACATACACAAATACCATCATCAAATCCACGTACTCAGAATTCGGGCCTAACACGTATTTCCTCTGATTTGCCGCATGAAATTAAAAAGACGCCCTTTACACTCAGTTATGGGAAAGCTACAACATAGCCAAAGAGTACTGGTATTACAAGGTGGCGGGTCTCTTGGTGCATATGAAGCGGGGTCCTACCAAGCAATTTATGAAGCCATCACTAAAAAAGACAGAGAAAAAGGAATAATAGATAAACCAGTTTTCAATATTGTCGCTGGAACCTCAATAGGTGCAATAAATTCTGCTATAATTGTAAGCTACGTAGTACAAAACAATACTTGGGAGGGCTCTTCCGAAAAACTTAACGAGTTCTGGGAGTATTTGTCAAAGGAATCTCCAATAGACCAGATTCCAGGTTTCACAACATGGTGGGATTATTTACGTAAGACCATGTATCCTGGTATTGCCACTGGGGAGGCTGCAAGAAGATATTATTCAGCAAGACAATTTGCAATTACTGGGGTGCCCACAGTCTTTTATCCTTCTGTCCCACTGGTTGATGGTAGGTTTTTTGATCCTCTCAATACATGGTTCAGGTTTGACAGTGAACCATTAAAGAGAAGTTTAGAGAGATTTGCTAAATTTCCAATAGCAACAAGTTACGATGAGAAATCATCAATGCCCCAACCAAGACTCATTACCATCAGCGTTGATGTAGCAGAAGGAGCCCCTGTAGCATTTGATAGTTACGAATGGCAAGATGGTTCGAGAAAATCTGAATATGGAAAATATATTGTTAAAAACGGTAAAAAAGTGGGACATCAGCATACCATAAGGTATAACGATGGAATCACATCAGATCAAGTTATTGCAAGTGCGTCTGTGCCTATCAATTACACTTATGCCCCCTTAGAGGTTGAAAGTTACAATAGCAATACGGATACCTATGAAAAAAATATTCGTTATTTCTGGGATGGAGGATTGATGAGTAACACTCCGTTATCACAACTTATTAGACTACATCATCTTTATTGGCTCAAGGTCAAACGTTTAACAGATACTGTTCCGAAGTTACAATTATGCATAGTCAACGTTCATCCAATGAAACAAGATAAGATCTCTTGGGATCATGATGGCGTCATAAGCAGAACTATTGACATAATCCTTTCAGACAGAACACAACGAGATCAAGAGGCCTTTTTGCTTATATCTGACTATGTCGACTTGACAAAGAAGTTGATCAAAATCGCAAAAGACCATGGAGCAAAAGATGATATCATAAATAGTTTGTTGAATAGTGATACTAAGAACCATGGCTTAGAAATGATACCTAGAAAATATTTGGATATTGTTGAAGGAGAATTTGAAATAGAAAAGGTAGTACGAATAAACCGCAAAAATGATGAAAATACTATTTCATTTAAAATACTTGACTTTTCATCCGAAACAATTAGGCAATTGAGAGAAAGCGGATACAGCAATAGTAAAGACTTGAGTGATGTGGATTTTAGTTAGATGAATAAGTAAATATCTCTATCTTTTATTCTATTTAATTTAATAGTCCGTCAGACTCAGCCTTAGAGCGACTAAAGTATCTGAATTAGTTTGTTCTTTATCAAGTGAACGTTTATGTATGTCTACATTATCAAATGATTATTTTCTATATCAAATTCTGTCAATTATAGAACTAGGAATTGAAATTTTTTTACTGACAACACTAACAATTTCACTCCATACTACATCATTAACTCCGTCCATCGCCTTTATTTTTTCAAGGATGTCAAGGATTGAAGCATTATCTTTAAGAATTGTTTCTACCCTCAAATCAATTGTATGTTCTCCTATGCTCTTACCGACATATGTTACTTCATCAGAATCGATCAGTTTATTGGCGACAGCGTTTACCATTCCATTCCTTATGGAAATAAAAAAGTCAACCCGTTTCCAACCAAATTTCTCTATATCCAAGACATAATGCATCTTTAAAAATTTGCTTTCTAACCGCTTACGTCTCCTTCTAACAGTTGTAATGGGTATTCCTAATTTTGCTGATAAACTCTTGCTAGATTTCAAATCACCATTCGGCATAAGTAAGATTTTTAATAATCTCCTATCAATATTGGATACGCCAGTTCCTTTTTTATCTACCTGCGACACTTTAGATAATAATCGGATTCAAGTTATATAATTATTACTTTAGTAAGAATATACTGCAAGTATTTTATAATTAATGATAATTATTTGAAAAACCTGGATATAAAAGTAAATTAAATTTGAATTTATACCCCCAAACAACATAAACTCTCTCAGAGAGATGAAATTGATTAAATTATTTGAAAATTTGGTTTTAACGATTAGGGTATTTTGCTTGATGGTCTATTGTAATTGAAATTATATATTTATCGGATTATAGTCACTTATAGCATATTAGGACATAATTTGTTTGATTAGAATCATGGGAGTGGTAGAAGGTTGTTTAGATTTTATTGTCTACTAGAAAAATGCTTATATCTATAGTAGACGACGAATTCGATATTGCACAGCTATTCCACGATGCTTTAGTTACAATTAATGGTTTCTCAGTTTTCGCCTTTACAGACCCTATAACAGCACTTGAACATTTTGCAGCTAATAGAGACAATTATGTGATAATTATTTCTGATTTAAGAATGCCTTCCATTAATGGAATAGATTTGGTAAAGAAGATAAAAGAATTGAATCCCTTTGTAAGAACGATACTAATGACAGCATTCGCAATTAAAGACGATTTATTTCAAGAATATGCAAAAAAGGAAATAATAAACGGATTCCTTCAGAAACCTATACATTTAGCAGATCTTTATACGGAAGTAAATAACCAGTTACATAATTACGAGTTACTAAAACAAGAACCATTCATAAGAATTAAGTGAGCCCATAAGTTATTAGAAACCGTAAATGAATTAATTCATATGACAGATGATGAGCGTTTATTATGTAATATTCCCAATATTTATCATTTCTTTAACGCTTATTTTCTCAGGTCTGATAAACAGCATAAGAGGAACTTTTGAGACTATGCCGCTCAGTAAATGGCTAAAAAGTTAGACTTTAATTGTGTAATAATCCCAAGATTTTTTCATACTAATTATTTAATTATTACAGCCAAATGATTATATGATGATTAACGAAGAGAATGAATATAATAAAATCTCCGACTCTTTATCAGAAATTAAATCACTTGTTGATAAAATGTATGTTCCTACACGAACTATAGAAGATGCAATTCATAAGCGGGAAATGGGAGCATATCGTGGTGGAAATTATAAGAAATTCGTAGATTTTAATATTAATTTTACATCCAACTACTATGATTCCATTACCGCCATAGTTGATAAATTGGTGGAGATAACAAATAATAAAATTCATTCCGAAAAAGATTCACAAGTTCTATATTTGAAAATTATAGATATACTTCGAATGATAATTTATCAGAAGGGACACCGCGGTTTTATCGGTGAACTAGATGAAGCCGCCAAAAAATTCAAAAAATCCAAATCTTCTCCATTTATTAACATACTAGATATTGATATTAATTTAATAGATGATACCGTTAGTGTTATAGAGAACTTTAAGAAACAGTTTCTTAATTAAATTTTCTTGCTTCAGTAATTCTTGCTTCGAAAATGGACTGGTGGTATCGGCCAGCGCTATGAGCAGATCTTTATTTTTTAAGTTCACCATTATTAGATAGTGTCAACGGATCAAAGAGACAAAAGATTGACAGAATTTCTGGAGAAGGGCTTTTGTCGTATTATTTCGACTGCTAAACTACGATTCTACTCTATCTTGATCTCCTTACCTTTTCTCTCCGGCTTTTTCTTCTTGTTAAAAGTTATTTCTAGAAGACCACTATTAAATGTAGATCTTGCTGTCTCTATATCTACATCAGGAGGTAGCTCAACCATACGTTTGTATTTTCTATCACCTTTGCCAGCAATAATTTCAGCAGAACGATCATATGCATTTATTTTGATATCCTCCTTGGTTATGCCTGGTAATTCGACTACGACTTTAGTTTCCTTATCAGTTGTAACTATATCGGCTAGAGGTTCTCTTT
>Ga0310810_10008427_pt1 | contig 11867 bp, 12 predicted proteins | sample NCmetagenome_FD_207641 | JGI IMG/M metagenome (GOLD analysis project Ga0310810, IMG submission 207641) | Soil microbial communities from experimental microcosm in Duke University, North Carolina, United States - NC | ecosystem: Engineered > Artificial ecosystem > Soil microcosm > Unclassified ...
GCTGTGGGCCAGCAGCATCGAGATGTCGGGATCGTCCTCGACCACCAGCAGGCGTGCGTTTGGGGCTGACGCGCGAACGGACATAGTCGGACCGCCAGAGTATACGAGGTTGCCGAAGTGGCGCGAGGCTGTCCCCGCGACAGGGCAGTAGCGTCCTCACCAGCGGCAGTGAATGATCACGATTCTCGCCAAGTCGTTGCACCACCGCGATCCAGCGCGACCATCGAGGCTGGCATCGTCCTTGATCACCACCAGTGCAGGTCCCCAGCCGAGGAGGTCCCGTGAAGACCGCACTAGGAGCCTTCGGTGGTGTGCTCACCACGTTGCTCGTCGTCGCCTGCTGGCAATCGCGTGCCGCAGCCGACCCCAGATCGACCGGGTTCACACCGTCGGCGTCGGTCGAGTGCGCGCCCGCCTCGACGCTCACGACGCCGCTCTATCAGCCCGCGTCGATGCAGATGGTCGCGCTCGATCGCCCGACTTACGTGCCCGCGCGTCAGGTAGTGCGTTCTGCGGCCAGCCGCCGCGTCGTGACGCGCGAGACGCGTCATCGGCGATCGTGGACGAAGACCGCGCTCGTGATCGGCGGCTCGGCAGGAGCTGGCGCCGGCGTCGGCGCGCTGGCTGGAGGAAAGAAGGGCGCGCTGGTCGGCGCGGCCATCGGCGGTGGCGCGGCCAGCTTGTTCGAGGCGTTCAAGCGCTGACGATCAGTAGTCGCCGATCGGGCGGCGCCTGACGAGGAACCACGCCGCCACCGCGGTCAGCAGCGCGCCGTTGACGGCCAGGGCCAGCGGCGCGCCTGCCTGATCGACGACCACGCCGGTGACGAGGCTGCCGAGCGGCATGCCGCCGCGGAACGCGACCATGTAGACGCTCATCACGCGGCCGCGCATCTCGTTGGGCGCGACCAGCTGCACCAGCGACGTGAGCAGCGAGAAGGTGACCATCATGGCCGCGCCCGTCACGAGCAGCAGCACGTGACTCAACCAGAGCAGCCGCGTGAGCGCGAAGGCCACGACGAGTGCCCCCGCCGCCAGCTGCACCAGCAGCGCCGTCAGCCCCATGTGCCTGAATCGCCCCAGCCACGCCACGACCAGCGCGCCGGCGATCGCGCCGACGCCCGACCACGCCATCATCTGGCTGTACTGTCCCACGTCGGCGTGATAGACGTTCTTCGTGAACACGGGCAGGAACGTCAATAGCGGCACGCCGAGGAACGTGCTGGCCAGCGCCAGCACGGTCAGTGTGAGCAGCGACGGGTCATCGCGGACGTAGCGCAGGCCGGTGGCGAGCTCGTCTCTCATGCGCCGCGTGCTCGTCGTGGGTACGTGTGGCGCTCGCAGCGAGAGCAAGGCGGCAATCACGACGAGGAACGACAAACCGTTCAGGCCAAAACACGTGGCGCTGCCGAACTCATGAAGGGCCACGCCGGCCAGCAGTGGACCCAGGACGCGCGCGATGTTGAACTGGATCGAGTTCAGCGCGATAGCGTTGGGCAGGTGTTCCTTCCGCACGAGCGACGGGATCAGCGACTGATACGCCGGGCCTCCGAACGCCTGCGCGCAGCCGCTCATGAACGAGAGGGCCAGCACGTAATAGATGTGCACGTGGCCGGCAAAGACGAGGCCGGCCAGCGCGAAGGCCGATGTCATCTGGATGAATTGCGAGGCCAGCAGCAGCTTGCGCCGGTCGTACCGATCGGCCACTACGCCGCCGATCAGCGTGAACAGGAGGATCGGCAGCTCTCCGAGGAACGCGTCGAGGGCGAGGTACGTTGCAGAGTTCGTCAGCTCGAGCACGAGCCAGCTCTGGGCGACCTTCTGCATCCACGTCCCGATGCTGGACGTGCACGCTCCCATCCAGAGCACGCGGAAGTCGCGATAGCCAAGCGCGGCCGCGACGCGTCGCAATGGGCTGGGATTGGCCGATGGCGCGGCTGGCGCCTCGTCGTGAGGGGGACTGTCCCCCGTGGGTAACGAGGGGGACAGTCCCCGACTGTCGACGGAGGCCGTGGACGGGGAGGCCGAAGGGGCAGTCACAGAAGCTGGCACGCCGACCGCAGGGCCGACTTTGGCATTCTATCAGCGTTCACCGCAAGGTCTGGCGCGGCACGTCGATGGCAAGGGATGATCGGTGTGATGACTTCCGGAGACAATCTCCCGCTCGATGCCGCGGCCGCTGACGCGCTGCTCGCGGAGTTCGAGGCGGGCACCATCAGTCTCGACCGGTTTCATCACCGTCAGCACCTCGCCGTCGCCGCCTGGCTGCTGCTGCGCGACTCACACGATAGCGCCCTCGACCGCATGCGCGCAGGGCTGAAGAATCTGCTGAAGCTGAATGGCAAGGCGGAGGGCTACGACGACTGGCTCACCGTCTCCTGGATGCGTACGCTCGCGGAGCGCCTCGCGGCCTGCGCGCCGGACGAGCCACCCGAGTCGCGGCTGAACGACGCGCTTGAATGGGCGCTGGAGACCAGGCCTGTTAGCTCTTCGACAGGAGCAGGGCGGACGGAACCTCGTACGTAGGCCCGAGCTTCAGCCCAACGGCACGTACGCCCGAGCTTCGGCTCGGGCAACCGGATCAGTGACACTGCGCGTCGTGCGCCGAATCCGGAGCGGCCGGCTTCTTCAGGCTCGACAGTGGAATGAACGTCTCGGCGGGCTTCTTCCGTCGCTTCCGCAGATTCACGTTGCGGCCGACGAGGAAAAGCACGGCGCCGCCCACGACGATCCACACGGCGACGTCCTGCCAGCCCACGGCGATCACCACGCGCTAGCCGCCGAAGCCGAGCCAGCGCCCGCCCTGATAGACGACAAGCGCCGCGACGTAAGCCATGGCCGTCTGGTAGGCGAACATGAAGGCGGGCCAGCTCCACGACCCCGACTCGCGACGGACCACGGCCAGCGTGCTGCCGCACTGCAAGGCGAGCACGAAGAACACCATCAGCGAGACGCCGGTCAGCGGCGTCATCAGGACGCTGCCGTCCGCCCGTTTCGCCGCTCGCAGCGCGTCGCGCAGCGGCTGGCTCTTCTCATCGGCGTTGTCGATGTCGAACACGATGCCCATCGTCGAGACGAAGACCTCGCGCGCGGTGAACGCGCCGAGGATGCCGACGCCGATGCGCCAGTCGAACCCCAGCGGCTGCAGCACGGGTTCCATGAACCGGCCGAGACGGCCGCCGAAGCTGTGACGCAATTGCTCGCCGCGCGCGGTCGGGGACTGTCCCCCGTTCGTTGCGCGGAGGACTGTCCCCGATTCGCCTCCCCCGTGCGTATCAAGGGGGACAGTCCCCAGTTGGGCGATAGGGGACTGTCCCCCTTCCAAAACACGGGGGACTGTCGCCGTCCGCACATCCAACCGCGGATACGAGAGCACCGCCCAGACGATGATCGTCAGCGCGAGGATGGTCGTGCCCGCGTCGACGAGGAAGGACCGGACCTGGCGCCATGTGGTCTGCAGGAGCACGCGCATCACGGGCCGGCGGTACGGCGGCAGCTCGAGCATCAGCGTCGGGCGCGGGCCCCGCAGCACCGTGCGTCGCAACACGGCTGCCGCGGTCAGCGCCGCCGTGACCGACAGCAGATACATCGCGAGCAGCGTGACGGCCGCTGCGCTGGCCACGCCGAACACGCGCATCTCGGGCCGAAACACGGTCGCGATCACCAGCACGTAAACGGGCAGGCGCGCGCTGCACGACATCAGCGGCAACACCGCCATCGTCAGCATGCGATCGGTGCGGTTTTCCAGCGTGCGCGTCGCCATCACGGCGGGGATCGCGCAGGAAAAGCCGGACAGCATGGGCACGAAGGACTTGCCATGCAGGCCGACGCGGCCCATGACGCGATCGATGACGAAGGCCACCCGCGCGAGGTAGCCGACGTCTTCCATGAGGCCGATGAAGAGGAACAGCAGGCCGATCTGCGGGACGAACGCCAGGACGTTGCCAACGCCGGCGATCACGCCGTCGGTCAGAAGATCCGTGAACGGCCCGGCGGGCATGGCGCCTGCGATGGCGTTCTGCAGCGATGCGACCGTATTCTGCACCAGGGTGATCACCGGCTCCGACCAGCTGAAGAGCGCCTGGAAGAGAGCCAGCATCACCGCGAGGAAGATGACCACGCCGAAGACCCGGTGCGTCAGCACGCCGTCGACGCGATCGGTCCACGTCTTATTCGACGAAGGACGGTGCTGGACGGTCTCCGCGACGATGGCATCGACGCGCTGGTAACGGGCGCCGATGATCTCGAGATCGATGTTGCGGCCTTTCTCGGCTGACTCGCGGGTAATGCGGCGTGCTGCGGCCCGCACTCCCGGCGGGATACCTGCCAGATCGTCCGGCGCATGGTCGTCGACCGACAGCAGCACCCACGTGGCCCAGGCACGCGCGGTGGCGTGGTCGGCGTGCATCTCGCGCTCCACGATCGTGGTGAGCTCGTCCACGTCCTGCCGGGCGGCGTCAGGCAGGGCCACCGCCGGCGCAAGGCGCCGAGGCGCACCGAGCGCGGTCGCGAGCGCGGCCAGCAGGCCAGGCAGGTTCTCGCCGCTGCGTGCGACGATGGGCACCACTGGCGCGCCGATCCGAATCGCCAGGCGCTGCAGATCGATCTCGATGCCGGACTGGCGCGCCTCGTCCACCATGTTGAGCGCGACGATGACGTGCGCGCCGGTCTCGAGGACCTCGGTGACGAAGTACAGGTTGCGCGCGAGCGCGGTGGCGTCCACCACGATGAGCACGGCGTCGGGCCGCTGGCCGACGCGGCCCAGCACGGCGTCGACCGCCACCTGCTCGTCACGGGATCGCGCGCTCAGACTGTAGGTGCCCGGCAGATCGACCAGGTCGGCCGGGCCGAAGCCGGGAATCTGGACGACCGCCGTCGTGCGCGTGACGGTGACGCCGGGGTAGTTGCTGACCTTGACGTGCGCGCCGGTGAGCGCGTTGAAGAGCGTCGACTTGCCGGAGTTTGGATTGCCCGCGACGAGGATGACGGGCCGCGCGGCCTGGGCCCCGGATGGCGGGGCCGCCGGGGCCGGAGCCCCGCCCGCACGCATGGTCACACCTGCTCGTCGACTTCGATCGAGAGCGCTTCAGTGCGGCGGATCGACAGCGCGTAGTTGCGGAGCCTGAGCTCGAGCGGATCGCCGAGGGGCGCGACGCGCGTCACGCTGACCTTCGTGCCGGGCACGAGGCCGAGCTCCATGAGGCGGCGGGCGATGGGGCGCACCGACCGGACGCGCCGGACGACGGCTTCGGCGCCGAGCGGCAGAGCGGCAAGCGAACGGGGAGTCACGGGCACGGCCTGATCCTGAAAATGAGACTCGATCTCAAGACCGATCCTAACTCCGACCAGTCTGGTCGGTCAATAGGGGCTCGCAGCCCGTGCGGCCGCGAGGAGGCGTGCTCGTTCCGCTCGGCGGGCATCGAGGGGACTGTCCCCCTTTTTGAAGGCACGGGGACTGTCCCCGTTCAAGCGGACGCCAGCACGGCCAGGATCGCCGTGCCGTAGACCTCGGCCTTCCGCTCGCCGATGCCGGGGATGTCGAGCAATTCCGCCAGTGTGCCCGGGCGCCGGGCCGCCAGCTCGCGGAGCGTCGTGTCGTGGAAGATGACGTAGGGGGGCACGCCCCGGGCGCGAGCGAGCTCCAGGCGAAGCTGGCGGAGCCGGCCGAACAGCGACTCATCCACCGTTCCCCCGCCGTCGCGGTAGACGCGCCCCTTCCGGCGCTTCGCCGGCTGATGCGGCTGCCGATAGAGCACGCACTCGGCCCGTCCGCGCAACAGGTCTGCGCCCGTCCCGGTGATCTGCAGCGTCGGGTACTGATCGCCGGTCCGTTCGATGAAGCCGGCCTGGGTCAGCTGATCGACGTAGCCTCGCAGCTCTGACGCGGACACGTCGCGGAGCAGGCCGAACACCGACAACTGATCGTGTCCCCTCGACGTGATGGTGTCGCTGGACTCGCCGCGCAGCACCGAGACGACGTGGCCGACGCCCCGCGCTCCAGCTCGCCGAGGCACCAGTCGCACGCGCCGCACGGCACGTGCTCGAGCCGCTGGCCGAAGTATTCCACCAGCGCCCGATGCCGGCACGTCGTCGCGGCCGCGTAGCGCTCCATGTCGCGCATCAGCAGCCGCACCGGCTCGCTCCATTCACCGGTAGATTCGAGCAGGCTGCGCCACCGCGCGAAGTCGGCAGGCGAGCTGATCAGCACGCATTCGGATGACAGCCCGTCACGTCCGGCACGTCCGGCCTCCTGCTGGTAGTGCTCCAGCGAGCGCGGCGCGCCCGCATGAATCACGAACCGGACGTTCGATCGGTCGATGCCCATGCCGAATGCGACGGTCGCGACCATCACGTCGGCGTCTTCGTTGAGGAAGGCGTCCTGGTTCTGGTGGCGCACCTGATCGGCGAGGCCGGCGTGGTAGGGCAGCGCGCGCACGCCCTCGCCCTGGAGCGATTCCGCCATCGTCTCCACTTCCTTCCGCGACAGGCAGTAGATGATGCCGGCTTCGTTCGGGTGCCGCGAGAGCACCTGCTGAATCTGCCTCCGGCCGTCGGCGCGCGAGACTACGCGATACACAAGGTTCGGGCGATCGAACGGGCCGACCAGCTCCACCGGTTGCCGAAGCGCCAGTTCCGACACGATGTCGGCCCGTACTCGCGGGGTCGCGGTAGCCGTGAACGCGTGGAACGCGATCTCGCCGAAGCGGTCGCGCAGTGCGCGAAGCTGGCGGTACTCCGGCCGGAAATCGTGGCCCCACTGGCTGATGCAGTGCGCCTCGTCGATCGCGACGTAGCGAAGCTCCCGCCTGCCGACGAGCGCAGCGAAGGCTTCGCTCGTCGCGCCGACGGCGCGCTCGGGCGCGACATACAACAGCCGGCACGCGCCGCTGCGCACCTGATCGAGGGCCGCCTGCCGTTCCGCCGACGTTTGTCCGCTGTGCAGGCACGCCGCTGCCACGCCCTGCGCAACGAGGCCATCCACCTGGTCCTTCATCAGGGCGATCAGCGGCGAGATGACCAGCGCGAGCGGTTCTGCGCCCTGGGCCGCCGAGTCCAGGAGCGCGGGCAGCTGGAAGCACAGCGACTTGCCGCCACCGGTCGGCAGGACGACGAGCGAGTCCCGGCTCGCGAGCACGGCGTCGATCGCCTCGCGCTGCAGGGGCCGGAACGACGAGTAGCCCCAGTAGCGGTGCAGCACATTGTCGATTGACGATTGCAGATTGACGATTGGGGAATCCGCAGCCACGGTTCAGCGCCAATCAATCGTCATTCGTCATTCATCATTCGTCAATCGTCAATCGTCAATTACGCAACGGTCTCAGGCCGCCACTGCAGGCCGAGCGCCAGGATGCGGTCGAGCAGCCGCCCGTATTTCACGCCGGCGTGCTCGGCCGACTCCGCGAAGTCTTCGCCGCGGGCGATCTGCGGGTTCGCGTTGGCTTCGAGCACGTACGGCTTGCCATCCTGGTCCATACGGATATCGATGCGCGCGTACCCGGTCAGCTCGAGCGCGCGGTAGACGCGCTTGGCCATCCGGCTGACCGTCGCCTCGAACGTGTCAGGCAGGTTCTTCGCGCGGTTGGTCTTGATTCCGTGCTTCTCCTGGTACTTCGCGCTCCACTTCACCCGCTCGGTGGCGATGAGCCAGTTGTCGCCCTCGACCATCTTCGAGAACTGCATTTCCCAGAGCGGGAACACCTGGAGCCGGTCGTTCCCGAGCACGCCCACGTACATCTCGCGGCCGTCGATGAACCGCTCGACGATCGCGTGCGTGCCGACGCTCTGGTGAATGAACTCCACCCGCTTGCGCAGCTTCTCTTCGTCGGCGACGACGGAGGCCTGCGAGATGCCGATGGAGGCTTCTTCGGTGAGAGACTTCACCATGAGCGGAAACTTGAGGCGCGGCGGCACGTGCACCTTGCGGCCGCGCCGGAACACGGCCCACTCGGGCACCTGAATGCGGTGATAGGCGAGCAGCTTCTTCGAGAGCGACTTGTCTCGCGACAGCAGCAGCCCGCGCGGGTTGCAGCCCGTGTAAGGCACACGCAGGAGTTCCAGGTAGCTGACGACGTTCTGATCGAAGAGGTTGACGTTGTCGAAGGCCTCGAGCAGGTTGAAGATGATCGTCGGCTTCCACTCGTCCATCGCCTGCCGGATGGGATTCAGCTCGTCCTGGATCCCGAGCGGCCGCACCTCGTGCCCGTTCTTCTGCAGCGCGTGGATGACGTCCCACTCCGTCTTCCACTCCGCGTCGACGTGATCGGCCTCGGTGGCGCCTTCCGGCGGCACCAGGTGCTTGTGAACGAGCACGAGCACGCGCTGGGGCTTCACCCGACCGCCTTTCTACAGCGCCACGCGGTGGCCGCCGCTCTGCAGGTAGTTCATGGCCTGCACCGTCAGCAGAACGGCGAACTCCGCCCGGGCTTGCTCCTCGGAGACCGCCAGACGCAGGTTCAACTTCTGGCAGCGCTCGATCATGTCCTCGAAGACCTGATCGATCGTGTACTGGTAGATGCCGGTCCAGTTGCTCACCAGCTTGCGGACCGGTTTGCGCAGCTTCGTCAGCAGCTGCGCGGCCGTCATGCGCTGGCTGAACTCGGGCGCGTCCGAGAACAACCGCCGCAGATCCCGATCGTAGAAGCTCGGGTAATCGATGCCGTAGTGGCGCCGCTTCCGGCGGTAGTGCTGGCGGAGTGTCTTCTTGAGGCTTGGCAGCGGGTCGAGCGTGTCGGTGTTCGACACCAGAGGCGCCTTGCCCGCCAGTACGCCCATCAGCTCGTCCATGTACTTCAACTTCTTCAGCGCAGCCCAGTCGCGGTAGCGCTCGCGCCACTGCGCGTCGGGCGTCATCCACACCGCGAAGGTCTCGGCAAAGTCTTCGTCGGGGTGGCTCTGTGCGTACCACGAGTCGAGGTGCAGCACGAAGTTCTTCGAGTACGGCTTCGGCGTATAGGCCTCAGGATACGGCTTGCGCGAGCTGCCGAACATCTCCCGCCGCCGCTTCCGGCGCCGGAGGTTGAACGCGTTGTCGATCGCGTGGCCCGCCTCGTGTCGCAGGATGCGCAGGCACCACTCGGCGTCGCCGCCCTCCACTTCCAGCATCTGCGAGAGCTCCAGCTTGGCCAGCCGCGGGTGCGCCAGGTAGAAAGGGATGGCGACGCCCGGAATGCCGTCCGGCGTGAACCACTCGTCCGACAGCCAGAAGTGCGGGCGGAACGACAGGTTTCGCGCCGCCAGCTCGCTGTAGATTTGCTCGATTCGCAGCGCCAGCTCGGTGCCTTCGATCTGCAGGTCCAGTTCCCGGAACTGCAGGTTCAGCAGCTCGTCGTCGGTGAGCGAGCCCAGGGCGTCGGGACCGAGCTTGCGCTGCGCGGCGCTGGGCACGACGCGAATGATAATTCAACTGCGGCGCCGGGCCGCCGGGAGCAGTGCGACGGAGGCGGCGCCGAGGGCCGCCAGGCCGATGAGGACGGAAAACCCCTGTGCGTAACTGCCGCTGGCATCGCGAATCGCGGCGACCAGCATCGGAGCGGTCGCTTCCGCCACGCCGTCGGCCGTGGTGATGATCCCCATGAGCCGACCGAGCGTGAACGTCCCGAACAGATCGGCGGCCATCAATGGGATGATCATGTAGTCGCCGCCCAGGCCGATGCCGAACAGCACCGCGAAGAGCGGCCGGGCCCAGGGGCGATCGGCCAGGAAGAGCAGCGGGATCGCCGCCGCCACGATCGCGTAGATCAGAATCATGACGTGCTTGCGGCTCCACTTGTCCGCCAGATAGCCCATCATGATGCGGCCCGCCAGGCTCGAGAAGAGCACCAGCGACGCGATGCGCGCCACTTCGTACTGCGACAGCTTCAGGTCGATGCTCAGAAACAGCTTCAGGTTCTGCACTGTCCCGCCGACAGCCGCAATCGAGCACATCGAGCCCACCAGCAGCAGGTAGAACGCCGGTGACTTGAGCGTCGCTGACAGTGGGGACTGTCCCCCGTCGGTTGGGGACTGTCCCCGTTCCGTTTCGCCGGGGACTGTCCCCAACTCACCTTCGCGCGCCTGCTCCGGCGAGTCCTTCACGAACCAGGCCGCCGGGAACGCGATGACCACCATCAGGACGCCGAGAACCTGCAGCGCTCTGCGCCACCCGAACTCTGCGATGAGGGCCGTCGCTATCAGGGGTACCAGCGTGCCGCCGATACCGATGCCGAGGTACGCGAAGCCCATCGCCTTGCCGCGGTTCCTGTCGAACCAGCGCGCCAGCAACACCTGGTTCGGCAACGGGCCGCCGCAGACGTTGCCGAGCGCGTTCAGCATGTAACAGGCGTAGAAGAACCCCAATGTCGTGACGGACCCGAGGCCGGCCACCGCGGCGCCGGCCATGACGATGCCCGCGAGCATCAGCCGGCGCGGGCCGAATCGATCGACGATCCAGCCGGCGGCGAAGCCGAACAGGGGCCCGACGATGACTTTGCTGAGGGCGTTTCCTGAGGTCACCTGCGCGCGTGTCCATCCCAGATCGCGGACGAAGAAGTCGTAGAAGAATGGAAGTCCGTACAGGGCGATGCCGACGATGGAGAAGAGCGCGAGGAAGGCGGTGACCGCCGCGTGCCCCTGGCGACGTTCGATCACGCGCTGGTCCCCGCCTTCATCGTCTTCTTGATCTGTTTCAGCGGCACGGCGTGCTCGTGCTTCACGAAGAACGGATCGAGCGGGTAGCAGCCGGAGACGAGCCCGTTGCGCGGCGCGGTCGTGCAGTCGCTGAAGGTGCGGCAGAGCAGTTTCGTCTTCAGCGGCCGCCCGGCGAGCATGTCGGCCGGCATGTCGGGGTAGCTCAGCACGAGGCGCCCGAGGCCGACCGCATCGGCCAGGCGGCGACGGATGGTGTGCTCAGCCACGTGCGGAATCCATTCCTGGAGGTAGCTGTAGCCGGAGCCGATGATGACCAGCTCTGGATGGCGCGCCTTGAGCGCCGCAGTCGCCGCGATCTGGCGCGCGACGCCGACGAGAGGGTCCTCCGGCGGAAGGTACGCGTCCGAGGGCGGGAATATCGCAGGGCGCTGGATGTGCGGATTGTAGTACGGGCTCCCCGCCGACAGGCAGACCCAGTGGATCCCCAGTGCCGGAAGACGCGAGAGCAGCGCGTGGGCGTCCTCGACGTTGCCAGGTGCGCCAACGCGAGTGAAGCCGAACGCCGACCCGTAGCCGTCGTCGCTCACCTCGGGCACGCCGACGTCGTCGGGGCCCGGCTTGAACGGCACCATGTCGAAGCACGACAGCCGTACTCCGATCTCCAGACCTGGCGCGTTGGCGCGGATGCCGTCCGCAATGCTGGAGAGGAACCGCAGCCGGTTGTCGAAGCTGCCGCCGTACTTGCCAGGCCTGGACCGGGCGCTGAGCAATTCGTGACCGAGGTAGCCATGGCAGTGCTTGATGTCGACGAAGACGAACCCTGCCTTGTGCGCGCGCACGGCCGCAGCGACGAAGTCGTCCACCAGCCGGTCCAGTTCATCGTCTGTGAAGACGGGCCGATCGTCGGAGATGCCGAGGCGTGCGTCGAGGACCGGATGGCGATAAGCGACGCGCGGAGCCGGCCCCGAGAGCGTGGGCTTCGCGTACCGGCCCGAGTGCGTGAGCTGCAGGCCGATGAGCAGGTCGTCCGTGGCGCCGTATCGCTCGCGGTGAGCGTCGAGGAGCGTCTCTCGCAGCCCGGCGACATCGCGGAGCGTCTGCTCGTTGATCACGAGCTGATGCGGATTGGCCCGGCCGTCGTGACGCACCGCAACCGCTTCGCCGCCCCATATGATCTTCGCGCCGCTGATTCCGAAGTGCATCCACCGCCGCCTGGTGAGATCGGTGGGGTGACCGTCGGTC
>Ga0310810_10008428_pt1 | contig 11866 bp, 7 predicted proteins | sample NCmetagenome_FD_207641 | JGI IMG/M metagenome (GOLD analysis project Ga0310810, IMG submission 207641) | Soil microbial communities from experimental microcosm in Duke University, North Carolina, United States - NC | ecosystem: Engineered > Artificial ecosystem > Soil microcosm > Unclassified ...
CAGCGAGTATGCGATCGCCATTTCAAATCTATTAGGGTTTGAGTTGGGGAAGGTGTGAAAAAACTTTTTTCAAAGAAAATTTTTTTATTGATCACTAAAGAAAAAATTGACCAAAAAAATTCCTGATTTGAAAGCGAAAAACGTGAAAGTCTAAATGTTGCTAATCAGTTGGAGGGGCAAATGCCTAAGAAGGTAGCACTGCTGATAGGGGTGAGTGAGTGCGGAGATCTCATCCCTTTACATTCGGAGGCTGCCAATAATGTGGTAGCAATGCAACGAGTTTTGCAAGACCCAAACTTGGGTGGCTTTGACCAGGTAGAGTCACTGCTCAATCCCGATCTTAAAACAATGCAAAAGGCGATTGAGCAGGTATTTGCAAAATGTGGTGTAAATGACTTACCACTGCTATTTTTTTCGGGGCACACCATTATTGATGAGAACGGTCATCTTTACTTTACAACCAGCATCACTACTAAAGATGACTTGCAAGCAACTACGATACCAGCAAGTTTTGTACAACAGGAACTGACTATTTGCGATGCCCAGCGACAAATAGTGATTCTTGACTGTTGCTACAGTGCTGCCCACCCTCAGGCAGGGCAAACAGAACGTGTGAGTGTGAATATCGATCAGGCATTAAGTGCTAAAGGACGGGTTATTCTCACTTCGTCCAGTGCTATACAAACTTCCTTTGAGTCGCTGGGAACAGACCTTTCAGTATACACGCAGTACTTGGTTAAGGGGATTGAGACAGGCGCAGCAGACCGAGACGGGGCTGGCTTAATTTACCTTCGGGAATTGCATAATTATGCAAAAGAAAAAGTCCAGGAGATTCATCCTCAGATAGAGCCAGGTATTATTCTGGATGAGAAAGATTTCGATATTCTCCTGACCGTTCTACTCAACCCAGATCCAAATACCGACCCGGATACAGAGTATCTCAAAATCGAGTCCAAGTATTTCCGAATCGTTGAGAATTATGAGCGTAGTGGAGAAGTTTCCAATATTGTCACTCATACCTTAAATAAAAAACAGAAAACGTTTGGCCTAACAATTGAAAGAGACGCACCTGATGAACTCACTTCCGATCGGAATATTGACTACACCAGGTTGCGAGATTTGCTGAAAGCCGGAGAATGGCAGGAAGCTGATCGGGAAACTTTGGCAGTCATACTTAAGGCAGCTAAGAGAGAAGACAAAGAATATCTCAATATCGAGTCAATTGAAAATTTTCCCTGTACAGATTTACACACCATAGATCAGCTCTGGATAAAGTATAGTGCTGGTCAATTCGGCTTCAGTTTGCAAAAAGAAATCTGGCTGAGTGTTGGAGGCGAATTTGGTCAATACGATAATGCAGTATACGAAGAATTTGGTCTTCGGGTGGGATGGCGCGATCGCAGCGGACTGAAGTTGCTAGCCCGATGGAAAAAATATGATGACCTCAGTTTTTCGTTAACATGGGCTCCAGTTGGCCACCTCCCGACATTGGCAAGTGGTAAGATGATGAAGTTTGAGCAGTTAAATTTTTGGGGCATCAGGAGTGATTTTTACGCTCGCATGGAGGCTTGTTGGTTGTAGCCGGATTTATCCGTTATTTCATCCTTGCCAGCTATCCTTAAAGTATTGCGACTTATGTGGGCTGAACGAATCGCAGCATCCCTTTGTGGGTGGGGCAGTTAACGCAAAAGCTGAGGAAATGGAATGTCAGTACCTTAAAAGGTTACAGTGTCAGCGTGTTTAATCACGCTCACAGGCTGATGACCATTGCCGGAAATAAGGTAGCTCTAACAACTAAGGCATCCCGCCTGAGTTATAATTAGCTGTCTGCACTTTATTAAATCTTTTAAAATAGGGTATAGACAAAGCGATGTAGGTGTAGGCAGCACAATGCCGACGTGCTTGTACATCGACAGGAGGCATAGTCATTACGGAGATAAAACTAGGAAACGCAACGCACATGCTCAGTCAGAAAAGAACCGCTACAGTAGATATTGGCTTCACTCACGACGATTTCGCCGCCCTTCTTGATAAATATGATTATCACTTTAGTCCTGGTGATATCGTCGCAGGTACCGTATTCAGTTTGGAGCCTAGAGGCGCTCTGATTGACATTGGTGCTAAAACCGCAGCATATATCCCGATTCAGGAGATGTCAATTAACCGGGTTGACAACCCGGAGGAAGTCCTACAGTCAAACGAAACGCGGGAATTTTTCATTCTGACTGACGAGAATGAAGATGGACAACTAACCCTCTCAATCCGCCGTATTGAGTACATGCGGGCTTGGGAACGAGTACGGCAGCTGCAAGCTGAAGACGCAACAGTTCGCTCCCTGGTCTTTGCTACAAACCGAGGTGGAGCTTTAGTGCGAATTGAGGGGTTACGTGGCTTTATTCCCGGTTCTCATATTAGTACGCGCAAACCGAAGGAAGATTTGGTGGGAGAAGAACTCCAACTGAAATTCTTGGAGGTGGATGAAGACCGCAACCGTCTGGTTCTCTCACACCGTCGTGCGCTGGTTGAGCGTAAGATGAACCGCTTAGAAGTGGGTGAAGTGGTAATCGGTTCTGTGCGGGGCATCAAACCTTACGGGGCATTCATCGATATTGGTGGTGTCAGTGGGTTGCTACACATTTCTGAAATTTCCCACGACCATATCGATACTCCTCACAGCGTATTTAACGTCAATGATGAAGTGAAGGTGATGATCATTGACTTGGATGCGGAAAGAGGCCGGATTTCTCTGTCTACCAAGCAGCTAGAGCCAGAGCCGGGGGATATGATCAATAACCGCGATCGCGTCTACGAAAAAGCGGAAGAAATGGCAGAGAAGTACCGCGAGAAGATGCGTGCGGCTCAACAGCAGCAAGTGGCGGCTCCTGAAGAGCTAGAGCCAGAGGCAGAGCCAGAGCTAGAGCCAGAGTATGAAGAAGAAGTCGTCGCTGCGATCGAAGAGTAATCAGGTTTTGTGTTGGGAGTGGGTCTTAAACACCCAACTCTGTAATAAAGAGGGATTTTCCCTCTTTTTTTATTGGAGCGTGGGGAAATCGCTCTTGATGTTTTCTGTTATTGGTTAAGAGGAGAATGAACTCTTGGTAACGATTCGCTGTCGGGACGCTACATTCCCGAATATTCAGGCGGTCATTTTTGATAAAGATGGCACCCTAGAGGATTCGCAAGTGTTTTTGAGAGAACTGGGGCAAAAGCGATCGCGCCTGATTGATGCCCAAATTCCCGGTATTGGAGAGCCGTTATTGATGGCTTTTGGCATTGATGGAGAAAAGCTTGACCCGACCGGTTTGATGGCAGTGGGTAGCCGCCGTGAAACTGAAATTGCTGCGGCTGCTTATATTGCTGAGACGGGTCGAGGGTGGTTGGAGTCGTTAGCGATCGCTCGTAGTGCTTTTGAAGAATCAGACCGCTACCTGAAAGACGCCGCCAATACTTCACCCCTGTTTGCAGGTAGCCTAGAAATCTTGAAATTCCTCTCAGAGGCTGGCTTGAAACTAGGAATTCTGTCAGCTGCGACAACTCCACGAGTTGATGCTTTTGTCAAGCGTCACCAACTCGACCCGTATATCCAGTTACAGCAGGGTGTGGACGAAGGCCCTAGTAAACCCGACCCCTCACTGTTTCTTCAAGCTTGCCAAACGTTGGGTGTTGAACCGGCCTCTACTCTCATGGTGGGAGATTCTGCCGGGGATATTGAGATGGCACGCCGTGCGGGTGCGGCAGGTTGTATTGGTATTTGTTGGGGAACACCGGAAGCAGCACATTTGGAAGCGGCAGATGTAGTCATTTCCCAGCTGGATGAAATCCAAGTGGTTGAGGGTTGAAGGTTGCTCCAAGGGTGGACAAAACTAGGACTTAGGCCGCGAGTATAAAATCACTTCAGCGACCCATAAGTTCAAAGAACCTTGATCAACCAGACTGACAATTAGCCAATGCTTTTTGGCTGCCTGGAATCTCTACAATAAACTCTGTCCCTTGTCCTGGAGCAGAAACACAACGGATTTGCCCCTTGTGTTTTTCTACAATAATTTGGTAACTAATTGATAATCCTAAACCCGTACCACTCCCTACAGGTTTCGTAGTGAAAAACGGGTCAAATATCTTCTCTCTCACTGCTTCACTCATACCCATACCATTGTCGGTAATGCGAATGACAACCCACTCGTGAATGGGACATGAAGCCACTTCCTCTTGACAAAGTATGGGCGTATTGCCATCTACTTCTACCGACTTTTGACTTAACGATGTGCTGATAGTAATCACCCGTGGAGGAGATTGGCTTTCGAGAGCATCAATGGCATTTGAAAGTAGATTCATAAACACCTGATTCAACTGACTAGCATAACAGCTCACCAGTGGCAGTTGAGCATAGTTCTTAATCACTTCGATTCCACCCGCGTTCCCATCTGCCTTCAGCCTGTGCTGCAAAATCAAAAGAGTACTATCGATGCCTTCGTGAATATCAACCGTTTTTAGCTCTTGTTCATCCAGCCTGGAAAAGTTTCGCAAGCTAAGCACAATCTCGCGGATGCGTTCAGCCCCTACTTGTATGGAATCAATTAATTTTTGCCAATCTTCCACCAGAAAATCGACTTCAATCTCAGACTCTAGCTGCTGAATTTCAGATGTGGGGTGAGGGTAAGTTTGCTGGTAGAGTTCAATCAGATTTAGTAAGTCTTGGAAGTACTGACGGGCGGGATTGAGATTACCGTAAATAAAGCTAACAGGATTGTTGATTTCATGAGCAATACCAGCAACCATTCGCCCTAAACTTGACATCTTTTCAGTGTGAATCAGTTGGGCTTGAGTGCGTTTTAATTCGTCTAGAGCGAGTTTTAGAGCTACCGCTTGTTGTTGAGTGTGTTGGAGTAATTGAGCCTGCTGCAAGGCGATGCCCAACTGAACTCCAATCTGAACTACAGCACTGATTTGTGCTTCGCTCCAAGCGTGGGGAGCAGAATTTTGATAAGTTGCCAGTAAGCCCCAAAGTTGTCTGCCACAGAAGATGGGAGCAATGATGTAAGCTCTGACTTGTAACCGCTCTAATAGGTTGATGTAACAAGAGGTAAACCCAGCCTTGTAAATGTCTTCAGTGACTCGATAATTGACGCCTTGACTGTAGGCACCGCCTCTAGTGTCTTGCAGATAAGTGTCCTGCACTGAGTCATTTTCAATATTCAGAGTTTTGACAATGCAGTTAGAATCTTCTACAGCATCCTCTTTCAGATAAGGGTTATTTTTCTGTTCGGCAATCAGAGGTACCCAACCATTCGCCACGGACTCGGACACAAACTCCCCACTCCAGTCAGGATTAAAACGATAAATGGCTACGCGATCGCAATTCAAGACGTGCCGCAGTTCCTCTGTTGTGGCACTGAATATCGTGTTAATATCCAGCGTTTGGCGCATCCGTTGCAGGACAGTCGCGATCGCGCGTTCCCGCAAAGCACTCTCCCGAAGGGCTTCCTCTATCCGTTTGCGATCGCTAATATCAGTAGATGTCCCAATCACTTGCTTGACTTTGCCATCAGAAGTCCTCTCAAACACGGTTTCTAGAGTGAGCAGAGTCCGCCATTCTCCTTGAGCATTTTTTATTCGATACTCGATGTCCAGAATGTCATCATCGGTCGCTGTCTCCCATTTTTTTAAATGAAGAGGAAATGTTGCCAAATCGTCAGGGTGAACAATCGATGGCAGCAGTGCTGAACCCATCGTTTGCATGTATTCTGGTGTATAGCCTAAAACAGCAGCCAGTTCTCGATTGGCATAGACATTACGCTTTTCAATATGGTCGTAGATGTACCAAAGATGGGGAGAAGCATTAGCAATCCGTTCAATCACATGCTTGCTTTTGCGTAGCTCTTCTTCTGCTTGTTTGCGAGCGGTTATGTCTTTACCGATACCCACAATAGAGCCATCCGGTAAGCGAACATTTGCCCAAGAGGTAAACAGAACGCTACCAGCACGAGTTCTGAGCTGAATGTCTTGCCATATCCCATCCGCTCTCATCATGAAATCTAAAACTGAAGCGCGGTAGTCTGGGTCTGGATAGCATTGTGCCATGACATCGATTTCTCGCATTTCTGCAAGTGACCAACCTAGAGTTTGTTCAACGGCTGAGTTGATTCGCTGCACTTGTGCATCGGCATTATAGAAGCACAGCATAACGGGGATATTGTCAAAAAGGGTTTGTAGAATTTCTTTTTGTTGTTTGAGGGCAAGTTCGGCAGCTTTGCGCTCAGTAATATCCAGTGTCGTTCCAAAAAATTTAATGACCTGCCCTTGCTCGTTAACAATAGCTTCACCTCGTCCAGAAACATATCGAACTTCGCCATCCGGTCGCACAATCTGAAAATCTAATTCCTGGTCTCTCCCTGTCTCTATGATTTGTGCGTGGCTCTGTTGTAATGCTGCTCTGTCATCAGGATGAATTTGCTGGAGTTGTTGTTCGTAAGAAGGTTCGCCTTGAGTTGGCTCAAGACCAAAAATACGAAATTGTTCTTCTGACCAGGTAATTTTCTGTGTAATGACATCAAATTCCCAGCTTCCAACATGAGCGACTCGTTGAGCCGCTTTTAGAGTCGCTTCACTTTCTCGTAAAGCGGCTGTCCTTTGAGCAACTTGGTTTTCTAAGGTGCGTTCGTTTTCTTGTAGTGCGGCAAAGGACTCTTGCAGTTGTGCTGCCATCTGATTTAACGTCTTTGCCAATTCCCCCACTTCATCAGAACGTTTGATGTCTAGTGTTTTCTCCCATTTCCCTAGAGCAATTTCTTTGGCAGCTGTATTCAAGTGCAAAATCGGCTTTGTAATCCAAGCAGCAGTAATAATACCAATTCCTGTCGCTACGATAAACGCAGCGAGGCACAACAGAATAGTTATCTGGGTGTTGGTGTTAATTTGCTGCATAAAGTCGGCTTCTGGTACGACGACCACAATTAGCCAATCCAGCCCCAACTCATCTTTGAAGGGAGTTACCTGTGCGAATTGCCGTTTCCCTTCTATTTCAAAATCAAGTTGTTTTGCAGCGTTAATGTTGGTTAAGTTGCCAAAGTGCAAGATTACATGTTGCGCTGTGCCTCGAACCAAAGGGTTATTAAATTCGGTAGCTTTGAGCCGCTTCTTTTCTTGACCATCGGCACTACTAGCGAAGGGAAGTTCAGGACTTGAAGATGCTACTATCAGTCCCGATCGCTCGATGATAAACGCCTCTCCGTGAGTACCAATCTCTAAACTTTTCAGAAAATTATTGATGGCTGTCAGAGATAGATCACTCGATAAAACACCTTGGAACTTACCCGCTTCATCATAGAAGGGATAGCTAGCAGCAATTCCTAAACCTCTAGAACTAGGTACATAAATATAAATAGGACACCAAGTCGGCCTACCTGCATCTACAGCCGTTTGATAAAAAGGCCGTTCTCTGGCATCATACGGTTGTTGATTAACCAACAATTTTTGGCGATTTCCTTGGCTATCTACGCCGTAGACGTCAAGGACACCTCTTGCAAAGTTTTCCGTGAAGGCAACTGTCAAACCTCTCTCGTCGTGACCCACGGAAGCAAGTCCACCCTGCGGGTTACTGAAATAAATCCTACTGAGTGAATTGAAGACTTGAATTTGTTTTAAAAAATGGCGTTCTAAAGCTTGAGGATTTTTGATATCCAACTGACCGAGACGTATCCCATTTGCGTTCGTTGCATTGATCAAATGAGGTGTTTTTAGGTAAGTTTTAATTTGATCAGCGGTGCGATCGCTAATTTCCCTACGCAATTGAGAGGCAACATCGTTGACCGCTTGTTGCCCGTTTCTAAAGGAGAGATACCCAACTAATCCCACTGCCCCAACAATTTGCAGCACAAAAGGAACAATGAGAACAGTTTGCAGGGTAGCCTTGGCAGAAACTGTGATAACAATGTGCTTTAGAAACCTGATAAACATGGGAAGTTGTTTGTTGCTAGTTTCTGTAGCTCTGGCAAGGGCTTTCATACAGTTTAAGGGTGAGGCAGCAAGCGGAAATCACCAGCAGTTCAAGTCATTGCTCCTTGTCAGTCTCTTGCTTGCCCGCTTTAAATATATCGAGTATGCCTTAGGTATACCAAAGCCATAAAAAATTGTGCTGATGGTTTCTTATTAAATTTATATCTCACGGTAGATGTAAAATGTTGAACTATCAAGTATGGATTTGCAGCCACAGGCAGATTTTTTCAATTCAAAATTGCAACTTAAGCCTCAAGATAAGAGGAGGAAGCGATCGCTCGCCCCAGATAGGCGATCGCTTCCTGCTATGGGTTTACTCCCTTCCACAGATAAAAGTGTCAAACGAAGTTAGAATTTTCTTCCAAACGCTCCAAATTTTTGAGCAACCGAATAGCTGATTTATACGCTTCCTCGGTTAATTCGTCTCGTTCCCCGCTGTTTTCTACCAAGTCATCAACCACTAATTGCAAGAAACCAATCATGGGATTGAGGCGATTACGAATTTCATAAGAAGCTCGCATAAACGCCTCATGTGCCGAGGCATTGATGACTTCATTGGCAGTGCGATCAAATTGCATCAAATAAAGACGGGTGTAGTAGCCGCCTTGCTTGAGCAGTTCCTCATGGGTACCCAGCTCGACAACTTGTCCGTTGTCGAGTACGGCAATCTGGTCGGCTTTGTGTACGGTGGAAAGACGGTGAGCAATTACAATTGTCGTGCGATCGCGGCAGAGTTCATCAATGGCTTGTTGTACTAACCGCTCAGACACAGTATCCAGAGCACTAGTCGCCTCATCCAGAATTAAAATATCGGGGTTACGCAGCAGCGCACGCGCGATCGCCAGTCGTTGCCGTTGTCCTCCAGATAACAAAACACCGCGATCGCCAATTTCTGTATCAAACCCTTGGGGTAACTGAATGATAAATTCGTAAGCATTGGCTCGTTTTGCCGCTACGAGTATCTGTTCTTCAGTAACATTCTTCATCCCATAGGCGATATTGTAACGAACCGAATTATTAAATAAAAACGTATCTTGACTGACAATCCCCATCGCTTGCCGGAGCGAGCGGATGTTATATTCTCTTAAATCTTTGCCATCGAGTGTAATTCGTCCCTCAATGGGGTCATAAAATCTCGGCAGCAAATCCGCCATCGTTGATTTACCTGCACCTGAAGCACCAACTAAAGCCAGGGTTGTTCCTTTAGGAATCCATAAATCAACCCCTTTCAGGACTAAATCATCATGGCCTGGGTAAGTAAAAGACACACCTTCCCAACGAATTCCTTTTGCTATTTTTGTGTAAAAAGTTTGACCATTCGCCATGAAAGGTTTGTCATCTCGTCGCAAAAAATTGGCAACGATTTGAGTTCCCGGTGCGGCATTGGCAAATTGGCTCCTTTGGGCATTCAGTTGGCTAACGACCGGAAGTAAGCGGAAGAGTACATATAGATAAATCAGTAATACTGTTAAAAGCGACTCCATCTGCTGCCAAAAAAAAGCTTTTCCCAAAAAGACAATTGCCAAAATGGACAAGGTTCCTACTATTTCATTTATCGGACCAATAGCGTCATAATTAGCCTGTGATCTGGCATCTATTTTTTCTAATTCATCCACAAATTTATCTAATTGTTGATACTCATATTCCTCATTTCCAACGGCTTTAATTAGCCGCATTCCTGTTAACATTTCGACCAGGATTGTCGCATATCGGCTGGATTTTTCTGAGAGTACTTGACCAAATCCTTTAGCCCGCTGTATCAAGGTTTGATTAATCAAACCCACTAGAAATAATAAACTGCTAGCCGCTAAGGTAAGTTTCCAAGATATTGAAACAAGAATGCCAATAAATATTAAAATATTAATTGATGTCGTAAATATGTTAATTGCAATTCGGATAGAGATTGTTGCTCGATTAACTTCGTTCCCTATCTGATTCAGAATATCTCCAATTTTAGTCTTGGAAAAATAAGCAATATCAACTTCTAAGAGTAGCTTGATTCCTTCATCCCGAATATCTCTAACCAGTTTTCTTGATAAATTAGCCGAAACAATTCCATTCAGGTAGACGGCAACATTCTTTAAAATAATTCCTAAAACGACTACTGTCACCATGAACAAGATACTGGCGCTATCATCACCCCGATCAAAAAAAGCTAGAATTTTTTGGATCGCTGGCGGGCCAACTTTCAGGTTTATATCTTCTTTCCCCAAAAATCCCAGTACTAATGGCACAACAAGGGTTGTACTAACACCATTAAAAAGGGCACTAGATGAGCCAAGAATAATCGTTAAAATAATCCAGCCAGGATAGCGTAGCGCGTATCTCAACAGAAGCTGATTAGGAGACATAGGGTAGGTGCTGCTTAAAATAGAAAGCTTATATTTCCTCTAAGACTAAGAATGAATTCTTAAAAGTCATCTTTAGGGCAATAAGAGAAAAAATACAAAAATAAAAGAATCTTTTCCGCAGGGAAAGGTGTCAATTAATCAATCATCTGCAAACGATCGGTTTGAAGTTCGTCAAAGATACGGTTGAGTTGGCTGCGGTCATCATCGGAAATTTTGTAGTCAGAGAGAAATATAGTAACCAGTTGTAGATGTTCCTGACGAGTTAATTGACCAGTCTTAAGAATTCGCTCCACAATAGGCTTGATGGTTTGACTGAAATGATTCTGGATGTTTCCTGCCATTAGCTGCGGGTCACGCAATAACGTTTTAGCACGCTGGATAACGCTTTATTTTTCTTCTAAGATAGTCTGCTTCGCACAGGTACGTCATCTCGCACCAGAGGGATGCTTAGAGCTATGGTTGAATAGGGTGGGGCTGAACATGTCTATATTGAGGGTTTGGTCGGTTCACCGGTCGAGAAAGAAACTGATGTTTGTGAGGGAGTAAAAGTCATGAAGGTAAATCGGCTTCCAGCACTTTCTGACAACTATATCTTTTTGCTCCATGACCCTAAACAGAATGTTGCAGCGGTTGTTGATCCAGCACAGGCACATCCGGTGCTGCGACGTTTAGACGAGCTGGGTGCTAAATTGGTGGCGATTTTCAATACTCATCATCACATGGATCATGTCGGCGGTAATCAGCAATTGAGCCAACGTTTTCCGGATGTCTGTGTGTATGGGGGGGCTCAAGACCAGGGTCGAATTCCAGGACAACAGGTGTTTTTACGGGAAGGCGACCAAGTCGAATTTGCTGATAGAACCGGAGAAGTGTTATTTGTGCCTGGACACACCAGTGGGCATATCGCCTACTACTTTCCCCCAGAAGTTGAGGGTGAGGCAGGGGAGCTATTCTGTGGCGATACCTTATTTGCAGGTGGTTGCGGCAGACTGTTTGAAGGGACACCGACACAGATGGTCGATTCTTTGAGTAAGCTGCGGGCTTTGCCGGATAACACACGAGTATGGTGTGCGCATGAGTATACGCTGAAAAATCTTCAATTTGCCCTGACGGTGGATGCCGAGAACCCCGAATTACAACGTCGATTGACTGAAGTTCAAGCCGCCCGTCAACGTTTGCAGGCAACCGTGCCCTCCCTGTTGGGCGTGGAAAAGCGCACTAATCCCTTCTTGCGCTGGGAGGAGGCAACACTACAGGCCGCTGTTAAGTCAAAAGAACCCGTGCAGACTTTTGCGCGACTGCGGGGCATGAAGGATCGCTTCTAAGGCTAGGGGGCGCTGAGCAATGGGAACAGCAGAAAGCCAAAATTCCCATACTAATGAATCGTGACTAACCGGGTTGCGATCGCCACACAGATTTTCGTACTATGAAGTGTTCTAGGATATCATCACTCCTCCTTGGAAGTCAGTACCTGAAATAACGACTATGGCGAAGCGCGTGCAATTAGTTTTAAGTCAAGATGT
>Ga0310810_10008429_pt1 | contig 11866 bp, 9 predicted proteins | sample NCmetagenome_FD_207641 | JGI IMG/M metagenome (GOLD analysis project Ga0310810, IMG submission 207641) | Soil microbial communities from experimental microcosm in Duke University, North Carolina, United States - NC | ecosystem: Engineered > Artificial ecosystem > Soil microcosm > Unclassified ...
AAGGAGTTGAAGGCGGTCTTGCGAAATTGGGAGATCGCCTACAACAAAGAGCTACTTGCCCACAGGGCCGAGATACCGGTCCAGCCAATCCAGAATTTCTTTGTAAACCTTCTGCGGATGCGGCGGCAGGTGGCCGCCCTCGAGGACGGCGTGTCGCTTATCGGGTGCCGAGGTGCCCAACATCCGGAACAGCGGTACCTGTGCTGTCTCGTAGGGTAGATCGAAGTCCTCGCGGCCGTTTACCATCAGAATCGGCTGCTTCACGCGCGGTGCAAAGTTGACGGGATCTGCTTCAGGAGGCATGTTCCACGTCTCGAATCCACCCGAGAGTAGTACGCCAGTACGCAAACGACGCTCGATGGCAAGATACACCGGAGCAAGCTGTGCACCGAGACTCAGTCCATAAAGGGCGATGCGCGCACGGTCGATGTCAGAACGGCTTTCGAGATAATCGATTGTCCGTCGAACATCCTGGCCACGCTGAATACTTATTTCGCGCAACTGACTTTGAGTGCCCGCCCGATTGGTGTGGCGCTCATATGTTTCCTGGTAAACCGGGTAGGCGACGGCGCGACCGCTACGGATGATGAACTCCACAAATTGCAGTGTCAGGTCCCCACTGGACGGCAATTGGACTGCATCAGAACCGGGAAAAAATACGACGGTTTGGTACGGGGACGTGACACCTCGCGGCAGATACAAGTGCAGAGGGACACGATCGGTTCCATACGCAGCACGAAATGAGATGCGCTCATGCCGCCAATACTGATTATCGTCCTCCACCTCTTCCAGTTTTTGATCGAGCGGAAGTGGATCGTAGTCGTATAGGTGGCGATAGGCTTGGTAAAGTTCGTCTCCTACTGGCTTCAAGGTGCGTGGGTCTCGCTCTAGTGTCACGACGGGCTTTAGCAGATTTGGATCGAGAAAACTGCGTTGCAGCATACAGCGGAAGCCGTAGCCGGCACGACGCTCCAATGGCGGCTGCGCGTCTTCGTCATGAAACTGGTAGGACGGCTCATTAAAGCCGCCCCCAAGAATGTAATGACGGCCGCGATTTGTTTCGTTCCAGACCCACTCCTTCACATTTCCAGCCATGTCGTAGGTGCCATATGGACCGAGCCCTCCGGTACTGCCCACACGCACTGGCGCTTTGCCGTTGAAGTTACTAAATTGCAGAATCTCAGAGAAGATCCCGCTTGCCCCAGACGCGTTAAACCAATGATAGACAGTAGGCAGTGTTTTTCCCGCCCAGGAAGCATATGCGGCGGCTTCATACCAACTCACACCGCTTACTGGGATTTCATCCTGGCCCTCTGAATACGCGCCAAGCTCCCATGTAGCAGGTCCGGGCCTCCCGGTCGGATCGCGAAACTCGGCCATCGCTTGTTCCCAAGTTAGAGTGCGTCCATTCTTAACAAATGGCTGCACCCAATATTTACGATCACGATATCCCCCGGCATCAATGAATTTCTTAAATTCGCGATTGGTAATCTCGTATTTGTCGAGCCAGTACTCAGGAAGCTTGACCTTCCTGTTTTCGCTTTCGAGCTCATACTCACTGGCGGGAACGTACACCATTGCCGACGGCGATGAGCCGTGCGGAACGAGAGTGAAACTGCCGGGAGAGTCTGTCGGAGCTACCTCAATGGCATCGTAGCCTTTCTTGCTGATGCGCCAACGCAGAGGCCCCAGTGGAATCCGTGGTATAAGTGGAGAGCTGCCCAAGACAATCCAGCCTTTATCATTTCCGGAGTAGGCGCGGAAAGCAATCTCGGCCGCGGGTGGATCTGTAGTAATCGGAAACGGCCGGGCCACGCTGTTCCAAGCTTCTTTTACCTGCGGGTCCTCAGGAGCGGCGTTCAAGGCCTGATCGGCAAGTCTGTATGCCCCTACAAAGTCCCCAGCAGCGACGAGCCGTTTAACCGTGCTTACTTGGTCCCGTGCCTCCCGAACGCGTATTTCGCGAATGTGGGAATAAACAAGCGCGAGGACTCCCAACAGCGCGAGAATGCTTCCAAACGCAAGCGCTATGCGCGCGTGGCGGATGCGACTGGTCGGAGCGGTACGCTGCGCACGCACGGCAGCGAGATCATGATACAGTTCGCGTGCGGAGGGATAACGCTCCTCAGGATTCTTCGCCAAGCAGCGGCTGACGATTTGGGCCAGGCGCGCCGAAATATCAGGCCGGCAGGATTGCACGCTGGGAGGATCGTGGTGGCAGGTCGCATCGATGACTTCCCACAATGAATTTCCACGGAATGCGCGCATCCCGGTAAGCATTTCGAAGAGCAGCGATCCGAGCGCAAATACGTCCGAGCGCGTGTCTGCAGGTCGACCTCTGAACTGCTCAGGCGCGACATAGCCGACAGTCCCCACGATTGCACCCGGTGAACTGATGGTGCGATTAGAACTCAATGATTGGGTCTCGGCACCTGCCGGGACGAAGGTACGACGGGCGATGCCGAAATCGAGCACCTTCACTTGGTCAGCCGGCGTGATGATGAGGTTCGCCGGCTTAATGTCGCGATGTACGATGCCCAATTCATGGGCTGCGCCGATGGCAGCTCCCACCTGGCACCCGTAATCCAAGGCACGATCGAGGTCGAAGCCAGCAGACGGGATGGTCATCGGCATGCCGGCAACGTGCTCCATCACAATGAAATCAAGGTTGCCCTCTCTTTCAACTGCGTGGATGGTAACGATATTGGGATGATTGAGGGCCGAGGCAGCACGAGCTTCGTTGAGCAGGCGCTGCTTGGCTTGGCTATCTCCTTGTGACAGAGAAAGAATTTTGATAGCCACGGTGCGGCCCAGGAGGGTATCCCGCGCTCGGTATACTGCGCCCATTCCACCTTCGCCAAGCAGCGATTGCACCTGGTAGTGCGAAACAGTTGAGCCGATTATGTTGATGCTGGCCATCGGTGGGCCCAGTAAGGAGAGCCGATTCAGGTTTCGTCTGAATTTGTATTGTACTGCAGTTCAATATGTACTATCGCATTTCGAAATCCAAAAGGGAACCACAGAGTCCGTCGCAGCAAGTACTGGCGATCAGAAGTTATAGGGCTGAGCGTGCCAGTGGACTTCCCCTTAACCCGGTGGGTACAGCATCCCGCATCAATAGTGGATGGCCGGGGTTTTAAAAGCATGCATCCATTGGGGGAGTGCCACCGGTCCAAATCGCCAAAACAGGCCAAAAGCCCAATAACATCGGCTTTTTGGGCTACGACTTCGCAAAATCCCCGGCCCAGCCCTAGGGGGACACACAATGTGCAGAATTCGCAGCATGACTACGGTTGACCTGAGTGTGTGAGGACCATTAGTGGAATAGCTGCGATTGCTGCCGCCGTAACCAATCCGAGAAACACGATTCCAATTATCGTGTCGAACTTGCTGTTCACGTGCTTTCCCATGATGTTCTTGTCGGCGGCAACTCGAAGGATCGGATAGTACGTCAGCGGCATAATCACCATACCGAAGATTATGGAATAGTTGACAAGTTGCAGTGGACGCACTCCGGTCAGGGCTAAGATGAGCGCAACCAGAAACATCAGCAGCCAGGTGACCGTATACACAGGCACTGATTTAATTGGCTGATTTTTTCCCCACTTCAAGTTGAAGAACTGACATACGTTGTACGCACCCGACAATGCCGTCTCCACCGCCGCGCCGGAGATACATGCCAAAGTTCCGAGCAGAGCCAAAATCAAGGCTCTTTTTGCGAATGGGAAAGCTCCCGCCATCGTGGTCGTGCTCAACATTTGGGGAAAGATTCCACGAGGAAGAAATACCAGAGCACCCAGAGCGAGAAGGCCCACAGTCAGCAAAGAACCCAAGACCGACCCGAGTGATGCCACGATGAAGTTTTCGCCTAGGTCATTTGTTGTCCAGTCTTCCTCAATGGCGCCCGAAGAATAAAAATGAACTTCGTATTCCATGAGCATGGCGCTGAAGATTCCGACCCCGAAATACCAGTAAAGAAGTGTCTGTTTCGAATCTGATTGGGATGGGGATGGCAGCAATCCGTGCGCTAACTGACTCCAGTCGGGATGAAGGGCCACAGCCGAAACCGCAAACACGATCATCATTAGTCCCGATAATCCGAGAGTTCTCTCGATCCATTGAAAACGGCAGAGAAGTACCATGCCGGCAAAAGCCACAGTCGCCCCAACCAAGAGGAGTTTTTCAGGCCAACCCGTGAGCAAGTGCAACACGATGGCAATCCCGCCCAGCTCGGCGGCACAGGTGATCAGGTTCAGCAGGTTGGACGCAATCAGCGTTGCCAATCCCAGGGGCCAGCCAAGCCGCGTGCGCACCACCGCGAAAACAGGCTCCTTGGCCACCACTGCAACTCTGCCGCACATTTCCATGTAGACGATGATTGCGCCGGTCCCGAGCACGATTGCCCACATGAGTTGATAGCTGAAAAGAGCCCCCGCTTGCGTCGTGAAGACAATCTGACCGAGGTCAACGAAACCTCCCAGAGCAGTCATGATGCCAAGCGTGATGCCCAATACTTTATTCATAAGGAAGAGATCGCCTGCTGAAGCTGCTTGCGAATGGCGGCAATCTGATCTTCTTCGAGCGCGAGTTCGTCCGGCTTCACATGGCTGCGCAGCTGGCGAAGGGCGGCGGCCAGTGCGTCCACTTTTTCAAGGCCTTGTGTGAATTCGGCCTCCGCGCCAGCAGGCGGGAGCGCCTCGCTCAACTCCTTGGCGGTGTGAGCAAGTTCGCATGACAAGTATTCGACATGACCTTTGGCGTACTGATTGGTTGGGCGATTTTGCCCAACGTAGTCCAGAAAAGTGCCGGTTTCCGCCGCAATGGATGCTGCCGATCGCAGCTTGGACTGGAGTTCGTCTTGCGAAATTGGTTTTTGGCGAGAGCAGCAGGTCAGGGCGACGAGTGCGAGAAACGCAAGTGAGACCCTGTGCACACCCCAAAGATGCCGGAAGGTACTCGGTGTTTGCTGGTGAACTCTGTAATAGGCGTTTTGCTGTTGTTATTCGGCAGCGGCCGCAACCAACATTTTGGCGTTCCAAGTTCCTTCGCACGCGACTGGTGGACTACAGCAAAAGGTGCACGATCTGAGCTGGGCACAACGCGCGGTCCACGTCGAACAGTTCCTCGCGGATGACCGCCTGCATGGCCTGTAGCTTCCTCTTGCCCCACAACCGGCGACGCGAGAGGACTAAATGATCGTCTGTAGTGAGTGCTACGACGCGCTGAACGCCGAGGCAGAAATTGGATACTACGCATGTACCGATTCGGACTGTTACTGCACCGAACTGCGACGGAAAAGCACACGTTGTTCGCGTTCGACCCGACGAGGCGGATGGTTCCGACGACAAGCACGAGAATGACGGCCAGCATCTCATTTTGCGGGGGCTCTGCACCAAATGCGCACCCCGTCGCACTTCCCGATAGATATTCTAATTTCCCTCGAAAGGATTAAAAGATGGAAAAAGAGCAAAGGACGCACGTGCCGCCAACAACGACCAGACCGGACCGCCCACGGCGAACTGCCCGGTCGTAAAGGCCGCGTTGGGAAAATCAACAGCTGTGAACTCGCCCTTCCTCAGCAGGAACCCGTGCAACCGTGGTCAGTCCGGCACCGATGATAGCGACGTTTGTCAGACGCACACCCGGTCATTGAAAGTGTTCTACCAACATGATGTCGCGGGTGAAAGTGTCGTGCTGGCTATACAAGAGGGCGTGGCCATCAGGCGAGACGGCCAAAGTGGGGTTGCAGCAAAATGGGGGCTTTTTCAATGCGGCGACGGTCGCGGTGCGTCCGGTCGATGGATCAAACAGCTTCAGTTTGGGGCTGGGATTGCTATCGTCAAGGAAGTAGATTCCCGCGTTCGATACCGTCCAGAAGAAATCTGGGCCTAAATTGGATGAGTAGAGTGACTGACTGAGGATCTGAACAGCATCACTACCGGTGACAGCCATCCGCCACAAACCTACTTCAGAAGAGTTCGTCTCGCTCGACCGGACTTTGATGTGATACAAGAATTTTCCGTCCGGTGATTCCACGGGCATCCGCCCACCGTGAGAAGTCACTTTCGAGGGCTGACCTCCAGCTACCGGCACTTTCCAGACTTCGTCTCCGCCAGATCGGTCGGAATAGAAATAGATCCACTGACCATCGTGCGAAAAACTTGGCTCAGAGTTGGCAGAAGAATCGACGACCAAGGGTTCCGGCGCGCCCCCGTCTGCACCGATGAGGTAGACGCCCTCCAGGCCGGAAGCCGAGGAGTCAAAGACGATGCGGCTCCCGTCAGGCGACCAACGGGGTGTGCCTACATCGTTAGCCTTTAGGAATGTGAGTTGCGCGGGATTGGATGCGTCCGCAGAACAGGTCCAAATCTGCGCGCTACCTGTGCGATCGGAGACGAATGCAATGCGCTTTCCATCGGGCGAGTACTGAGCACCAGATTCGCTCCGCGTGGACGAAATCAGCCGTCGAGCCGGACCGATGGGTTGCGTGGGTCCGCCGAGTCGCAATTGCCAAATATTGGAATTGTCGATACCGTGGACATAGGCAAGAACCCCACCACGGCGAGCCACGGTAGGCGAGCCAGAATCTCCAGAACCGAACTGGTTCACCCTTTCCCGTTTGCCTGTGGCCAAATCCACCCGCCAGAGGCTGACCCTTGCATCTTCCTGGGTAAGAGCGGCGACAACAATTTGCTTACCATCTGAGTTCCAGTCCAGTCCGCCTATGGCACCATCGAGGGACACTAGTTTCTTCGGCTCGCCACCCCGAACCGGCACGCCAAAAACCTCTCCCGAGAGGCCGCCGCGCTCTCGCACGAACGCAACGTGGCTGCCATCAGGAGAAAACACTGGGAGATAGTCCGTAAAGGGACTCACCGGATTCGTGAGTCGCCGTCGCTCGCCAGTATCCGGCGAAATCACAAAGATACCCATTCGTTCTTTCCCACGGTCCTTATCCGTGACCGCCAGCCACTTACCATCTGGGGACCAGTCCAAGCCCGAATGCGCCGATGCGGGAAATCTCAGCGCTACCAATCGGCGCTCAGGTCCGCCGAGAGCAGAGATGGAGAAGACACCGCCTTGTTCAGGGCGCAGGACAGCCAAGCGATGACCATCCGGTGACCAAGCAAGTCCCGCAATCGCAGTGGGCGCGTTCGTCAGCCGTAACGGTGTTGCTTCACCGATTAGCTTCACATACACATCAAAACCCTTTCCCTCGTCTCGATCCCACAGGAATGCGATCTGGCTTGCATCGGGAGAGACCCGAGGAGCTTCCACGTCGCCCTGGTAAGTCGTGAAGGGCGTGATCATCATGGCAGGAAACTGACGGTGAGACGTTCCTTGGCGCAAAATCCACATCGTTAACCCCGCTAAGGTAATGAGGAGCAGAGTTCCGGCGATGGCATAGAGAATTCGCTTTTGTTTCGGAGCAATCTTTTGTCTCCGGCGTAAGGGTTGCGCAGCGATTCGCCCTGATTCGGAATCTCGCTTGAAGCGCTTCAGATCCGTGCGCAAATCGGCGGCGGACTGGTAGCGCAGGTCACGATCCTTTTCGAGGGCTTTGGAGACAATCTCGTCCAGCCGAGCCGGCAGGAGTGGATCCAGGCGAGTGATTGCAGGTGGCGTCTCATCCAGGATTGCCTTAAACACGAGGGCGGATGTCTTGCCTGGAAATGCCATTTTCCCAGTTATGGTTTCATAGAGCACGGCACCAAAAGAAAAGATGTCGGTGCGCAGGTCCAAGTCTTCGCCGCGTGCCTGCTCGGGCGACATGTAAGCCACTGTACCCACTGTCGTGCCAGGACTGGTCAGTGTGCCTGGGCTAGTAACTGTCGGCATTTGAGAGGCTACTTCGTCTGCCATCTTGGCTAGGCCGAAATCCAGGACCTTAGCTTCACCGTGGGTGGTCAGAAAAATATTGGCAGGCTTCAAGTCGCGGTGAATGATGGTGCGGCGGTGCGCCGTGTCCAAAGCATCACTGATCTCGATTCCGTGCATGAGCGCCCGATCCATGGGCAGAGCACCTCGAATCAGGCGCGAAGCCAAGGTTTCTCCTTCCAGATACTCCATCACCAGGAACTCAATTCCATCTTGTGAGCCCACGTCATAAAGCGTGCAGATGTAGGGATGATTCAGAGAAGAAATAGCTCGTGCCTCGCGCTCGAAGCGCTGTTTACGCTCGGCATCGAGACACAGGTGAGAAGGCAAAACTTTAACGGCGACTACACGGTCCAGCCTTGTGTCTCGGGCGCGGTATACTTCCCCCATGCCGCCGGCACCCAACGGAGATTCGATTTCATATGGACCAAGTTTCGCGCCAGAGGTAAGGGTCATTCGCGCGCAATTATAGTCCCGAGTCTAGCAATTGGAACCCGAGTGGCGAAAATCGGCGGTTACTACAATTCAGCCCCGAAGACCCTCCCCAACTTTTTTCAGAGTGGTGCCCAATACGAAGCGCCTTTTACACGCCACTTGCTTCACCTGTTCAGCAAATGAACGTGCTTCCTTGAATTCACCCTGTGTCGGCTTAAAGCTCCGTTTGTCGCCAGGCATCGCCTCAGTCAGATCTGTGAAGTCTCGCTCGACATGCTTCCAAATATAGTTGATCGAGTCAGGAATTGTTTTGGGGTGTGGGCGAGAATCCTGCTGGGGAAATGCAACAACTGAGATTGTTAAGAGAACAACGAAATTCAAGCACCAAAGACCACGCATAATAGTTCCCCATTTTAGAGAGATACAACACATCTCACTTCCTTCACTCATCCGCTTCATCCCGCCCGTCCTCGGGCGGCAATGACAGTCCCCAAATGTTTCGAGGTTGATCCAGTTCAATTCCGCATTGGAGTGGCTGCTCGGGATCGAGTAAACCACCCGAGCGGTGCATGTTTGTCTGTCAGATACACATGCATAATTCCTCCGGACGCTCAATGGGATCGCTGTCGAAATCAGGGCACCTTCCAGCTTCGCAAACCAGCTTCTCCGAGAACCGCGAACTTCGACTACGATTCGCAGTGGAACCCGTGTGCTCCTGCGGGAAGCACTCATGGCTTATTTGTGACATATAGCTGGATCGATTTCGTCTATGGATTAAAAGCCACTGGCCGAATCGCAGGTCAAATTGCTGCGGCTTTTGTGCAATGTTCTCGGCAATCGAGTGAAACTTTTTTCAGCCCTAACGTGCCATTGCAGCAGCATTGCTTCCACACTATGTTTCATTCCCCTGGAGCTGTTCGGCGTGGGCACTCTGGTCTGCACCGAACACGGGGTGCCCCATGCTCAATCCTCTTTCGGTTCATAAGGGGAACAAATTTGATTGGCTGCTGTGGGGATCAATCACCCTACTTGCCTATGCTGTGCGGGTGTTCTTACGGCTTGTCTGGCACATCAATTTTCAGGTAGATGATCTTCCAACAGTGCAGAAAAAGGGGGGAGCCGAGCAAAGTTATTCCCGCTTTGGCAATGCCCCCAAAGCCTCTCGGCTCCGCATTTGTTTAGATGGCTAATCCGTGATCGGGGTTTACCGCTTGGAGCTTAAGCGGCAGGCTTCTTCGCCTTTCCTCGGTTCAGGTCAGAGTTGACGTTGACATCTCCCTCTTTCTCGACCCGCAATTCTTCATGGCGAACCTTGTCCGATAACTGTTGATTCTCCTGAACAGCACGTTTACCGACCCGCACTTCTTCGGTCACAACAGGCTGTTTTTCCACCCGTGCCTGCTCCTCCGTGAGTGGAACGCGGACGTCCTCTTCGCTTCCGATGTCACCACTGACGCGCTGCCCTGTGGCAGGAGTGCGCTCAATGACGATCTCTTCTCGCGTAACGGGGACTGACACGGTCTGATTCTCGGTTACCACCTCTTTGCGCAGCCTCACTTCGCCCCGCTGCACTCGTTCTTTGTACGTGCGTAAGACTTCGCCGCGAAGCTGAATTTGACGCTCACCTTCCGCTAAGGTTCCTTGTGAGGCAGGGATGCTCTCAAATCCGCTTTCACGTAAGTCCCCGCCAGCTCGCTCCAGTATGCTTCGTGCTTCCGCTGTTCTGGAACCAGAGACGCTCACCAGTGCTCCTCCCTGACTAATTCCGTGATAGTAATAGTCAGCACGATTTTGATCCCAGTTCATGCCTTCGCCGGACTGATCGTAGTCCATGTCATCTTCGTACGATTCACCGCGAAAGAAGTCTTTGATCTTCTGCCAAAGGCTCTCGTTGTCGCGGTTGGAGTACTCGGTTCCGCTCGTACGAGCATCATGGACACGGCCTTCGATAATGCCTATTTCCGCCGAGGTGAAGCCAGCGTTGTGCAGCTCGCTCACCTCACGATAGGCGGCCTCTTTGCTCTTGAAGAATGCGACGATAATCTGTCCCGCTTTCGATTTCCAAAATACGTTGCGTCGTTCGGGGCATCTGACCCACGGCACCCAGAATTCAACAATCAGAACAGAAGGAGTATCCAATGTCTTCAATTCAGACGGCACGAAATCAAAACCTGAATACATCAACTAGTCGTATCAGAGGACGATGTTGAACCATGGTAGCTGAAACATCGCTGATGTTAAATTTAAACAGTGGAGATGATCTTCCGTTTCGAATCCGATGCTCAAGCGTATGTTGCCGATGCAGCCGTGCTCTGCTGTTTTGATCAGCGTATCCGCATGGTGGTTGACAAGTTCCTGAAGAGACGCGGCATTCTTCGCCCTGACATGATTGTGATTGCTGGAGGTGCGAAGACCCTGGCCTCTCCGCGCAACGATTTTGAGCGAGATTTCATACTTGAGCAGATTCGAATGTCGATCCTGCTACATAAGACTAAGCGCCTGTTCTTAACGAGCCACTCCGATTGCGCGACTTACGGCGGACTGGCGGCATTCGGCGGTGACCGCGAACGCGAGTTATCTCATCATCAGCGAGAGCTGGAGCGAGCTGCGGAGTTCGTCGTTGCTAGATTCGCCGATATCGGCCCGCTCTAATCATCGCCGGGACAAAATCAGGTAAGTGAATCAACATCGAAAGCAGCACAAGAGCAGTGTAGATAATGACGCCCCAATGACGGCGTTTCCGTTTAGGTTCCATCCGGCAGTGTCTATGGGTGAATCGGTGCTGAAACAGGGTTATGTTCAACTGTTTGAAAACCCCGGCTTGCAGCAACAGGGGGAACCTAACAGGCTTTCACAAACAGATTGAGGCCAATTCTCAATCCTTCCGGGTTCCTTTAAAACGTACGGAGGAATCAGGGACTATCTTTGCAGACAAAGAAAAAACCGCTCCCGACTGGCTCGGGAGCGGGCTAGCAAGGTTAACGAAGGTAAAAGATTGCTCGCAAGCTTGAACCTGCTACTTAGGCTTGTCAAGCGTGCATGCTGCAGTGCCCTGTGCTCCCGAAGCACAGCGCCCAATTTTGCTTCCGGGCCCTAGCCAGTGCGGATGGGCTTATCGGCTTCCTTTGGCACAAATTCTTTCTGACATTTCGGGCAGCGCAGGTGCTCGGCTGGTGAGCGGCCCATTGATCACTGTGCCAGCTCGCTCATTGGACATTGGCTTTCTGGGACTTGCTGCCATCCGCTTTACATACATGACTGTTGACCTTCCTCTCCCGCGAGAGGTACAAATCTTTTACACTTCCTGAGCGGGGATTGGGACACTCTTTCATGCTTCCGCACGTTCAAGTAAGCCGCACTCCTCCGGGCTTTTCGACCTCGGAAACCTTGCTAATAACCGACGCGTGCCCCGATTACCTCAGCACTCCAATGTGGGTAAGCCCCAACGTGCCAGGAAGACGCCGATCACCATCAAAAGCGAAATCACGACCGGCGGAACTCCGGTCTGGACCAACTTCGTTGGCGCTTCAGCCGCGCCCAACCACGCTCCCGC
>Ga0310810_10008430_pt1 | contig 11865 bp, 10 predicted proteins | sample NCmetagenome_FD_207641 | JGI IMG/M metagenome (GOLD analysis project Ga0310810, IMG submission 207641) | Soil microbial communities from experimental microcosm in Duke University, North Carolina, United States - NC | ecosystem: Engineered > Artificial ecosystem > Soil microcosm > Unclassified ...
CGGCGCTGGGGATCGGATGGCTCGCGCCGGATCTGGCCGGGCACTACTATCACCCGCGCGTGCTCGCCCTCACGCACACCGTCACCCTCGGGTGGATCACGCTGGCGATCATGGGCGCCAGCTACCAGCTGATCCCGATCGTGCTGGAGCGGCCGATCTGGAGCGAGCGCCTGGCGCGCTGGCAGCTCGGCGTCCTCGCGGTCGCGGTGCTGGGCATGGTCGCGCACTTCTATCTCGGCTCCTGGCCGGGGCTGGCCGCCGCGGCGGGGCTCCTGGCCGTCGGCATCGGCCTGCACCTGCTCAACGTCGGACTCAGCCTGCGCGGCTTCACCCGGTGGACGTTCACCGCGCGCATGGTGATGCTCGGATACGGCGGGCTGGCGCTGACCACGCTCTTCGGGCTGGCCCTGGCGATCAACCGGGTGCGTCCGTTCCTTCCAGGCGAGTTCTTCCCGGTCCTGCACGCCCACGTGCACCTGGCCCTCCTCGGCTGGATCACGCCGATGATCTTCGGCGTGGCCGCGCGGGTGTACCCGATGTTCCTCCTCGCGCCGGTGCCGGGCCGCTGGTCCTGCCGTCTCCAGCTCTGGAGTCTCGTCGTCGGCCTGCCGTCGGTTGTGCTGGGGCTCCTGGGCGCTTGCGGGCTGCTCGTGCCCGGCGCCCTGGCGGTCGCCGTCGCGGCGGGGAGCCACGCCTGGTGGGTGCTCACCGCGGCCCGGGGCCGGAAGCGGCCCGGGCTCGACTGGGGGCTTCGCTTCACGCTCACCGCGACGGTATCGCTGCTGCCCGCGGCCATCCTCGGCCTGTCGCTGGCCGCCGACCTCCGGTCCGGGCCTCGCGTCGCGGTGGCCTACGCGGTCATCGTCCTCGGCGGGTGGGTGTCGCTGACCATCGTCGGCTTGATGCTGAAGATCGTGCCGTTCCTCGTCTGGTATCGCGCGTTCGGCCCGCGCGCCGGCCACGAGCGCGTCCCGACCCTGGCCGACCTCTCGTGGCCCCGGGTCGAAGGCACCGCGTACGCGCTCCTCACCGGCGGCGTCGCGCTGCTGGCCCTGGCCGCGCTCACCGGAGAGGTGGCGGCCATCCGCGCGGCCGCCGCGGTGCTGGCGCTGGGCGCCCTGGCCTTCTCGGTCGGGCTGGTGCGGATCCTCGTGCATCTCTCGCCGAGGCTCCAGAAGACCCCGGCCGCCGTCGGCGTATGACCATCGGCCGCGATCAGGTCACGGAGGCGCTGCGCGAGGTCTTCGATCCCGAGCTCGGCATGTCGGTCGTGGATCTGGGGCTGATCTACCGCGTCGAGATCGCCGCCGGCCGCGTGCGTATCGAGATGACGCTGACCACCCAGGGTTGCCCGCTCCACGAGTCCATGACCGAGTGGGTCCGGCAGGCCGTCGGGAGGGTTCCGGGGGTGGTGGACGTCGCGGTGGCCCTCACCTTCGAGCCGCCCTGGACGCCGGACCGGATCGGGCAGGGGGCCCGCCTCTAGCCCTCCCCGCGTGGCCGCGCCGCCTCACTGGGGCGCAGCCGCCTCGAAATCCCGCGCGCTCCCTCTATGACCCGGGTCATGACCCCGCGTCCCGATCGGCCGCAAGCTGGAGAAAACACGAGAGATGGCGGCGCGGCGCCTTCGGGCACCTGCCTTGCACTGCAGAGAGCAAACAGTCGTTCAAGGAGGACCACGGGATGAGGGGCAAACTGGGGTTCGGGGCGGGACTGGTGATGGCCGTGCTGCTGGTCGGCAGCGCGGTGGTCTGGCAGAACCAGGCGCGCGCGAAGGTGTCCGAGGCTGCGGCGCTGCCGGAAGTGAAGGCGATCCTGACCTCGGCTCCGCTCGTGCCACCGCCGGTGGACCGGCCGGGCAACGCGAGGGTGATCGTCAATCTCGAGACGACCGAGGTGAAGGGCGTCCTCGCCGACGGCGTGCAGTACACGTTCTGGACCTTCGGCGGGACGGTCCCGGGGCCGTTCGTCCGCGTGCGCGTGGGCGACGCGGTGCAGATCCGCCTCAAGAATGGCGCCAAGAGCATGCATCCGCATTCCATCGACCTGCACGCGGTGACCGGACCCGGTGGCGGCGCGGCGGTGACTCAACTGGGGCCCGGGCAGGAAGGATCCTTCGAGTTCAAGGCGCTCAATCCGGGCCTCTACGTCTATCACTGCGCGACCCCGAGCGTGCCCGAGCACATCGCCAACGGCATGTACGGGCTGATCTTGGTGGAGCCGGAGAAGGGACTGCCCCGGGTGGACCGCGAGTACTACGTCATGCAGGGCGAGTTCTACACCAAGGGCAAGACGCTGGCGCCGGGGCTCCAGGTGATCGATCCGGCCAAGCTCAGCGCGGAGCGGCCCGAGTACGTGGTCTTCAACGGCAAGATGGGCGCGCTGATGGGTGACGGCGCCGTCAAGGCCTCGGTGGGCGAGACGGTCCGGCTGTTCGTGGGCAACGGTGGCCCGAACCTGATCTCCTCGTTTCACGTGATCGGAGGGATCCTCGACACCGTCTACACCGAGGGGGCGATGGGCGGAAGCGCGCCGGCCCGCAACGTGCAGACCACGCTGATCCCGGCGGGCGGTGCCGCCGTCGTGGAGCTCAAGGCGGCGGTGCCGGGCCGCTTCCTGCTGGTCGACCACAGCATCGTGCGGGCGATGGAGAAGGGTGCGCTCGGAGTCCTGGAAGTCGCCGGTGCCGAGCAGCCCGACATCTTCAAGACGATCGTGCCCGGCACCCACGGGACGGGCGGGCACTAGGTCACCGGGTCGAGCCGCGGGCCCTCTCCCGCGCGGCAGGGGGGAGAGGGGCCGCGGACACTGGAGTGAAGCGGGTGCCGGCCGGATCTGGCCGGGCTCGTCCCGAACGCGGTATGCTGCCGGCGTGAGCCGACCGTCCGGGCCCATCCACGACATCGAGCACCATACCGTCGACCGGGCGACGACACGTCCCGTCGTCTCCGGCACCCAGGGTGTCGTCGCCGCCGGGCATCCGCTGGTGGCGATGGCCGGCATGCGGATGCTCCTCGGCGGCGGCAACGCCTTCGACGCCGCGGTGGCGGCGGGCTTCGCCGCCGCGGTCGTGGAGCCCACCGCGTCCTACACGCTGATGGGCGAATGCGTCGCGCTCGTCCACGACACGCGGCGCGGGCGCACGATGGCGCTGAGCGGGCAGGGCACGGCGCCGGCGCTGGCCACGATCGGGCTCTTTGCCGGCCGCGGTCTCGATCGCATCCCGACCGGCCCCGGTCCCGACGCCCACCTGTCGTTCACGGTGCCCGGCGCGGTGGACGCTTACCTCACGCTGCTCGAGACCCTGGGGACGAAGACGCTGCCCGAGGTGCTCGGGCCCGCGGTCGACTACGCGCGGCGCGGCTTCCCGATGTACGAGTACATGCACCGCGTGCTCGAGATACCGGCGACGCGCACGCAGTTCGCGCTCTATCCGCCGGGTGGCGATTCGGTGTTCTACCCGGCCGGCCGGGTGCCGCCGGTGGGCGCGCTGTTCGTGCAGCCGGCGCTGGCCGGCACGCTGGAGCAGCTCGTCGAGGCCGGGAGCGGCGCCCCCGATCGGGTGGCGGGCATCGAGGCCGCGCGGCGGCGCTTCTACGCGGGGGACATCGCGGCGGCGATCGGCGCGTTCTCCGAGCGGCTCGGCGGCCTGCTGCGGGCGAGCGATCTCGGGGGCTACCGGGCCACCCTCGAGCCCCCCGTCGCCATCACGTTCGCCGGCCGGCAGATCCTCGCGCAGTCGGCGTGGACCCAGGGGCCGGTGCTGCTGCAGGCCCTCGGCATGCTCGCCGGCTTCGACCTGCGCGCGCTGGGCCACAACTCGCCGCGCTACATCCACGTGGTCACCGAGGCGCTCAAGCTGGCCTTCGCCGACCGGGAGTGCCACTACGGCGACTCGGCCGCGGTGCCCCTGACCGAGCTGCTGGCGGCCCGCTACCTGCGGGAGCGGGCCGCGCTCATCCGCCTCGAGCGCGCGGCGCCGTCGGCGCCGCCGCCCGGCGATCCGAGCGGCCGGGGCGTCGCCGCGGCCGCGCCCCCCGCGGCCCGGATGGCGGACCCGGCGCCGGCCGACGGCACGACGCACATCGCGGCGATCGATCGCGACGGCAACATGATCTGCCTCACGCCGAGCGGCGGGGTCTTCCGCAAGTCGGCCTTCATGCCGGAGCTCGGGTGCACGCTCAGCACCCGCAGCGAGATGTTCGTGCTCGAGAACGGCCATCCGAACGCCCTGGCGCCCGGCAAGCGGCCGCGAACGACGCTGGTGAGCTACATGATCGTCGAGGACGGCGTCCCCACGACGACGATCGGGTGCCCGGGCGGCGACGACCAGGCCCAGGCCGATCTGCAGCTGGTGCTCAATCTGCTGGTGTTCGGGATGAACCCCCAGCAGGCGGTCGAGGCTCCGCGCTTCTCGAGCCAGACGCTGGTGAACTCGTTCTACCCGCGCGTCTACCGGCCCGGCCAGCTCAACGTGGAGGCCGGCATCCCGCCCGCCACGCGCGCCGAGCTTTCCGCCCTCGGGCACATGGTGAGCGAGAGCGGTGCGTGCGGGGTCGGGGCGATAGTCACGTGCCGCGACCCGGCGACCGGCGTTCTCTCGTCCGGCGCCGATCCGCGGCGCCCGACGTACGCGATCTCCTGGTAGAGCGCTGTCGCCCTGCCGGGCGTGACAGCGAAGACTCTGGAGAGAAGTCCCAGAGGAATCAGGCCAGGAGGGGTGACCCGGGGCAGGATCGCCCCAAAGTGGGTCTGGGCACCGCCGGGGACGGAGCTCGATCGCGAACCACCTCCCCGAACCCATGGATATTCCGCCGTTTGTCGCCCCGGTCCCGTGGCACCCGACTTGCGTTAGGGATTGTAGCGAGCCTCGGGAGGATGACGCTGATGAAGAAACTGGCGATCGTGTTGCTGGGAGTGATGATCCTTCTTGCCGCGACGGTCGTGCCGAGCGACGCTTGGGGACACGGCATCGGCTGGTGGGCCCCGGGGATCTTCCTCGGCGGGCTGGCTCTGGGGACGGCTCTCACGTATCCGTACTACACGTATCCGTACCCGTATCCCTACCCCTATTCGTATCCGGCGCCGCTCTACGAGCAGGCCCCCGTCCAGCCGCCGCTGGTCCAGCGTGACGCCTGCTACGCCGAGGGTTGCTATCATCTCTACGGCGACGGCCTGACCCAGCCGTGGCAGTGGGTCTGGACGCCGGCCGCGCCGCCGCCGCCGTCCCGCTAGCGGGCTCGCCGCGGCTTTGCCCAGAGCCGAAATCCGCCCACGAACGCGTTGGCGTTGTCGCCGGCCCGGCAGCCGGGCGGCAATTCCTTCAGCTTCCTGACGTTACCTCCGCCTAGCACGACGTCGTCGGGCTCGAGGGCCGCGACGAAGCCGGCGACCACGTCGGCCACGTGGCGGCGCCACTTCCTCTTTCCACGCCTGTCCAGGCCGCGCTGCCCGACGTAGTCCTCGTAGGTGCCCTTCTTGTAGGGCAGGTGGCCGAGCTCCATCGGCTCGACCACGCCGTCGGCGATGAGCGCGGAGCCGAGCCCGGTGCCGAGCCCGAGGAAGAGCATCTTGCCACCCCGGTAGCTGCCCAGGGCCTGCATCGCCGCGTCGTTGATGATCCGAACCGGCCGTCCGAACGCGGCGCGATAGTCGAAGCGAACCCATCCCCGTCCGAGGTTGTGCGGCTCCGCCACCGGCCGGCCGTGCAGGACGAGCCCCGGGTAGCCGATCGAGACCACGTCGTACTTCCAGCCGCGAACGAGCCTCTCGACCCCGGCGACCATTTGCCGGGGCGTCATGGTGGGGCCGGACACGAGCTTCCGCGGCTCGCGATGCCCGGTGGCGAGGATCTTCACGTGCGAGCCGCCGATGTCGACGACCAGGATCCTGCCGACGTGCCCCTCGCGTCCCATCGTCGAGCGATGCTGGAGATTCGGGTGCCGGCTGTCAAGGCCTTGCTGCGCGGGCGATTGGGCTATCCTGTGCCAATGCAGATCCAGACGATCCCGGCGCGCCGCGGCGCGGCCGCGCGCGTGGCGAAGGGCCAGCACATCAAGGTCATCAACACCCACGGCGCGCAGGTCGTGGACACGTGGGCGTTCAGCGCCGGCGACGTGACCGAGTGGATGTCGATGGAGTGCAGCCGCGCGTGGTTCATGAAGCTCCGGGCCGCGCTCGGCGACACGTTCCTCACGAATCAACGCCGGCCGATCCTGACCCTCGTGGCGGACACCTCGGGCGGGGCGCACGACACCCTCATGGCCGCCTGCGACGCCCCCCGCTACCGGCTGCTCGGGGTCGAGGGCCACCACGACAACTGCCGCGACAACCTCCACGCCGCGCTCGGCGCGCTCGGCATCCAGGTCCCGGCCACGCCGTCGCCGCTGAACCTGTTCATGAACATCCCGTGGACGCCGGACGGCGCGCTCGCCTGGGCCGAGCCGGTGTCCACCGCGGGGAGCTACGCGGTGCTGCGCGCCGAGATGGACCTGGTGGTCGCGTTCTCCGCCTGCCCGCAGGACGTGCTGCCCATCAACGGCCGTACCGGGCACACCACCGAGGCGCACTTCGTCATCGAGTAGCGGGACGCGGCGAGATCAGGGCTCCCGTCGGTCCGCGGCCGGCGCGCCCAGGCCGAGCGCCGACTCCCACGCCTGCTGGGTGGCGATCTCCTGGGTCCACGGGCGCATCAGCGCGCCCGCCCGCGCGTCGCGCGCGTAGCGCTCGAGGGGATAGCGCTTGAGGAGACCGCGGCCGCCACAGACGCGGATCGCCTCCTGGGTGACGGTGACCGCCGACCGCTGCACCGTGACGTGCGCCGCCCGCGCGCGCTGCACCACGTCCGGCGGGCAGTCGACTCGCGCCTCCGAGATGGCGCGGTAGTAGAGCGCGCGCGTGCCCTCGAGCGTGAACAGCATCTCCGCCACCGCGTGGCCTTTCACCGCGGCCTCGGTGTGGAGGCCGGGAGCGCCCGCCATCTGGCCGGTCAGGTAGGCGAGCGCGCCGTCGTAGGCCGCCTGCATGAGGCCAAGGAAGGTCGCGCAGAAGGTCAGGGGCGAGAGCTGCGGGAACGCGTTGTACATGGCCCCGAACGCACCCGGGGGCAGCACCTCGCCGTCGTCGGGGACGAACACGTCCTGGAGCACCATGTCGCGGCTGACCGTGCCGCGCATCCCCATCGGGTCCCACTCCCCGGGGAAGGACACGCCGGGCGCGTCCTTCGGAACCTGGAGGTAGAGGGTGCGCTCGATCCACGGCTCGTCGCCGAGGCGGATCGCGGGGGTGGCGAAGTAGGGGGCGCACCCGGCGAGGGAGACGAAGAACTTCCGCCCGTTGACCACGTATCCCCCGTCCACCTTCCGCGCGGTGGTGCCGAAGCGCCGGCCGCCCACGCTGAGCGCGGTATCGGTCTGGCCCTGCTCGACCGGCTCGCTGTGGGGCTGCCCGTAGAAGGCGCCCGCCTCGATCACCTCGCGGAACTTGGCGGCACGGAGCTTCTCGTGGCGCTCGCGCGCCGCGGGGGCGAGCGTCATGGCATCCGCGTGCACGCCCATCATTAGCATGGTGAGGCAGTGCATGTTGAAGGTGAGCGCGGTCGAGGCGTTGCCCTGCGCGAGCTGCTCCGCGACCAGGCAGTAGGTCTCGTAGTCGGCGCCGAGCCCGCCGTAGCGCGCGGGGACGCAGAGGCCCAGGAGCCCCTCGCTCCGGAGGTCGGCGTAGTCGTCGAACGGGAATGACGCCTCGCGATCGTGCCGCTCGGCCCGCGGGGCGAAGCGCTCGCGGGCGAGGCGGCGGGCGAGGGCGATCAGCTCGCGCTGACGGGGTGAGGGCTGGAGATCCATGGCCCGCCATTGTGTCCCCCATCGGGGCCGCGAGCGCAAGCCCCGGCGGGGCCCGGGTCTCAGTCGTTGATCCGCCGCTCGTCAAGGTCCAGCTCGCGCTCGAGCGCGCGCAGCACGTCGTCGTCGATCGTGCCGTCCGCGCGCAGGCGCAAGAGCGCCTCGCGCTCCGAGTCGATGACGGTGCGCTGGATCTCGCGGTGCTCGATGATCTCCCGGTCCTCCTCCCCGGAGCCCGCCGCGTCCCGCTGCCGCTCGACGTGCTCGGAGCGGTGCTGGTAGGTGTCGCGCAGCCGGTCAAGCAGGGGGCGGTGGCCGGGCCACACCGGGTAGAGCTGGTCGATCCGTCGCGTGGCGGCCTCGATCATTTGCTGGCGAGCGCCGGCCTCCTCCTCGCGTACCTCCGGGTCGGTGCCGAGGCGAAGCCGTCGGATCAGCCAGGGCAAGGTCAGCCCCTGACCCAGTAGCGTGAACACGATGACGGTCAGCGTCACGATCAGGAGGGCTTCGCGCGCTGGGAATGGCCCGCCGGCGGGCAGGGTCAGGGGCAGGGCCAGGGCGACCGCGAGGGAGACCACGCCGCGCATGCCGGCCCAGGACAGCACGAGGGCGTGAGCGAGCCGGCGGGGCGGACGCGGCTCGCCGCGCACGAGGGGGGCCAGCAGCTCGGTCGGGAAGATCCAGAGCGCGCGGACCACGACCAGGACCACGCTCACCACGACACCGATGCCGACCAGCCGGAGCGCGGTGGCGGGGGGGAGCGCGCGGAGGAGCAGCGGCACCTCCAGCCCGGTGATGATGAAGACCACGCCGTTCAGCAGGAAGGAGATCGTCTCCCACACCGCGCGGCCGGTCAGGCGTGCGTCGGGCCCCGCGATGCGCGAGCCGCGACGGCCGAGGTAGAGCCCGGCGGCCACCGTCGCGATTACGCCCGAGACGCCGAGCTCCTGGGTGGGCAGGAAGGCGGCGTAGGGCGTCAGCAGCGAAATCGTGATCTCCACCGGGGTGTCCTCGATGCGGGTGCGGACCTGCGCGATGATCCAGCCGACCGCCAGGCCGATCACGGTGCCGCCCAGCATGGCGCCCGCGAAGGTGGCGGCGCCCGCGGAAGCGGCGAACGAGCCCTTGGCGACCGCCGCGATCGCGATGCTGTAGATCGTCAGCGCGGTGGCGTCGTTCAGGAGGCTCTCGCCCTCCAGGATGGTCACGATCCGTCGCGGCACCGCCAGGCGGGCCGCGATCGCGGTGGCCGCGATCTCGTCGGGCGGCGCGACGATCGCTCCGAGCGCGAGCGCTACCGCCCACGGGACGCCCGGGATCAGGGCGTGCGTCACCGCGGCGGCGGCGAACGCGCTTGCGACGACCAGGCCCACCGCCAGCGAGGCGATCGGGCCGAGGTTCGCGCGCAGGCTGCGGAGCGGGGTGAAGAAGGCCGCGGCGTAGAGCAGCGGCGGCAGGACGAGAAGGAAGATGAGGTCTGGATCGATCTGGACGCGCGGCAGGCCGGGCACGAGGCCCAGCAGAAGCCCGCCGATGACGAGGAAGATCGGGTAGGCGATGCCGAGCCGCCGCGCGATCGTGACGAGGGCGGCCACCGCGATGAGCAGAGCCAGGACGAGCTGGGCGCTCTGCATAGCCTCCGCAGCCTAGCACAGGGGTCCGGGCGCTCGACGGCGATGCTATCCTTCGGACACCATGGCGGATCCGACCGAGCGGCTGGACCAGATGTTCCCGAAGTTGACCGCGGCGCAGCTCGCGCGCCTGCTCCCGATCGGCCGGCGGCGCCGGTTCGCGACGGGCGAGGTGGTCTACGAGCGCGGCTCGGCCAAGCGCGCCTTCTACGTGCTGCTGGAGGGGCGCGTCGAGATCGCCAGCCCGTCCCAGATGGGGGAGGAGCACCTCACCATCCATGGGGCCGGCGAGTTCACCGGCGAGGTGGACATGATCTCGGGGAGGCAGAGCCTGGTCCGCGCGCGCACCCTCGAGGAGAGCGAGCTGCTCGAGATCGACCTGCCGGACCTCCGGCACATCGTGCAGACGGACGCCGAGCTGAGCGAGCTGTTCCTACGCGCCTTCGTCCTGCGGCGGGCGCACCTCATCGCCAACACCCTGGGCGGCGTGGTGCTCGTCGGCTCGGGCCACTCGGCGGATACCCTGCGCCTCAAGGCCTTCCTGGTGCGCAACGGGCATCCACACGTCTATCTCGACGTCGATCGAAACGCTGGGGTGGAGGCGCTGCTCCAGCACTTCCGGATCGGTCTCGCGGAGATCCCGGTGCTGGTGTGCCGCGACCGCGACCGGGCGCTGCGCAACCCGAGCAACGCGGAGGTGGCGACCGCGCTCGGCTTCAACCGCACGCTCGACGAGGGGCACGTGCACGACCTCGTGGTGGTGGGCGCGGGGCCCTCCGGCCTGGCCGCGGCGGTCTACGGGGCCTCCGAGGGGCTCGACGTGCTGGTTCTGGAGAGCAGCGCCCCCGGCGGCCAGGCGGGCTCCAGCTCGCGCATCGAGAACTACCTGGGCTTCCCCATGGGCATCTCCGGCCAGGAGCTGGCGGGTCGCGCGTTCCTGCAGGCCGAGAAGTTCGGCGCGAACCTGGCGGTGGCCCGGGTCGCGGCGAACCTGGCGTGCGCGGACCGGCGGCTGCGCGTCACATGCGCCGACGGCGGGACGGTGCAGGCCCGCGCGGTGGTGGTGGCGACCGGCGCGGCCTACCGCAAGCTCGCCGTGCCCGACCTGGCGCGCTTCGAGGGGGTCGGGGTCTACTACGGCGCCACGCGCGTGGAGGCGCAGCTCTGCGACGGCGAGGAGATCGTGGTGGTGGGCGGCGGGAACTCGGCCGGGCAGGCCGCGATGTTCCTCTCCGGCATCGCGCGCCACGTGCACCTGCTGGTGCGCGGGGCCGGGCTGGCCGACAGCATGTCCCGCTACCTGATCCGCCGCATCGAGGAGAGCCCGACGATCACGCTGCGCCCCCACACCCAAGTCGAAGCGCTGGAAGGCGACGGGCGGCTCCAGCGCGTCTGGTGGCGGAGTGGGCAGACCGCCGAGCGCGAGGGCCGCGACATCCGCCACGTCTTCTCCATGACCGGCGCCGACGCGAACACCGGGTGGCTCGGCGGCTGCGTGGCCCTCGACCCGCAGCGCTTCGTCAAGACCGGCGCCGAGCTCACGCCCGAGGAGCTCGAGACCGCCCGGTGGCCGCTGAGACGCCGGCCCTACCACTTCGAGGCCAGCGTGCCCCGGGTCTTCGCGGTCGGCGACGTCCGGTCGGGGAGCATGAAGCGGGTGGCGGCCGCGGTGGGCGAGGGCTCAGCCGCGGTCCAGCTCGTGCACAAGGTCCTGGCCGAGTGACGGGCCGAGGACGCGGTGCAGGCACTTCAGGATTTCGTCGACAACTTCACCTACCTCGGCATCTTCGCCGTGCTCCTGCTCGGGAGCCTGGGAGTGCCGATCCCGGAGGAAATGCCGATCATCGGGGCCGCCGTGTTGAGCCACGAGGGTATCATCCGGTGGTGGCTCGCGCTGCCCACGTGCCTGGTGGGGGTGCTATCCGGCGACATGGTGCTCTACTGGATCGGCCGGTACTGGGGTGAGCAGGTCCTCAACTGGCGCCTGGCCCGGCTGGTCCTGACGCCCGCGCGGGAGGAGGGGCTGAAGGCCGCGTATCGGCGACATGCGCTGAAGACCGTCGTCACGGCTCGTCACGTCATGGGACTCCGCGCCGCCGCGTTCCTGACCGCGGGGAGCGCGGGTGTCCCGTTCTGGAAGTTCGTGATGGCGGACGCGGGCGCGGCCCTGTTCGGCGTGCCGCTGATGTTCGGATTGACGTACTTCTTCACGGAGCAGATCAAGGCCATCACCGCCGATGTGCACCGGGCCGAGCGCTGGCTCGGGCTCGCCGGCCTCGTGGTGCTGGCGGTTGTGCTGATCGTCGGCGGGTGGCGATGGTATCGTCGCGTCGGCAAGGATCTGGGGGAGGGCCCGGCCGGGGGACATTCGCCGCCACCTTGAGCGCCCGGGG
>Ga0310810_10008431_pt1 | contig 11862 bp, 14 predicted proteins | sample NCmetagenome_FD_207641 | JGI IMG/M metagenome (GOLD analysis project Ga0310810, IMG submission 207641) | Soil microbial communities from experimental microcosm in Duke University, North Carolina, United States - NC | ecosystem: Engineered > Artificial ecosystem > Soil microcosm > Unclassified ...
ATCGTTAGAGTGGATGGCATGGCCGTGTCTGAAAAAAATAGCCCAAGATCCCGGGGGAATCTTGGGCTCTGGGTCGAAAAACCTCTGGCCGCTCTCAATTATCGCGACTCTCAATTGATTCTACGTGTTGTCTCCTCGTTTTCCGGCCATCAAGGGCTGCTGCAACACCCACATCTCATACAAGGGAACCGCCATCATGACGAAAAAGCTGATCGTCATGAGTAGATCTCCTGTGAGCATCGTCAACACGAAGATCGGAGAGACATAGCTGATCAGCCAAGGCGAAATCAGATCGAGCACGACGCCGCCAAATCCCGACCAGGTCATGGCGGCCTTCAAGCCATGACTGGCATTGGTCAAAAACATGACATGAATGAGAATCATGAAGACGACCGGCATCGTGAAGAGATGAAAGTGCGTGACTTCAGCAAGCTCCCGGAAGGACATCGGTTCTCCGAACGTGGCGTCCGAGCCGCGATAGTGATCGGCAATTCCCGAAGGCGACAATCCGGTCATGCTGTGTGCCCAAAAAAACGAAAAAAGAAATCCAGCCAACATCAGCAGCAAAAACAACGTGTACAACAACCGTATGTGGCGATCAGAGTCGCGGAGTTTGAATCGCTGATTGAAGTTCCGCATAGGGGACGCTTGGTCCGCTCTTCTTAGTTGCTTCCGAACAGCGACCCAAAGAACCCTTTCTCGGCCTTCCGTGCCGCGATCGTGTCGCTGCCCCGTCCCACTGGCTTTAAATAAAACTCGTCGACCAGCACCAGTGCCCGCTTGATGCCTGCGCTCATCGAGCGGACGGACATCGTGGCACCGCTGATGTTGATAATGTCCTTGTTAATTCTCACAGGGTCGAGAACCGTCTTTCCCTCGTACTGCGAGTTGAAGCGCTTTTGTCTCACTTCGCTGCCTCGTGCCTCGCGGAACACCAGGAGCTCGATGTCGGAGACGCTGCCCTGGCCGTCGACGCCAACCATGTATGTCATGGGCTTGTGCTTGCCGATCGTATTCTGCACCATGGCGTAGCCATCAATCCGCGTCCCTGTTTCGCCAATGTAGACTACGAACGACTCCTCCGGAAACTTCCAGCCGATTCGCTCTTCGATCTGATTCTTTTTTTCCGAGTTGAGGGTGATGACGTCCTTCCGCACCCGTTCCGACTTCGGGAACATGATCTTGACCCCTTCGTCTTCGGTCATGAAGACCTCCGCCATGCTCATTTCCTGTTCCGTCAGAAAGCGCTTCAATTCACTGTCCCAGACGCGTTCGGCCTGCGCGGGGAGGGCGGACAGCACGATCAGACATAAGACAGCGGAAAGCGGACGTTTCTTCATGTCGTCTCACAGCCTTTCTCTTTGAGGCGGGTGTTAAGTTTTTGTGTCACTTCGTCCATCGATTCCTCGGAAGGATCGACTGGCCACCATCGTGTCGCTTGTTGAGTCACGCCTCCACGGGCATGCCATCGTTGCCTGGTCTCCAGGACGCTGACTGACGATACGTCGTTTAATTGTTTGACCTTAATCGACATGCGAGCCCGTTCACGATTGCCGAAGCCTTCACGGCCGAAGATCCCGTATGTCCGCTCCTTGCCTTCCATCTCGATCCACGAGGTCTCAATCGTCCCGTTGTCTTTGTTGTGAGCGTTGATGGAATACCCTTTCATCGTCTCCAGTGCCGTATCCCAGACGGTGTCATACGAACAGACGAAGTATTGGTCGTGGCTTCCACTGAACGACGCACAACCCTGTACGACGAGCAAGAAGAAGACGGGCAAAAGGGGACGATTGAATCCAATCACCTACCAGACTCCTGACTTGTAGCGTGCAGCCTCCACCAGGAGGCTGCATGAGGTTTCATTTAGAAATACGTCGCGGCCGAGATGACAAATGCGCTGTCGTGAATGCGCTGACCGGAATTTGGATTAAACGCCATCGGCATATATTGGTAACTCACCTTGAAGACGGCATCTTCCACCGGTCGGTAGTTCAAGCCGAACGAAATTTGCTCCAGCTTGCCTTGATTTTCCCCGTTGTTATCCATATTGAGGTTTACCCGGTCGTAGCGGATGACGGCCGTGAAGGTCGATCCCTCGCCGAATCGCTTCGGGGCCCAATTGGCCAGGAACGCAGGCATGAAATGGTAGTTCGCTTGGATGTAGTACCCGTTCATCCGCTGTGGTGGGCCGGCAGCTGGGTTCAAGGTGTTCACGCCCGCCAGGAAGGTACCAGTAGGGACCCCGCCGCCGATCGTGTTATTCGGAATCGCCCTTGAGTTACCGCGAGCATAGGACCAGGCGGCTTCGCCGATGAGCTCAAACGGACCTTTCTGAAGTGTCCAGTCGATTGCTGTGATGCTTAAAGGGTTATAGCTGGATGGAGATGAATTGCCGAAATACCCCGAGCCGGCGACTTCTACGCCGAGCATCGGGCTGAAGGCCAGACGTCCTGAGACAGCCTTTCCGTTATTGATGTCAAATCCGTCAGCAGTCTGTTCACATTTCCGTTGGCGAGAATCTTTTGTCCCGGTTTCTTCATTGATCCGTGGGGAGCCGTCACTGTTATACCCGCAGGGACCGGTTGTGAAATACAATTCATAGTCCAGCTTACTGGTCCTTCCCGGATAAAACGTTCCATAAAAGCCTGCGCCGGTTTCTGACATCGTCGAGGGGATGACGAACTGGCTAACCAGAGGCCGATCGGTGAGGTCGTTCAAAGGCGAGTCGTGCAGCAAGTTGAACTTGCCGATTGGGATGAGCAAGATGCCTGCCCGAATATTGAAGGGTTCGTTGACCAGGTAGTCCATGTGAGCGAACTCCAAACTAATTTCGTTTTCACCGGCCCCTCTAATCCCGTGTTCGATCTCAAGTTCGGATGCGAACTTTACATGCTCAGTGATATCGGCATAAATGAATGGTACGAATCGCTGCTGGTCGAATCCGTTGGTCGTACCCTGTTGCCCCCGGATATCGTTATACTCTCCCGTTTCGATGACGCCATTGCGGTGAGCCCGATATTGAATGTCAAAATAGCCGCCGACAATGGCCTTCGGCGCCGCCACGAATGGTTTGGCGTAGACCAAGCGGCCTGAACCGGTTGCACCGAACGATAAGGGCACTTTTTCTTCACCCTTCCGCTCGACTCTGACGTCGGTCATTGGACCTGTGGCCAAAGGATACTGGGGACTGGGTGCACCTTCTCTCTGCTCCATACTCCGTTCGGCCGCGCCTTCACGTCGTTCGTGCTCCTGCATCTTCCTGTTGACTGCCTCATCGACCATCTTTTGGATTTCCTCGGGAGTCATGTCGACGGCTAACGCCGGCATCACCGGCAAGCTTGCGATCACCAGAGTCCCGAGGATTGATCGGATCCTCATTGAATTCCTCCATCGAATAAAGGTGAGGGTCTGACTCGGGACTCGACGGTCTCTGGCCGACATTCAATATGTTTACGAGTACAGCAAAAATATGATGGAAACTCCTCCTTTCATGAATGGACGGGTGACTGAACTGTGCTCCATCCTTCGATGGAGGAGAAGGGAATGACGACGATGCGCTTGCACCGTTTGCATTTCAGCTCTAGGCGTTGGCCGCGGATCTTCGCGATGAGCTGACCGCATTCGCAACGGGTTTCAGAGGCTACACCGATCGTCTCTGGCAGAGGGTCAGACATGTTGAAATAGTTTATGATATTGAGAACAATTATTAAAATCGTCAGCAGTATAGGCGAGGCTATTTTCACTGTCAAGAGGCCCCGTCGAGCACTCCCTTCGCACGACACAATGCCGTATAATCAGTCGTGACCACCTCGTCGTTATTGCGTTGGTCCTGCGCTGTGGGACTCCTCCTCCTGCAGTCATGTGTCAATGAAATACCTGCCGTGCCTGAGGAGGGCACTGTCCAATCAAATGTTGCCGTCGGCCGGGCGCTCGCCGTATTGACCGGCGAACGGAGTAGGATATACGAGCCTGCTGTCCGTTCGTTCGAGATTCAGAATGCGAAGACCAAAGAGCGAGTTATCGTAGAAATTCAATCGGATGACGAGCGCTTCATCCTGCCCCTGGCGCCGGGAGATTACGAGCTCATTCGCGTGCAGATCAACGAGGGCCCGTTCTTGTCGATGGCTGAACTCGCTTCGACGTTTTCCGTGGGACAACAACCGGTCACTTATGTGGGGATCTGGCGGTTTGGCGTGGATTCGCCGAAGTACGGCCGCATGGTTTCGGTGTCGATAGTCAACGACGAGGAGGACCGTGCGGAAGCGCTGCATACCCTGGGGCTCAGGGATCCCTCGCTGGATGTGAAGACCGCGGCCACTGCCTTGCCTTCTCCCGCTGAGGTGCAAGCGCGTCTATACGAAGTCATGCCGTATCCACGCGTTCCACGCTATTTCCGTCGCCACTGGTGGTGACCCTCCGCCTATGAATCTCAAAGTCGGTATGACGCTGGTGGCATGTCTGTCAATGGCCGTGCTGTCGTGCACTATCGGAGGATCCCCTGGGTCTTCTTTGGTAGCGGTCAAGCGCTCCCAGATGCACATGGGCACGCTGGTCTTTATCACCGCCGCTGGTCGAACACATGATGAAGCGAATCAAGCCATCACCGCGGGGTTTCATGAGATAAAACGCCTCGAACAATTGCTGAGCACATGGATCCCCGAGAGCGAACTGTCGCAGGTCAATGCCGCCGCAGGGCAGGGTGCCGTTCGGGTCAGTCTCGAAACCATGGTGGTCGTGAGAAAATCGCTGCAAGTCGCCGAGATGACCGACGGTGCCTTTAACATAGCCATCGGTCCGGCCGTCGATGCATGGAATATTTCGGCTGAGCCTCGGGTGCCGTCCGCGGAAGAACTGACGGGGCTGAAGCCACTGGTCGATTTGCAGAACGTCCATACAGACGTATGGGAACGGACAATTCAACTGCAGAAGCCTGGGATGCGCATTGATGTCGGGGGGATCGGAAAAGGCTATGCGGCAGACCAGGCCGTTGTAGTCATGAAAAAGGCTGGAGCCACAGCCGGCGTTGTCGCGTTGTCGGGAGACATCAAGACGTTTGGTCGTTTGCCGAATGGCACAGCGATTCCTGTCGGTATCCGACATCCTAGGAGGGAAGGCGAAATTCTCGCGGAAATCGATCTGCAGGATGAGGCCATTTCAACCGCCGGTGATTATGAGCGGTTTTTCGAAAAGGACGGTGTTCGGTACCATCACATCCTGGATCCACACACGCTGCAGCCGGCTCGCGGCTGTCAAAGCGTGAGCGTTATCGCCAAGGAAGGAGTCTGGGCCGATGGTCTTGATACCGGTATTTTTGTCCTTGGAGCTGAACGTGGAATGGAGTTGGTAGAACAATTGGAGGACGTCGAGGCGGTTATTGTCGGTTCCGACGGTCGCGTGCTTGTTTCATCGGGCCTTAGAAACAGAGTGCGATTACGGGGCGTATCGAGTCAGTAACAAAGAACAACTCCAGCATCGATTGAAAGAATTGGCTAGGGATCGAGCCGATAGCTCATAGGAATTTTCACGGTCATTTGAGACCTCTCCAGCGGACGGGGGAAATGAAATGGTGCAGCGAGGCTCAACAAGTCGACGGCGGCCTGATCCAGGGTTTGATGCCCCGAACTGCGGAAGACTTCAACACTCTCAATGCCTCCATCGTTTCGGATGACCGCTTTCAAGACCACCTTTCCTTCTGCACGGTCTAGTCTCGCCTCGGCCGGGTATTTCTTAAGTTCTTGCATGCGGCGCATGATGGTCTCAGCCAGCCAAGCATAGTCTGGACGGCCAGCCGAAGACACGGAGGGCGACACTGTATTCAGCATTTCTGCGGGCGAAACCAGGACCTGCGGACGGGACGCCAGCTGTGCTTCCTGCTCCAACGGTTTAGAGGCGACCATCTCCGACGCTGCACTCAGTTCTTCGGTGGCAGAAGCCTGCTCGGTTTCTTCGACCGGTAAGGGGTTCCTGTGAACCATCGGTTCCCCGGCGGCCAGTGGCCGTTCAATTGTTCTGACTGTGCGGGATTTTTGTGGTCGTTGTGAGGTGTTTGGCAGCGGTGCGGAAGATGGAGCTATGCCGGCAGGAGCCTCAATGGCTTTCGATGGTTCGTTGGATGACAGTGATTCCGAAGAGGCGGCAAGCACCGCGACATCCCATCGGAATGGAGCTGGCTGAGGTGCGAGCCCGACGCGGTGCATGAGGATGAGTGCGCCGAAAGCCAGCATAGCATGGAGGCAGAGCGATGACGCCCATCCAATGGAGTGTGCGCCTGAGCTTGGGCAGAGATCATAAACGGACGACCTCGAGACTGACGTGCTGGAAGCCGAGCCCTCGGACGTCGTCGACCAGCGACACGAATGTTTCAAGCAATGTCGTCTTGTCGGCGCGAACGACGACCGCCGATTCACGGGATTCCACCCTGAGAATTTCCTTTAATCCGTCTGCCGTCACCGGCTTGTCGTTGATGAAAAGCGCACCTTCGGCGTTGAGTGTGATGACAATAGGCACGTCCTTACGGTCTCCGGCCTCCTTGGCTTTCGCCAGATTCACCGGAATCTGGCCCGTGCTGATGAAAGTTGCCGTCGTCAATACGATGACGAGCAAGACCAGCATCACGTCGACGAGGGGAATGACATTGATTTGATCAAGCTCGCGATCCATGCGTCACCTTGTATTGAGCCACCAGCTCGGCGACTCTCCGGCGTAATATGTTGTTCAATACCACGCAGGGAATGGCCACGAGGAGTCCGACCGCCGTCGCCTTCAGTGCGAGACTTAATCCGATCATAATTGTGTTGACCGCCATCGTCCCTGACGTTCCCATCGTGTGAAACGTAAGCATGATGCCAAGGACTGTGCCGAGCAGGCCGATATACGGGGCATTGGCCGCCACGGTGCCGATGATGACCAGCCGCTTGGTCAACGCGATTTCGAGCGTCTGTTGCGACGCAAACTGCGTTAGATCGATCCGTCGGTAGTAGAGATAGCGTTCGATGGCGATGGCCACTGACCAGACACTCAAGGCCAAGAGGAGCCCAACGATGCCATAGTCCACTGCATTGTTCAGCACCTCCATAATAAAGCTCCTTATCCGATGCCTGTGTGAAAAATGGCGGGCTGGATGGTTCTTTGGCCGGTGACTGTGCCAGAAGGCGAAAACCGCTGTCAACGTGCGGAGTCTACAGTGGGTCCTGTATCAGCCTGTCTAAATAACACGGTATGAGAAGCCAGCACTCGAACTTCGACCGGAGTGCCCTCCTGATAGACGCTCGTGGAACCTTGGCTGCTGTGAACAATCTGTCCCGACGGAAGGCTCACGGCATAGAGATTTTCCGATCCCCTGAATTGACGTGAGAGGACGTGGGAACTCGCAGTCTTCGTTGGAACCAAATGGATGTCGTCTGGTCTGATCATCACGACGACCGCCGTACCATCCTCGCAATCGAGCGTATTGGGGAACTCGCCTAGCTCCGTATGTACCATCCCCTTGGAAACCATGCCGGGTATGAAGTCGGCTTGCCCCACAAAGTCGGCCACGAATGGCGTTTCGGGCATGTGATAAATCGTCTCGGGGGTGTCAAACTGTTCAAGTCGGCCCTGGTTGAGCACCGCGATCCGATCGGCCATGGCAAACGCCTCATCATGATCATGCGTGACGAGAATTGTCGTGGTTTTCGTGCGGCGTAACAGGTCGTGCAGGTCCTGGCGCATACGCCCGGCCATATCCGGATCAAGATTGCTGAAGGGTTCATCGAGTAAAAGCAGTACGGGATGCTGAACCAACGCTCTGGCGAGAGCCACGCGTTGTTGCTGGCCGCCGGACAACTCATGCGGGTAGCGCCGTTCGAAGCCCTCGAGTCCGACGAGGCGCAGCATATCCTTGACGCGCACTCGCCGCTCACTCCGGCTCAGGCGGTGGAGTCCAAACGCAATGTTCTCCTGTACGCGGAGGTGCGGGAACAGGGCATACTCTTGGAAGACCATGCCGACATGTCGACCTTCGGTGGGCACCATATGCTCTGGTGAGGATACGAGTTGGCCCGAAAGAAAGATCTGACCCGACCGGACCGGCTCAAAACCGGCGATGGCACGTAGAATCGTCGTTTTTCCGCAACCGGAGGGACCCAGGAGGCAAAGGATTTCTCCCTCGTGGGCGGAAAACGCGATGTTTCGCACAGCGGGGCGGCCGACGTCATACGCGCACGAGACGTCGCGCAACTCCAATACTGACGATACAGGGCGGTAAAGATCTGCTTGGTTCGATTCCCCCATGAATATTTGCCGCGGCTTCACGGTTGCGTGAGATTTCATATTATGCTGCCCGCCAATCTTTCGACAACAACAACATCAAGGTCGGCATGCCAAGCAGCACGATCAGCAGCGCTGATGGGGCCGCCAACTGATAATACTCCTCGCTGGCTTCCATCCATACCCGGATGGCCAGCGTGTCGAAGCCCACTGGTCGAAGGAGCAAGGTCGCGGGCAGTTCCTTCATCGTCTGCAGGAACATCAGGACCCATGCCACAACGAATCCGTTTCGCATCAGCGGCAGCGTCACCCGCTGCCATGTCTGCCGCACACCGAGACCAAGCGTACGGGCGACCTCTTCCAGGTTGGGCGTAATTTGTTGCAATGCGGGCTCCAGCGATTGCAGCCCTGCTGGCAGAAAGTGGATCACGTAGGCCACGATGAGGATCAACACCGAACCATAGAGAAACGGCGTCAGATTCAGGCACAGGACTAGAACTGCGAGAGCCGCAACAGGACCGGGCAGCACGTAGCCTGCATAGGCAGCCTGCAAGCATCCGAGATTCAGCCAGTTGGGACGCCGGCTGGCCATGTAGGCGAGCGGCAGACCGATCAATATGCCGCCAGTCGCCGCGCAGGCAGCAAGAAAGCCGGTATTCCATAAGAAGCCGAAAAAGCGACTGTCGATCGTGGCCTGAGCTTCGGGGGAGAGGCTCCAGACCACCAAGAGGAGAGCTGGCAGCGCGAAAGACGCCCCGACCACGAGCAGGAAGTAGCCGGTGACAAGCGACGTTCCCACCCATCCATAGCGGTGTCGTTCCGGTCGGCGGTACCGTCCAGTGGTCTGATAGAACCGGCTTCGATGGCGAAACCACCGTTCTGTGACCAGAAATAAGAGCGCGAGCCCGACGAGGAGAAGACTCAAAATGCTGGCGGCCGTGTTATCGGATCGGCCGGTCATCTGTTGAAAAACCGCATAGGTCAACGTTTGATAGCGCAGCAAAGAGACGGCCCCAAAGTCCGAGACGACATAGAGAATCACCAGTGCCAATCCTGCTGCGATGGATGGACGCAAGAGAGGAAGGGTGACCAGCCACAAGGTTTTGAAGCGGGAAATGCCGCTGGCGCGCGAGACTTCTTCGAACGAGACGTTCATGTTCAACAGGGCACTGCGGGTCAACAGATACACGAAGGGAAATGTATCCAAGGTCATGACTAAGGTGGCTCCCCAGTAACCGTGCGGCGAGAAGAGGTGCGCATGGGGGCCGGCGACCCACTGCCAGAGGTGCTCGACCGGACCGTCGAATCCGAGCAGGTAAGAATAAATATAGGCCAGGACATAGGTTGGCATGGCCAGCGGGAGGACCAGCGCGCCTTCCCATAGGCGGCGTCCGGGAAATTCAATTCTCGTGATGAGCCATGCTGTGGAGACTCCAAGCAGTAATGTCAGGCAGGCCACGCTCGCCGCCAGCCGAATAGTATTCGTCAGCAGTTCGGGAATCCGCGTCGTCCACAGCCGATTCCACACGGCCGGATCTGCCGACAATGCCTGTGAGGTTACATAAGCAAGCGGCAACAAGATGAGCGCTGCGGCGGCGAGGGTGACGAGTTGCAATGGGGACGTGAACTGCGGGCGAGTCGTCATCACGTGGGTCTCGTCCGATTAGCGAAGCCCCACTTGTTCGATGAGCGTGAGGGTCGGTTCCCGCAATTCAGCGAGCCTTGTCAGGGGCACTTGCGCGGCACGAAAACTCTTGCGGTCGACCAACGCGGGATCTGCTTTGACGTCGGGGTGCAGAGGATACTCCTTGTCCAAGTCGGCAAACAGCTTTTGGCCGGCTTGTGCCACTAAAAATTCGACGAGGAGCTTAGCCGACTCAAGACGTTTTGTGGATTTCACGATGCCTACGCCGGCGACATTCATGATCGCCCCCATGCCGCCATCTTGCTGGTCGGGCATGAAGGCGGCAATAGGCGCGGTTGGTTGCGCCGCAAGATGGCGATACACATAGTAGTGGTTGACGATGCCAAGTGCGGCTTGTCCCTTCGCAACCGCCTCCACGATTTGCGAACTCTTCTGGTAGACCTGACTGCCGGCATTGTCCCTCAATCCTTCCAAAAACTCCTTTGTTTTCGCGTCTCCATAGGTGGCGCGGATGACGGAGACGCCGGCCTGCAGGTATTCACTTCCGGCATTGGGAATTGCGATCTTGTCTTTCCATTTGGAATTGCCGAGATCAAGCAGCGATTTGAGTTCCTCCGATTTGACGAGGGTCTTGTTGTAGACAATGATCCAAAATCGGCCGGACAGACCAACCCACGCATTGTCCGGGGCGCGGAACTGCGGTGGTATGGCGCGCTCGACTTCCCGCATGTTCAATGGTCGAAGGATCCCCGCTGCCCGAGCCTGTTCCAGGCTGCCGGCATCGTTGGTCAGAAAGAGATCGGCTGGGGTTCGATCGCCTTCTGCCTTAAGGCGGTTCACGAGTTCCGTAGTCCCTGAGGAGAGGAGGTTCACTTGAACGCCCGTTTTGGCGGTGAACTCATCCAAGACGGGTTTAATCAGACGCTCGGCGCGGCCAGAATAGATCGTCAGTGTGTCAGCGGCCAGGACTCCATCCGCAGGCACAACACAAACGACAAGGCAGGCAAGCACCGCCCCCAGCACAGACCTCGCGAGTGGAACATCGAATTGAAATTGATAAGCCATCTCAAAATGATAACAAAAGCGAGACGCCATCGTCAATGACGACAGCGCGAGCAGAGGCCGTAGAGCTCGAGCCTGTGGGTCTGGATGGTGAAGCCGTTACGGGTAGCGACTTCTTCCTGCAATTTTTCAATTTCGCAATTTTCGAATTCAACAATCTTCCCGCAGCCCGTGCAGATCAGGTGATCGTGATGACCCTTGTGGGCGACATTGTCGTATTGAGTTTGAGAGCCGAAATGCCTTGCCTGCGCGATGCCGGCGTCACAAAACAGGTTTAACGTCCGATAGATCGTCGCAAGCCCAAGATGCGGGTCGGTCTTGGCGAGTTGGTGGTACATGGCTTCCGCAGTGATGTGCTCCTGTCGCAGGAACGCCGTCAGGATGAGTTCGCGCTGCCGCGTAAATTTCAGCTGATGCTTGCCCAGGTGTTCCTTCAGCACGTTCATCTCTTTGGCAAATCTTCCGGGCGCCATCTTGGAACGTCTCCAACCGGTCGTCATTAGAAACAGAAACCATTGGTGTGGTCAAGGGGGCGATTGACGGCGTTTTCAGCGCCTGTCTATAGTGCAGCGCTCGCAGGCTGTTAAAAAACGTGGACTCCAATGCGCCAGCCACATCAGATTGCCGTCGATCGCGCGTTGCTGCTCTATGCTCTGCATCTGGCGGAGCCTCATGGGCTGTTGAGCGACGTCAAGCTTCAGCAGCTGTGCTTCCTCTGTGAATTACAGATGTTCGGAAAGGGCCTTAAGGGCTTCCATTTCGAATTCTTCCGGTTCGCCTATGGCGCCTTCAGCAAGGACTTGGACAACGACCTGACGTCGCTTCGGCGGAAAGAACGTGTGGAAAACTTTTCACTCTCGGATCAGGCGCGGGAAGACGTTCTTCCACTGGTCGAGCAGGGGGCGGCC
>Ga0310810_10008432_pt1 | contig 11862 bp, 10 predicted proteins | sample NCmetagenome_FD_207641 | JGI IMG/M metagenome (GOLD analysis project Ga0310810, IMG submission 207641) | Soil microbial communities from experimental microcosm in Duke University, North Carolina, United States - NC | ecosystem: Engineered > Artificial ecosystem > Soil microcosm > Unclassified ...
CCGAGCCGCTGTGCGGCCGCGGCCATCGTCTCCAGGTCGTCCCGGCCGTCGGTCACATTGGTGTGCATATGAAGATCGCCGCGAAGATCCGTGGCCGCGACGAGCCGCGGAAGATGTCGCACAGCCGCTGCCTCGATTTCACCACGATTCTCGCGGAGTTCCGGAGGCACCCATGTCATCTCGAGCGCGTCGTAGATCCCCTCCTCGGTTTCACCGGCGACCTTGGTGTCATCGGCCACTCGATACAGGCCGTATTCGTTCAGCTTGAAGCCATGCTGGATGGCGCGGTCGCGAAGCGCGACGTTGTGTGCCTTTGATCCGGTGAAGTACTGCATGGCGGCGCCGCGGCTGTCGGCGGCAACGAGGCGAAGGTCCGCTTGATAACCGCCCGTGATGCGCACACTCGTTTTCGTCTCGCCCTGCGCGAGCACGCGCTCGACGCGCGGGAATGCAATGAGGTGGTCCATCAACGACGCGTCTCCGCCTGTCGCGAGGATGTCGATATCGCCGCAGGTTTCACAACCGCGTCGGAGACTGCCGACCGGCATGAGCTCCGCGGCAGGCGCCCTCTCACGCAGATGCGAGACCAGCTCCGCCGCAATGGCCGTCGTGTCGGAGAGCAGATGCCTGCCACGATCCTTTTCGCGCTCTTCGACCGCCTTGAGAATGAGCGCTTCCTTTTTGGGTCCCATTCCCTTGAGCGCGCGCAGGCGTCCCGCCTTCGCCGCGTCAACGAGTTCGTCGACGCTGCGGATGTTGAGCGTCGAGTAGAGCAGTGCAACAGTCTTGGGACCGACGCCTTGTAGGCGCAGCAGGTCGAGGATGGTCGGCGGAAACTCCAGGAGCAGGTCCTGATGGAAGCGGCAGGTGCCTGTCTCGGCGAGTTCGCGGATTTTTTTCGCCAGGTCCTTGCCGATGCCCGGCAGCTCGAGCAGCTGCTTTTCGTCCATCCGCGCGACCGGATCCGCCCACGCGCGTATCGTATCGGCCGCCGAGCGATATGCCCGAATCTTGAAAAGATTCTCTCCTTTGATTTCCAGCAGGTCCGCGATCTCGGAAAAGACCTGCGCGATCGGATAGTTATCCACGCCGGAGCCCGTCCCGCTCGATGGTGAAGTCGAGGAGCCGCGCTCCACCGGCGGCCAGCGCCTCGGCGTTGGCCGCACGTTTGGATGGGGGACCGTAGCAAAAGAGACATCCGCCGCCGCCCGCCCCGCACACTTTTGCCGCGTTCGCACCCGCCGCCATCGCCCGGCCAATGAGCGCTTCGATAGCCGGTGTCGTGACGCCTGGCGCCAGGCGCTTGCGGTTCTCCCATTCCTCGACGATTGCCGCACCCACGCCATCCCAGTCCCCGCGCGTCATCCGCTCGCGCATGGCGCTGGCGGTGTCACGAATACGCTCGAAGCAGTCGAACACGTGCCGATCGCCGTCGATATGCTTTTTCGTGATTTCCCAGTTGTTCGTCCCCGAATTACGTGGCTCGCCCGTGTAGCACAGGACGAGTCGGCTTTCGAGCTCACGGACGTCGACCTCGAGCGGAACACGATGGATGCCGTCGACGTCGAGTTCAAGTGCGGCGATGCCGCCGTAGAGCGCAGGCCGGTAGTCCTGCAGGCCAGTCGGCACCGCAATGGTCTGCGCTTCGACGTTCATCGCAATCTGCAGCAGTGCTTCGGCGTCGTAATGCCGGCGGTTCCAGTCCGCCAGCGCGCCGCATACCGCGACGTTGAGTGCCGAAGAACCTGCGATGCCTGCGCCTGCGGGCGACTGAGACGACGTCGTCAGTGTGATGCCGCGGGTTTGAAAGAAGTAGACGAGCAGCGACAGTAACCGCAGCTCGCGGCGATCGCGCAGCTCGCGCCAATCGGACGCTTCGACGGTGCCGCCGGTATCCTCGGACCGGATGACGATCCGTTCGTCGGAGCGCGATTCAACGCGCGCCCGTGCTCGCAGACTGATCGCGGCGTTGAGCGTCTGTGCGCCGGGGTGAAACAGATAGAGAGGCCAGATGTCGATGGTGCCGCCCGCAAGATCGATGCGAGTCGGCGCAGAGGTCTCGATTAGCACGAAGCAAATGTAAACCACGAAGGACCCAGCGCGGCATAGCCGCAACGAAAGATGCGGCGCTGGGACCTCGGCCCAGCACTGTCACGAGGGTCGTGGTTAAATAAACTCCGTGGCCTCACCTTTGCGACGCCAGATTGGTCAGCTGCTGATCGGAAGTCTTCCGGGGACGACGATCACGCCGGAGATGCGATCGCTTGCGCGAGAGTTTCAGCTGGGCGGCGTGACCCTGTTCAAACGGAACATCGAAGCACCGGAGCAGGTTGCCGAGCTCAATCACGATCTTCAGTCGCTGTCCTCGGAACTGCCGCTTTGGGTGGCTGTCGACCAGGAAGGCGGACGCGTCGCGCGGCTGCATGCGCCGTTTACCGAATGGCCGCCCATGGCCACGCTGGGGCGCAGCGGCGACGACAAGCTCGCCTATCGTTTTGCTGCAGCGCTCGCGATGGAGCTCAAGGCCGTCGGCATAACGCTCGATTACGCCCCGGTGCTGGACATCCACACCAATCCGCGGAACCCGATCATCGGCGATCGTGCGCTCGGCGAGGACGCCGAGACGGTGGCCAGCCTCGGCGCCGCCGTCATCCGCGGCTTTCAGGACAACGGCATTGCGGCATGCGGCAAACACTTTCCGGGGCATGGAGACACGTCCGTCGACTCGCATCTCGCGTTGCCGATTGTCGAGCACCCGCCGGATCGCATCCGGCGCGTCGAGTGCGTCCCGTTTCGAGAGGCGATTCGCAATGATGTCGCGTTCATGATGACGGCACACATCCTGGTGCCGGCCCTCGACGAGCAGAGACCAGCAACATTGTCTCCTACCATCGTGCGAGGGATGCTACGCGAGGAACTCGGGTTTCAAGGCGTGATCCTGAGTGACGATCTCGAGATGAAGGCGCTGGCGGATACCTACAGCGTTCCAGAGGCGGCGGTCCAGGCAATTGCCGCAGGATGCGATGGCGTGCTCGTGTGCCGGCATCTGTCCTCCGACCGTTCCCAGGATGCGGAAGTGCAAGCAGCGGTGCTGGAAACATTGGTGCATGCCATCGAAGACGGCCGCATCCCCTACAAGCGAGCCGAAGACGCGCTCTCGCGCAACCGCCGTGCGAAGGAGCGGTTCCTGACCGCGGCCGTCGTGCCCGGCCGCGGCGCCGTGCTGCGCGAGGTCCTGGGCAACGACACCCATCGGCGTATCGCCGACGAAATGGCGCGTTTTCTCTAAGACCGTGTTGAAACCAGCGGCGGTCAGGCCAGGGGCTCGTATTGCCATTGTTTCGCCGGCAAGTCCCTTTTCCCGCGACGAATTCGACCGCGGCGTCGATGAGCTCCGGCGGCTGGGATACGACCCCACGTACGATGATGACGTCTTCGCGCGCACGGGGACGTATCTCTCAGGCACGGCTGCGCTGCGCGCTGCCGCGTTCTCGAGGGCGTGGGCCGATCCGTCGATTGCCGCACTCATCGCCGTTCGAGGCGGATACGGCAGCGTGCAACTGTTGCCGCTGTTGGACGAGACACTGATTCGTTCCACGCCGAAACTGTTCATTGGCTACAGCGACAACACCTCGCTGCTCTCCTGGCTGACATGCAGATGCGGTGTCACCGCCCTCCATGGCCCGATGATTGAGGGACGGATTGCGAAAGGGAGAGAAGGGTTCGATGTCGAGTCGATGCTCGCGTTCATGCAGGACGGAGAGGGACGCACGCTCAGCCCCGATGGCCTGGCGGTGATCCGAGGCGGGGAAGCGGTTGGTCCGCTGTTTGGCGGCACCATCACGCAGCTCGCTGCATCGCTCGGCACGCCGTACGCATTCGATCCGCCGGCAGGCTGCGTGCTGTTTCTCGAAGATGTCAATGAGCGGCCCTACCGGCTGGATCGCTTGTTGACGCAGCTTCAGCTGGCTGGGATTCTCGGCCGGGCGAGAGCGCTGGTCTTCGGCGAGATGCGGGCGTGCGACGAAACCAACGGACGCGGGAGCGCGCTCGATGTCATCCGGGGGCTCACGACCCGATGCGAAGGCCCCATCATCACCGGCTTTCCATCCGGTCACACCACCGGACCGTGCTGGACCCTTCCGCTCGGCGTCCGCGTTCGCGTGATCACGGCACCGCGCCCAACCCTCGTCGTGGAGGAGTCGCCCGTTGAGTAACGGCCCGCGCCAATTCCGCATTTCGAATCCCGAATCCCGGAAGCACATCCACCTCATAGGTATCTGCGGCACCGCGATGGCGACGCTCGCGGCCTTGTTGAAACGCCGGGGGTATGACGTCCGCGGCTCGGACCAAAACGTCTACCCTCCGATGAGCGACTTTCTCACGGCCGAGGGAATTCCGACCCTGACCGGCTATTCGGCCGACCATATCGGCAATGACGTCGATCTCGTGGTCGTCGGCAACGCCATTTCGCGCGGTAACCCGGAGCTTGAAACCGTTCTCGAGCGCAAGATTCGCTACTGCTCATTGCCGGAAGCGATTCGGGATCATTTTCTGTGGGGCGCACGGTCGATTGTCATTGCGGGTACGCACGGGAAGACGACGACCACGTCGCTCACCGGGTGGTTGCTGACCAGCGGCCGATTGGACCCGACGGTGCTTGTCGGCGGCATCGCGCTCAATTTTGGCGACGCAGGTTCGAGCTACCGTGTTGGCGGCGGCCGCGATTTCGTCATTGAAGGGGACGAGTACGACAGCGCCTTTTTCGACAAAACCGCGAAGTTCCTGAAATACCTGCCCGACGTCGCGGTGATCAACAACGTCGAGTTCGATCACGCTGACATTTACGCGGACCTTGACGCGGTTCTGTTGGCCTTTCGACGGCTCGTCAATCTCGTCCCACGCAACGGATTGCTGCTGCTCGGTGCCGATAGTCCTCACGCGGCAGGCCTGGCAAAACATGCGGTCAGTCCTCACGAAACCTTCGGCACATCGGACGATGCGACATGGCAGGCCACGGACATCGAGCCAGCCGATGGTCTGACGCACTTCAAAGTGCGCCGGCACGGTGACGTATTCGGTCGTTTTGCGTCGCCGCTGCTCGGCGTGCACAACGTTCGCAACGCCGTCGCGGCGATTGCGGTCGGGAGCTATGTCGGGATTCCGCCGGCGGATCTCGCCGAGGGATTGAGGACGTTCCAGGGCATCAAACGCCGGCTGGAAATTGTCGGTACCGCCGATGGCGTTACCGTGATGGACGACTTTGCTCATCATCCGACCGCCGTGCACGAAACGCTTTCGGCGCTGCGAAACGGCTATCCGGATCGGCGGATCTGGGCCGTGTTCGAGCCGCGGTCGGCGTCGTCCTGCCGCCGAGTCTTCCAGGATGATTTCGCTCGCGCATTCGGTTCCGCCGACGAAGTGATTGTCGCGGCCGTGTTTCGATCGTCACTCCCCGAGTCGGAGCGATTGTCCGCCGAGCAACTCGTGGAAGACCTGCAGGCTCGTCAGCAGCGGGCCCGTTACATTCCGACGGTTGACGACATTATTGACACCGTCGTGCATGAACATCGCGGCGGCGACATCGTCGTGTTGATGTCAAATGGCGGGTTCGGAGGGATTCATCGGAAACTGTTACAGGCGTTGACGTGACTTCGGTCGGGATTCGGGATTCGGAATTCGGGATTCGCGATGCCGGAGACTCGGCGATTCTGCTCGAGCTCGCACCCGTGATCGATCCTGACGTCAACGCACGAGCAATTGCGATTGCAACGGCCCTCAGAGATCAAGGACTCGCCGGCGTCCGCGATGTCATTTCCACGTACCGTTCCGTTGCTGTTCACTTCGATCCGTTGACGTCCGACGTTGATTCGCTCCGCAACGCACTACGTGCGGCCGCCGCTTCGCCGCCGGTAGCGGCGAGCGGCTCGCTGATCGAAGTGCCGGTGGCCTACGGTGGGGAAAACGGACCGGATCTCGACGAGGTGGCGGCGTTTGCAAAGCTGCCGGCGCAGGCGGTTATCGATCGGCACTGCGGGGCGGAGTATCGCGTCTTCATGCTGGGATTTCTTCCCGGCTTCGCGTACATGGGAACCGTTGACGGATCGATTGCCGCGCCGCGGAAGGCGACTCCGCGGACGCGCATTCCTGCCGGCAGCGTCGGCATTGCCGGACGGCAAACGGGTGTCTATCCGCGTCCGTCACCAGGTGGCTGGCAGCTCATCGGCCGGACGTGGCTGGACGTGTTCGATCCCATCCGCGAACCCCCGTCGCTGTTTCGCGCGGGCGATCGGGTGAAGTTTGTTCCTACCGGAAATGATCCCCCTCTGGCGCGAACGCTTGAGGTTCGCGCTGAGGCTAAGTCGGCCACGCATGCCGCCAGCCATGAAGGCTTGCGCCACAGGGGAGGGATGTCGGATCGCTCCGTGACGGTCGTTCGTCCAGGGCTCTTCACAACCATTCAGGACGGCGGTCGATGGGGCTATCAGGATCAGGGTGTGCCCGTTTCAGGCCCCATGGATCGGCACGCGCATCGTCTCGCAAACGCGCTGGTCGGAAACCCGTCTAGCGCAGCAACGCTGGAAGCGACGCTCCTCGGTCCGGAATTGCGGTTCGACCAACCGGCAGTGATAGCAGTAACTGGCGCGGACCTCGAGACGAAGATCGACGACCGACCCGCAGCGGTCGATGCTGCGCACCGTGTGGGCAGCGGCGGAATCTTGCGGTTCGGCGCGCGCCGATCGGGCACGAGATCTTATATGGCGATTGACGGGGGCATCGATGTGCCACCGGTACTCGGAAGCCGTTCGACACATGTCGTCAGCGGCCTTGGCGGCATCGATGGTCGTGCGCTCAGAGCGGGCGATCGCCTGGCTCTGGGTTCCCCCAATAGCCAAGAAGGTGAATCCAATCACCTGCGGCGCGGACCTTTGAGGTCCGCGATAGATTCCCCTGGCGGCGCTCGTCTGCGAGCCATTCGCGGTCCCCAGGATTACTACTTCGCGGAGTCTGTCTTCAACTGGCTCACGCGGACGCGCTTCACGGTTTCACCGCGATCCGATCGAATGGGCTATCGCCTCGTGCCGGGTTCCCGAATCCCGAATCCCGAGTCCCGAATCACGGGCGCAATGATTTCCGACGCCGCCTTCACCGGCGGCATCCAGATTCCTCCATCGGGAGATCCCATCCTGCTAATGGCAGATCGACAAACGACCGGTGGCTATCCACAGATTGCTACGGTCATCACTGCCGATCTTCCGCTCGCCGGTCAGCTCGCGCCCGGCGACTGGATCGAGTTCGCCTTATGTACGCGCCTCGAAGCTATCGCCGCGTTGACCGAACAGCAAGAGGCGTTCGGTGCAGGTTGAGCGTTTGCAGGAACGCGTGCCGCTTGCACCGCTCACGACACTCGGCATCGGAGGACCGGCCCGCTGGTTCGCGCGTGCCACGCACGTTGACGATCTTCCCGCGGCATCGGAATGGGAAGGCGAGTCGCTGTTTGTACTCGGCGGCGGCAGTAATCTCGTCATCGCTGACGAAGGGTTCGGCGGTCTCGTGCTGCAGATTGCCATCGGCGGCGTGCGCATGACTGCAGACGGCGAGGACGTGCTTCTCAGGGCCGGCGCGGGGGAACCGTGGGATGCCGTTGTGGCATTTGCGGTGAAGCAGGACCTGGCTGGCATCGAGTGCCTTTCCGGTATTCCGGGGACCGTCGGCGGGACGCCCATCCAGAACGTGGGCGCGTACGGCCAGGAGGTTGCGACCGTCATCGAATGGGTAGCCGCGTTCGATCGCGTCAAGCGGGCGGCGGTGCGACTGTCACGGAACGATTGCGCCTTTGCCTATCGCATGAGCCGATTCAAACGCGAAGACGCCGGTCGCTTTGTGATCGCCGAGGTCGCTTTTCGTTTGAGACGTGACGCGCCCGCAACGATCACCTACCCTGATGTCGTCGACGACTTGGCAAAGCAGAATATTCAATGTCCAACGGTGCAATCCATGCGCGATGCCGTGCTGCGGATTCGGCGCCGGAAGGGGATGGTCCTCGACGCCGAAGACTCCGACACGCGCAGCGTCGGTTCGTTCTTCATGAATCCGATTGTGGATCGCAGCACGTTCGAGCGGATTGCTCCAGCACCGCACTATCTGATGGACAATGACGACGTGAAAATTCCGGCCGCCTGGCTCATTCAACAAAGCGGTTTCGCGCGTGGTCATCTCGATGGCGCCGTCGGGCTCTCCACGAAACACCCGCTGGCCATCATCAATCGCGGCGGCGCCACGGCACGCGATATTCTGCGGCTCGCGCATCGCATCAAACTCGCCGTGCGCGAGCGATTCGACATCAACCTGCGTCCCGAGCCGGTCTTCGTCGGTTTTTCATCTGACGATGACGACGTCGCGTTTCTCATGTCGTGATAAGCCCCCAACCTTTGAAATTCCAAACGGCGGACGAATGTCAACGTTGCTGATTGAAGGCGGCCATCGTCTTGGCGGCCGCGTGTCGGTGGAGGGCAACAAGAATGCGGCGTTGCCGCTGCTCGCCGCGTGCCTCCTGACCGACGAGGAGTGCGTCCTCACAAACGTGCCGCGCATCGGCGACGTTGAAGTGATGGCGCGTCTGCTGCTCGATCTCGGGGTTGAGGTCCACGGCATTGGAACGACGACGCTGCGGATTTGCGCGAAGCAGGTGAGGACCCATGCGCCGAACAGGTCGCTCGTCGGGCGGCTGCGTGGTTCCGTGCTCCTGCTCGGTCCACTGCTGGCGCGAACGGGCCGTGCGCACATCGCGCCGCCCGGAGGCGACTTTCCGGCCCGTCGCAGCATCTCCACGCATCTCGGCGCGCTTCAGGCCATGGGTGCGCGCATCGTATCAGGCGATGATCACTTCCTCGAGGCGCCTGACGGGCTGACGAACGCGTCGATGTATCTCGACGAGGCGTCGGTGACGGGCACCGAAACGGCGCTGCTCGCGGCGGCCAGCGCGGCCGGGCCGACCGAAATCCGCCACGCCGCCACCGAACCGCATGTCGTCGAACTCTGCGAATTTCTCTCGAAGATGGGCGCGGTCGTCCACGGGATCGGGAGCTCCAAGCTGCGGATCGAAGGAGCGTCTCGGTTGCACGGCGCACAGCATCGCCTTGGCGGCGACTACATCGAGGCGGGAAGCTGGGCCGTGATCGCGGCGATTACTGGTGGCGAGATTGCCATCGACGGGGCGCGCGAAGACGACATCGAGGTGGTCGCCTCGGTGTTGAAGCGCATGAACGTCCAGTGCGGGATGCGCGACGGGACGTTCGAGGTGAAGCCGTCCAGGCCGAAGGCCGTTCGTCGGATTACCACAGGCCTGTGGCCTTCGTTTCCAAGTGATCTCATCAGCCTCGTGACCGTGCTGGCAACGCAGGCCGAGGGGCGCACGCTGGTGCACGACTGGATGTACGAGCTGCGGTTGTTTGCGCTGGAGCAGATGAGCGGCATGGGAGCGGATATGTTTCTCGCCGACGCCCACCGCATCATCGTGACGGGCCCGACGCAGCTGCGCGGCGGGCGCATGCTCGACACTCGTGATCTCCGGTCAGGGATGTCGCTCATCGCGGCTGGTCTTGCCGCCGATGGTCAGACGCGTGTGGCGCCGCTCGAAACCGTCGAACGCGGCTACAGCCACTTGGTCGATCGACTCAAGGCACTTGGCGCGAAGATCGCGAAGGTGGAATGAGGCGCGACCGCGCGCAGTGTCGAACTGCGCGCGGCGTCAGATTCTTGAACGGTACTCCGCTAGGCGGTGGTCTGCGCGGGGAAGCTGTTGATGGCCTCCGCCTCGGTGTCGTAGGCCTCGAAGACGGTGAGCAGCTTCGCGATCGCCAGCAAATCCTGGAGCCGCTTGGTCAGGCTCACCAGCTTGATTTGGGCGCCATTGTTCTTGGCTGTCACGGAGGATGCGACGAGCGCGCCGAGGCCGGAGCTATCGACGTAGGAGACCGCGCCCATATTGAGGACGATGTGCTTTTTGCCTTGGAACACCAGGCTATGAATCTTGTCTTTCAGCAGCGCATCGCCGTCGCCGAGTATGAGCTTTCCGCTGAAATCGAGAACTGTCACCGAGCCAACGATGCGCTCCTGAATGGTCATGTCCTACTCCTGGTGCGTTGTACGCAAACGGATTCCGTGGCCGTCTAAAGCAGGGCGGATTATAGCTGTTCGCTGTCCGTTTTCAATCAGGCGGTGGTGCGGTTGCGACGGTTTTGTTGAAGTTTCTTTTGGATTGAATCGCCCCATTTTAGGGCTGTTTTGGGGTCGTTTAGCCTCGTGTGTTAGCCGTCTTGTTAGCGGCCTGTCCCTGACAGCACGCCATCGATACCGATTGCCGCATTGCGCTGCGCTTCGTCGTCTGAATGCGTGTGGATATCGATCGTCATGGACGGCTTCGCATGACCAAGGCGGTCCGCGACAACCTTCACAGGCACGCGTGCATCGTGTAACGAGAGCGTCGCATAGGTATGCCGCATCCCATGCACGCTGATACGCTTCACGCCCGCCGCCTTCAGCACGCGATTGAAATGGCGGTCGGCGACAGCGGCACAGGGTTGTCCAAGTTGAGCCGACGGTCGTTGCAGATCGATGTGCTCCTTCGCAAACACCAGACCGAAGTCCTCATACACATTCCGATTGGCCATCATCAGTTCGCGCTGTTGTTTGCGGCGCGCCTGCAGTGCCGCGAAGGCTTGTGCCCCGATTCTGAACTTACGGATGTCCCGTGTCTTCGGGGGCTTGAACTCTGCGCGCGTGAATGAGCGTGGGGCCAGCTATCGCGTGCGCCTCCGCGCCGAGCGCTGCGCCGGTCAGCTCTTAAAAGAAATGGAGAAAGCAAAGGGAACTCGCCGAGCACTTAATCAGTCCGGGGAATTATTGGCCGTCCCATCGACCGAGGGCCAATAGAACAGCCCGCAACCCTTGCCGACCTCGGCACCTCCTATGACCAGTCCTCAAAATGGCTGCACGTTCGGCGATACCGCCGTCCCTGGCGCAAGGGTGTCGCGAATATCGACGAGGATCGTCTCGACGTCTTTGAGGTTCAGCATGACACCGAACGACTTCTTTGCACCGACCCCGCCAATGAGCTTCGCGCGGCAAGCACCGACCCGACCGTGTTGTTCGAGAAGGGCGAACACCTCGCGGTATTCAACCGCATAGTCCCTGCTTAGATACCCGACGGTGCGTCCACCTTCTGCGCACACACGGATTGCGTTTGCGTCGCGTCGATTGTTGCGCTCCGGAGCCAACACCGCTAGAAAAGTCCGTCCGCTTTTCGCGACTCTCCGCAGCTCCGGCTGATAGTTCGACTCCCCGACGATGTGAAAGTCGCATTCGCCTGCCGCGTCGCTGAGGTCGAGGGCTTGGACGGTGTATTCATCGCCTTGGCGGGCGAGGACGGCTGACTGCGCCACGGAGCCAAGCGCGCGGTTCTTGCGCCGCTCGATCCCCACCCATAGTGATAACGCGATGACGGCCATAACTAGGAGGAGGGTCATATCGGTCCGCGAAATCCTATTCCCGGTTCATATCCGTATAGCGGCCTTTCTGTCGGCAACGCTAATTGTAATGAAATTCCTTCCACCGGCAACCGTTGCAATCTCGTTGCAAACGAAAACGGCTGCATCCCCTCCGGCGGTCTACTGAATGCACGATTGGTTCGCGGTGTCGAACCGGTTCCCGTGCCATTGGTTGTCGTCGCAGTCCGGGTTCTCGTCCTGCATATCAAGATCATTAGCCAGGGCTGTGTTGCCCGCGATGTTGTTCTGCGTCGAGAACCTCTGGACAAGAATTCCTTTCGCCGAGAACCTCGTGCCGGTGACGATGTTCGCG
>Ga0310810_10008433_pt1 | contig 11861 bp, 13 predicted proteins | sample NCmetagenome_FD_207641 | JGI IMG/M metagenome (GOLD analysis project Ga0310810, IMG submission 207641) | Soil microbial communities from experimental microcosm in Duke University, North Carolina, United States - NC | ecosystem: Engineered > Artificial ecosystem > Soil microcosm > Unclassified ...
CAAGAAGGTGATGGCCGAGGTGGTGGGCGAGGCCTCGCGCCTGGCCGCGCAGGCGGGCGCGCAGGCCGAGGCAGTGTGGGTGACCGACAAGGCGACGCCCGAGGGCATCAAGCAGCTCGGGGAGTGGGGCGCCAAGCGGGTGTGGCTGCTCGAGAACGCGGCCTTCGCGCCGTACCGGGCCGAGGTGTGGACGCCGATGGTGGCCGATCTGGCCGGCAAGGAGTCGCCGCAGGCGATCTTCGCGCCGGTCACGACGCGGCAGCGCGAGTTCATGGCGCGGCTGGCCGCGCGGCTCGGGGCCGGGCTCTCCGCCGACTCGACGGCGATGGCCCTCGACGGGGGCAAGCTGGTCGCCACCCGCCCGGTCTACGCGGGCAAGCTGGTGTCGAAGATGACGTGGTCGAAGACGCCGTGGATGGCGACGCTCCGGCCCAACGTGTTCCGTCCCGGCGATCCGCAGGGCGGCGCGGCCCCGGCGGTGGAGAAGCCCGCGGTGAACATCCCGAGCGAGACCATGAAGCTGGTGGAGCGCCGCCAGGAAGCGTCCACCGGCCTGCCCGAGCTGAGCGAGGCGGATATCGTGGTCTCCGGGGGGCGCGGGCTCAAGGGACCCGAGAACTTCGTCATCCTGGAGGAGCTGGCCAAGGTACTGGGCGCGGCGGTCGGCGCCTCCCGTGCCGCGGTGGACGCGGGCTGGCGGCCGCACCGCTTCCAGATCGGCCAGACCGGTCGGACGATCTCGCCCAAGCTCTACCTCGGCTTCGGCATCTCCGGCGCGATCCAGCATCTGGCCGGCATGCGCACGTCCAAGGTGATCTGCGCGATCAACAAGGACCCCGAGGCCCCGATCTTCAAGATCGCCGACTACGGCATCGTGGGCGATCTCTTCGAGGTCGCCCCCCTGCTCACCCAGGAGTTCAAGCACCTCCTGGACAAGTAGACGAAGCGCAAAGAGCACAGGAACGAGGAGTCAACGGATGTCACGCGGCCGGGGGAGTGCGGGGGCCATGTCGGGGCCCCCGCAGCTGAAAGGCTTCAAGAAGGAAACGGAAGACAGCGAGGCACAGCAGGAGAACGTGGAGTGCACCTAGATCTCACCGAAGAGCAGGCCATGATCCGCGACCTCGCCCGCGAGTTCGCCGACAAGGAGGTGCGCCCGATCGCGGAGGCGATCGACCGGGAGGCGCGCTTCCCGCGCGAAACGGTGACGCGCATGGGTGAGCTGGGCCTGCTCGGCATCGCGGTGCCCGAGGCGCTCGGGGGGAGCGGGGGCGACACCGTCGCCTGCGTGGTGGCCCTCGAGGAGGTCGCGCGCGCCTGCGCCTCCCACGCGGTCATCATGTCGGTGAACAACTCGCTCTACTGCGATCCGGTGCTCCGGTACGGAACCCCGGAACAGCAGGCGCGCTTCCTCGCCCCGTTCGCGTCCGGCCGGAAGCTCGGCTGCTTCGCCCTCACCGAGCCGGAGGCGGGCTCCGATGCCCGCAACCAGAGCACGCTGGCGGTGCGCGACGGCGAGGGCTACGTGCTCGACGGCCGCAAGGTGTTCGTGACCAACGGTCGGGAGTCGGCCGCCGCGCTCGTCTTCGCCCAGACCGATCGCGCGGCCGGTCATCGCGGCATCAGTGCGTTCCTGGTCGAGAAGGGCACGCCGGGTTTCACGGTGGTGAAGACCGAGGACAAGCTCGGGATCCGGGCGTCCGACACTGCCGAGCTCCTCTTCGAGCGGTGCCGGGTCCCCGCGTCCCAGCGCCTCGGCGAGGTCGGGCAGGGATTCCGCATCGCCCTCGCCACCCTCGACGGCGGCCGCATCGGCATCGCGGCGCAGGCGGTCGGCATCGCGGTGGCGGCCTACGAGGCGGCGCTGGCCTACGCGCGCGAGCGCAAGAGCTTCGGGGCACCCATCGGCCAGCACCAGATGGTGCAGTGGATGCTCGCGGACATGGCGACCGCCATCGAGGCGGCCCGCCTGCTCACGCGCCGCGCGGCGTGGCGCAAGGACGGAGGCGCCCCCTACGGCCACGAGGCGTCGATGGCCAAGCTCTTCGCCTCGGAGACCGCGATGCGCGTGACCACCGACGCGATCCAGGTGCACGGCGGCTACGGCTTCATCAAGGAGTACCAGGTCGAGCGGCACTTCCGCGACGCGAAGATCACCCAGATCTACGAGGGCACGTCCCAGATCCAGAAGCTGGTCGTGGCCCGTCACCTGCTCGCCGCCACCGGGCCGGGGGCCTGAGAGGGAGCGCAAGACCATGGCCGAGGGCAAGGAGCGCTGGGAGCGGGAGAGCTACGGGCCGTTCGTGCGGCGCACCCCCGAGCGGGACGTGCCCTACGAGACGCTCTCGGGCATCCCGGTGCAGCCGCTCTACACCCCGGAGGACCTCGCGGGGTGGCGCTACGAGGACAAGCTCGGCTACCCGGGCGAGTTCCCGTACACCCGCGGGCCGTATCCGTCCATGTATCGGGGGCGGCTCTGGACGATGCGGATGTTCGCGGGCTTCGGCCGCCCCGAGGACACCAACGCCCGCTTCAAGTATCTCCTCCAGCAGGGCCAGACCGGGCTCTCCACCGCCTTCGACATGCCAGCCCTCATGGGCTACGACGCGGATCACCCGCGGGCGCGCGGCGAGGTCGGCCGCGAGGGCGTCTCGGTCTCGACCCTCGCCGACTTCGAGATCCTGTTCCGGGACATTCCCCTGGACCAGGTGACCACGTCGATGACCATCAACTGCACCGCGTCGGTGGCGCTCGCCATGTACCTGGCGCTCGCCGACAAGCAGGGGGTGGGCTGGGACAAGATCGGCGGCACCATGCAGAACGACATGCTGAAGGAGTTCATCGCCCAGAAGGAGTGGATCTCGCCCCCCGACTCCGCGGTGCGCGTGGTGGTCGACACCATCGAGTTCTGCTCGCGTCACGTGCCGCGCTTCAACCCGGTCTCGATCTCCGGTTACCACATCCGCGAGGCCGGCTCGACCGCGGTGCAGGAGCTGGCCTTCACCCTGGCCGACGGCTTCGGCTACGTGCGGGCCGCGGTCGAGCGCGGGCTCGACGTGGACGACTTCGCTCCGCGCCTGTCGTTCTTCTTCGACATCCACAACGACTTCTTCGAGGAGATCGCCAAGCTGCGGGCGGCCCGCCGCATCTGGGCCACCGTGATGCGGGACCGCTTCCGGGCCCGGAAGCCGGAGTCGATGCGTCTGCGCACCCACACCCAGACCGCGGGCGTGTCGGCCACCGCCCAGCAGCCGCTCAACAACGTGGCGCGGGTGGCGCTCCAGGCCCTGGCCGCGGTGCTGGGCGGGGCCCAGTCGCTCCACACCAACTCCTACGACGAGGTGCTGGCCCTGCCCACCGAGGAGGCGGTGACGGTGGCCCTGCGCACCCAGCAGGTGATCGCGGAGGAGACCGGGGTGCCGCTGACCGCGGACCCGCTCGGCGGCTCCTACTTCCTGGAGCGGCTCACCGATCAGATGGAAGCGCAGGCGATGGACTACATCCGCAAGATCGACGAGCTGGGCGGCATCGTGCGCGCCATCGACCTCGGGTACCCGCAGCAGGAGATCGCGGACGCGGCCTACCGCTACCAGCTCATGGACGATCGGGGCGAGAAGACGGTGGTGGGCGTCAACAAGTACGTGATGCCCGAGGAGAAGGCGGTCGAGTACCTGCGCATCGACCCGGCCATCGAGCAGGAGCAGGCCGCGCGGGTGGGGCAGGTGAAGGCCTCGCGCGACGCGGCGCGGGTGGAGCGGCGGCTCAAGCAGCTGGCCCAGGCCTGCCGCGACAATCAGAACGTCATGCCGGTGCTGGTGGACGCGGTGAAGGACTACGTCTCGCTGGGCGAGATCTCGGACGTGTACCGCCGGGTGTTCGGCCTGTACCGAGAGCCGATCATCTTTTGAGGAGAGTGAGCCATGACTGAGCCGATCCGGATCAACCGATCTACGACCCGCAAGCCCAAGCCGAAGGACGCCGACCTGGGATTCGGGCAGATCTTCACCGACCACATGTTCCTGGCCGACTTCCAGGAAGAGAAGGGCTGGTACGACCCGCGCGTCGAGCCGTACGGGCCGCTCTCGCTGGATCCGGCCACCGCGGTGCTGCACTACGCTCAGGCCATCTTTGACGGCCTCAAGGCGTTCCGCGGGGTGGACGGCAAGATCCGCCTCTTCCGCCCGCAGAAGCACGTGGAGCGGATGAACAACTCGGCCCGGCGCCTGTGCATCCCCCCGCTCGATCCGGACCTGGCCCTGCAGTCGCTGGTCTCCGTGGTGGACGTGGACCGCGACTGGGTGCCGAGCACGGTGGGCACCTCGCTGTACATCCGGCCCACCATCATCGCGAGCGAGCCGTTCCTCGGCGTGCGGCCGGCCAGGTCGTACATCTACTTCGTCATCCTCTCCCCGGTGGGGGCGTACTACCCGGAGGGCATGGCGCCGGTGAAGATCCTGGTGGTCGACAAGTACGTCCGCGCGGTGGACGGCGGGGTGGGGGGAGCCAAGACCTCGGGCAACTACGCGGCCAGCCTCTTCGCCAGCGACGAGGCCAAGCACCAGGGCTTCACCCAGGTGCTCTGGCTCGACGGGGTGCACCGCAAGTATCTCGACGAGGTCGGCACCATGAACATCATGGTGAAGATCGCCGACGAGATCATCACCCCGCCGCTGACCGGGACCATCCTGCCCGGCGTCACCCGCGACTCCGCGCTGGCCCTTCTGCGCAAGTGGGGGCTCAAGGTGAGCGAGCGCCAGGTCTCGATCGACGAGGTGGTGGATGCCCACGGTCGGGGCAAGCTGGAGGAGGTCTGGGGCACCGGGACCGCCGCGGTGATCTCGCCGGTGGGCGAGCTCGCCTACAAGGGCAAGAAGATGGTGATCAACGGAGGCAAGATCGGCCCGCTCACCCAGCGGCTCTACGACGCCATCGTGGCCATCCAGTACGGCAAGGCGCCGGACCCGGACGGCTGGACGCTCGCGATCTGAGCGGCCGGGCCGCCGCGACGCGATGATCGGCTCGGTCGCCGAGTTTGCCCGGTACTGGGAGGGCGTGCGTCGCCGGACCTGGGTCGCCGTCGACCGGGTCGGGCCCGAGCTGCTCGACTGGGCTCCACGGCCCGGCGAGATGACGTGCGGGGAGATCGTGCGCCACCTGGCCGGGGCCGAGCGGTTCTTCGTGACCAAGGTGGTGGAGGACCGGTTCACCGAGGACCTGGACCCGGGGCCGGCGCTGGACCACGCCCAGACCCGGGCCCGGCTCGAGTCGGTGCACCGGGACGAGATGGTGCGGCTGGCTGGGCTCGAGGACCGGTCGCTCGCGAGCCCGCGCCGCGACCTCGACGGCGCCACCGTCAAGGCGTGGCGATTCCTGATGGCGATGGTGGAGCACGAGGTGCATCATCGCAGCCAGCTCGACTGCTACCTGGCCCTGGCCGGGGTGGAGCCGCCGCAGATCTTCGGTCGACGGATGGAGGACGTCCTGGCCCAGGTGGCCGGGCGGAGCGCCGGGCCGGTGGGAGGGCCGCGATGACCGACTGCGTCTTTTGCAAGATCCGGGACGGACAGATTCCTTCGATGAAGGTCTTCGAGGACGACCGGACGCTGGCCTTCATGGACATCAACCCGCTCGCTCCGGGGCACTGCCTCGTGATTCCGAAGGCGCACGCGGCCACCCTCTTCGAGGCGGACCTGGAGGACCTGCACGCCGCGATCGCGACCGCCCAGCAGGTGGCGCGGGCCATCCGCGAGGCGCTCGCGCCCGACGGGCTCAACATGCTCCAGGCCAACGGTGCCGCCGCGTTCCAGTCGGTGCCGCACTTCCACCTGCACCTCATCCCGCGCTGGACCAACGACGGCAAGGGCTTCGACTGGAAGCTGGTGCCCGGCCACCGGGACCAGATCATGAAGGCGGGCGAGCGCATCCGCGCGCTGCTGCGCTGAAACGGGGGACCGACCATGGCCGAGCGAAAGATCCGCGTGCTGGTGGCGAAGCCCGGGCTCGATGGGCACGACCGCGGCGCGAAGATCGTGGCCCGGGCGCTGCGAGACGCGGGCTTCGAGGTGATCTACACCGGGCTGCACCAGACGCCCGAGCAGATCGTGGCCACCGCGGTGCAGGAGGACGTGGACGCCATCGGGCTCTCGGTGCTCTCGGGCGCCCACAACTATCTGTTCGGCCGGGTGCTCGACCTGCTCAAGGACAAGGGGGCCGACGACATCGCGGTCTTCGGCGGCGGCATCATCCCCCAGGACGACATCCAGGCCCTCAAGGCCCTCGGGGTGAAGGAGCTGTTCACCCCCGGGACCTCCACCCAGGACATCATCCGGTTCGTCCGCGAGAACATCCGGGCGACCGTCTAGCCGCGCCGAGCCCGATGCCTCAGCCGGACAATCGCCAGGCGGTCCTCGATCAGTTCACGCGGCAGGCGGTGCCGTTCTCGACCGCGCCCGGCATCCGTGATGAGGAGGCGCTGCGCCTGCTCGTGACCGCGAGCGGGGCCGGGCCCGCCGACACCGTCCTCGACCTGGCCTGCGGGCCCGGGCTGGTGGCGGCGGCCTTCGCGTCGGTCGCCCGTCACGTCACCGGCATCGACCTCACCCCCGCCATGATCGAGCGGGCCCGGGCGCTCGCCCGCGAGCGCGGGCTCGCCAACGTGACCCTGACCGTCGGGGACGTGCGACCGCTGCCCTACGAGGACGGGGCCTTCTCCCTGGTGGTCTCGCGCTTCGCGTTCCATCACTTCCCGGACCCCGGCGCGGTGCTGCGCGAGATGGTCCGGGTATGCGCCCCGGGGGGGCGCGTGGTGGTGGCGGATGCGGCGGTCTCGCCGGATCCCGCGCGGGCCGCCGCCTTCAACCGGATGGAGAAGCTGCGGGACCCGTCGCATGCGCGCGCCCTGTCCCTCGCCGAGCTGATCGGCCTCTTCACCGCGGCCGGCCTGCCCGCGCCGGCGGTCACCCGGTGCGAGCTCCGGTCCGAGGTGGAGAGCCTGCTGTCGCGCTCGTTCCCCGAGCCGGGCGACGCGGACCGGATCCGGGCGCTCTTCGCGGCGTCGCTGGCCGACGACGCGCTGGGGGTCGGGGCGCGGCGCATCGACGGAGCCATTCATTTCGCGTACCCGGTGGCGATCCTGGTGGCGCGGCGCGAGCCATGAACTTCGCCCTAACGCCCGAGCAGCAGGAGGTGCGCGCCCTCGCCCGCGACTTCGCGGTGCGCGAGGTGGCGCCGGTGATCCACCACTTCGACGAGGCCCAGGAATTCCCGCACGAGATCCTCGCCAAGCTCGCCGGCACCGGGCTGCTCGGGGCGCTGGTGCCCGAGGAGTACGGGGGCGCCGCGCTCGACTACGTCTCCTACGCCCTGGCCGTCGAGGAGCTGAACCGGGTCGACGCCTCGGTGGGCATCACGATGTGGGCTCACAACTCGCTCTGCACCAACCACATCACGCTCTTCGGCTCCGCGGAGCAGAAGGCCCGGTATCTGCCGCGGCTGGCCCGCGGGGAAGCGCTGGGGGCCTGGGGCCTCACCGAGCCGGGCTCCGGCTCCGACGCGGCGGCGATGCGCACGCGGGCGGTCCAGGACGGCGAGCACTTCGTCCTCAACGGCAGCAAGGCCTTCATCACGAACGCGAGCGTGTCCGAGGTGGCGGTGGTGATGGCGGTGACCGACCCGGCGCGCGGCAACAAGGGCATCTCCGCGTTCGTCCTGGACCGGGGCACCCCCGGCTTCAGCGCCGGCAAGCCCTACCGCAAGCTCGGCCTGCACGCCTCCAACACCGCGGAGCTCCACCTGGACAACGTGCGCGTGCCCGCGAGCGCGCTCTGCGGGGAGCGCGACCGGGGCTTCGTCAACACCATGCAGGTGCTGGAGGGCGGGCGGGTCGCCATGGCCGCGATGGCGGTCGGCATCGCCCAGGGCGCCCTCGACGAGGCGGTCAAGTACATGAAGCAGCGGTCCGCGTTCGGCAAGACCCTCGCCGAGTTCAACGGGCTGCAGGGCATGATCGCCGAGATCGGCACCGAGGTGGAGGCGGCACGCCTGCTCACCCTGCGTGCGGCCGCCCTCAAGGACGCGGGCCGGCCCGCCAAGGTGGCCGCCTCCATGGCCAAGGTGTTCGCCTCCGAGGTCGCGATGAAGGCGGCCACCAAGGCGCTGCAGATCCATGGCGGCGCCGGCTATATCACCGAGTTCCCCATCGAGCGGATCTTCCGCGACGCCAAGCTGACCGAGATCGGCGAGGGGACGTCGGAGATCCAGCGGATGGTCATCGCCCGCGAGATCCTGGGGGCCCGGAGCTAGCCGTGGGCGAGGCGCGGGTGACCTACGAGGCGCGGGACGGCGTCGCCACCATCACGCTCTCCCGGCCGCGGGTGCTGAACGCGCTCGACCTCGCGCTGTCCGCCGAGCTCGCGCAGGCGGTGGAGACCGCGGCCCGGGACGAGGACGTCTGGGTGGTGGTCGTCCGCGGCGCGGGCCGCGCGTTCTGCTCGGGCATGGATCGGACGGTCCTGTCCGCGGGCGGAATCGGCGAGGCGTTCTACCGCAACTGGATCCGCGCCCTCAACCGTCTCGAGGACATGGACAAGCTCTCGGTCGCGGTGCTGCACGGCTACTCGATCGGGGGCGGGCTGCAGCTCGCGGTGGCCTGCGACCTGCGCCTGGCCACCACCGACGCGGTGCTGGGCCTCGGAGCCACGCGCCACGGCCTCATCCCGGACGGGTCGATCCTCCGGCTGGCCCGCATCGTGGGGCTCGGGCGCGCCAAGGAGCTGACCCTGCTCAACGACCACGTCTCGCCCGCGGCGGCCCTCGCCATGGGCCTGGTCAACTGGGTGGTCGAGCCCGCGGCGGTCGACGCGGCCCTGGCCGGGATCGTCGAGAAGGCCTTCCACTCCTCGCGCACCGCGAGCGGGCACGCCAAGCGCCTGCTGCACGCCTCCTTCCACCGCGATCCGCGCGAGCTGATCGAGGACGTGGTGCGGGCCCAGAACGAGTGCATGGAGTCCTGGGAGATGGACGAGGCCAACCGGGCGTGGGACGAGCGCCGGGACGCGCGCTTCTACCCGCCGCCGGCCGGACCGCGCCGGCCCTAGACGATGACCGACGACGTCATCCTGGAGACCCGCGGGCTCACCAAGGAGTTCCGCGGGTTCATCGCGGTGCGCGACGTGAGCCTGCGGGTGCGCCGCGGGACCATCCACGCCCTCATCGGTCCCAACGGGGCCGGCAAGACGACCTGCTTCAACCTGCTGACCCACTTCCTGGCCCCCACCCGCGGGCAGATCACGTTCAACGGTCGCGACATCACCGGCCGCCGGCCCGCCGAGATCGCCCGGCTGGGCCTGGTGCGGTCCTTCCAGATCTCGGCGGTGTTCCCGCACCTCACCACCCTCGAGAACGTGCGCATCGCGCTCCAGCGGCGTCGCGGGCGCTCCTTCGACTTCTGGCGGTCGGAGCGCGTGCTCGACGACCTGCGGGGGCGCGCGCTCGAGCTGCTCGCCGCGGTGGGGCTCCACGACTTCGCGGGGACCCTCGCGGTCGAGCTCCCCTATGGGCGCAAGCGCGCGCTCGAGATCGCGACCACGCTCGCGCTCGATCCGGAGATGATGCTGCTGGACGAGCCGACGGCCGGGATGGCCCACGACGACGTCGATCGCATCTCGGCCCTGATCAAGCAGGCGGCGAGGAACCGGACGGTACTGATGGTGGAGCACAACCTGAACGTGGTCGAGCATCTCTCCGACACCATCACGGTGCTGGCCCGCGGGGAGATCCTCGCCGAGGGGGACTACGCGACGGTGTCCGCCCATCCCGAGGTGGTGCAGGCCTACCTGGGCGTCGGCCATGAGTGAGCCCTTCCTGCAGGTGGCCGGTCTCCACGCCTGGTACGGGGAGTCCCACGTGCTCCACGGGGTGGACTTCGAGGTTCGGGCCGGGGAGGTGGTGACCCTCCTGGGCCGCAACGGAGCCGGCAAGACCACCACGCTGAAGTCGGTGATGGGCATCGTGCCGTGGCGCACCGGCTCGGTCCGCTTCCGCGGCGAGGAGCTGATCGACCGCCCGTCCAACCTCATCGCCCGCCGCGGCCTCGCATTCTGCCCGGAAGAGCGCGGGATCTTCGCCAGCCTCACCGTGGAGGAGAACCTGCTCCTGCCCCCGGTGGTGCAGCCGGGCGGGCTCGGCCTCGACGCGATCTACGAGCTCTTCCCGAACCTGCGGGAGCGGGGGCGGAGCCAGGGCACGAAGCTCTCCGGCGGCGAGCAGCAGATGCTGGCCATCGGGCGGATCCTGCGCACCGGCGCCCGCCTCCTGCTGCTGGACGAGCCGACAGAGGGCCTGGCCCCGGTCATCGTCCACCAGATCCGGGTGACCATCCGGCGGCTCAAGGCCCAGGGCTTCACGATCCTGCTGGTCGAGCAGAACTTCCGCTTCGCGGCCACGGTGGCCGATCGGCACTACGTCATGGAGCGGGGGCGGGTGGTGGACATGATCGACAACGCCGACGTCCCCGCCCAGACCGGCAAGCTCCACGAGTACCTCGGGGTATAATCGCCCGTCGCTCAACCGCAAGGAAAGGGATCAACGAATGATCAAGTACTGGCTCCTCATCATCATGGCCGTGCTCGGGCTCGTCGCCGCGCCCTCCGCCCAGGCCCAGATCTCCGACGGCGTCATCAAGATCGGGGTGCTCACCGACATGTCGAGCCTCTACGCCGATCTCTCCGGCCAGGGCTCGGTGATCGCGGCCCGGATGGCGGTGGAGGACTTCGGCGCCGCCAAGAAGGGGATGAAGGTCGAGATCATCTCGGCCGACCACCAGAACAAGGCGGACGTGGGCTCGGGCATCGCGCGGCAGTGGATCGACTCCGACAAGGTGGACGTGATCGTGGACACGCCGAACTCGGCGGTCGCGCTCGCGGTGAACCAGATCGTCAAGGAGAAGGGCAAGGCGTTCCTCGTCTCGGGGGCGGCCTCCTCCGACCTTACCGGCAAGGCCTGCTCGCCCAACACGGTGCACTGGACCTACGACACCTGGGCGCTCGCCAACGGTACCGGCAGCGCGATCGTGAAGACCGGCGGCGACTCCTGGTTCTTCCTCACCGCGGACTACGCGTTCGGCCACGCCCTCGAGCGCGACACCGAGGCGGTGGTGATCAAGAACGGGGGCAAGGTGCTGGGCAAGGTGCGCCACCCGCTGAACACCGCCGACTTCTCGTCCTTCCTGCTCCAGGCCCAGTCCTCCAAGGCCAAGATCATCGGGCTGGCCAACGCGGGCGGCGACACCACCAACGCGATCAAGCAGGCCGCCGAGTTCGGCATCGTCAAGGGGGGCCAGAGCCTGGCCGGCCTGCTGGTGTTCATCACCGACGTGCACGCGCTCGGGCTCCAGACCGCCCAGGGCCTGATCTTCACCGAAGCCTTCTACTGGGACAGCAACGACAAGACGCGGGCCTTCTCCAAGCGGTTCGCGGAGCTGGACCGGGACATCCATCCGACCATGATCCACGCCGGGGTGTACGCGGCGACCCTGCACTACCTCAAGGCGGTCGAGGCGCTCAAGAGCGACGATGGGACCAAGGTGATCGCCAAGATGAAGGAGACCGCGACCGACGACCCGCTGTTCGGCAAGGGCACGATCCGGGCCGACGGCCGCAAGCTCCACCCCATGTACCTGTTCGAGGTCAAGAAGCCCTCGGAGTCGAAGGGGCCGTGGGACTACTACAAGCTGCGCGCCACCATCCCGGTCGAGCAGGCCTTCCGGCCGATCGACCAGGGCGACTGCCCGCTGGTGAAGAAGTAAACACGCCCCTCACCCTGCCCTCTCCCCGTCGCGGGGAGAGGGCAGGGTGAGGGGAAGA
>Ga0310810_10008434_pt1 | contig 11861 bp, 9 predicted proteins | sample NCmetagenome_FD_207641 | JGI IMG/M metagenome (GOLD analysis project Ga0310810, IMG submission 207641) | Soil microbial communities from experimental microcosm in Duke University, North Carolina, United States - NC | ecosystem: Engineered > Artificial ecosystem > Soil microcosm > Unclassified ...
GACCGCTCTCGATGGCGTGGAGCAGCTTCGCCTGAAGCACCGGCGTCATCTCCGCGATCTCGTCGAGGAACAGGGTGCCGCCGTGCGCCTCCACGAAGAGGCCGGGGCGATCGGCGACCGCGCCCGTGAACGCGCCCTTGATGTGGCCGAAGAGCTCGCTCTCCAGCAGCGCCTCGGGGAGCGCGGCGCAGTTCACCGACACGAGCGCCGCGTTCGCGCGCTTGCTGTCGGCGTGGAGCGCACGCGCGACCAGACCCTTGCCGGCGCCGGTCTCGCCCAGGACCAGCACCGGCGCGGCGGCGTCGGCGACCCGCAAGATCCGATCGCGCAGCGCCTCCATCGCGGCGCTGTGGCCGATGATGCTCGCCGTCGAGAAGCGCGCCCGCAGGACCTGTCGCAGCGCAGCCGCCTCGTGTCGGATCTCGCGGTCGGCGAACGCGCGGTCGAGGAACAACGCCAGCTCGTCCTGCTTGAAGGGTTTGGTCAGGTAATGGTAGGCGCCCTGCCGGATCGACTGGACCGCGCTGTCGACGGCGCTGTAGGCCGTCATCACGATCACCGGCCGGTCGGGATCGAGCGCGCGCGACGTCGCCAGCACCTGCAGCCCGTCGACGTCGGGCATGCGCAGGTCGGTGACCACCGCGTCGAAGCGCTCGTTCGCCAGACGCCGCTGCGCTTCGCGGCCGGTCTCGACCGCGACGGCGTCGTAGCCACGCTCGCCCAGGCCGTCCGCGATCGTCCTCGCCATCTCGAGGTTGTCGTCGATGACCATCACCCGCCGTGCCGCGGTCACGTCGCGCTCCTCGCCGGGGGAAGTCGGATCGTCGCGCGGGTTCCGCGGTCAGGCATCGGGGCCAGCGTCAATGTACCGCGGTGGTTGGAGACGATCTCGCGCGCGATGGCCAGGCCCAATCCGGCGCCGCCCTCCCGCGCCTTCGTCGTGAAGAACGGCTCGAGCGCGCGCTCGACGTCGGCCCCGGAGATCCCGACGCCGGAATCTTCCACGACGATGGTGACGTCGCCCTGGTCCTCGGCGGCGCGGATCACGATGCTTCCGCCGATCGGTTTGCAGGCGTCGCAGGCGTTCAGCAGCAGGTTGACGACCGCCTGCTCCAGGAGCTTCTCGTCCCCGATCACGGCCGGCAGCCCGGCGCCGATCGCCTCGGTCAGCCGGACGCCCGCGCCGTCCAGGCGGTGCCGGACCAGCCCGACCGCGCCGGCGACAACCCGGCGGGGTTCGATGCGCTCCGCCGACGGCGCGTCCCCGCGCGCGAGCCCCAGCAGCCCGCGGATCACCTGTCGGATGCGTTCCGCCTGCGACGCGATGGCCGCGACCGCCCCGGCGAGCTTCTCGTCGCCGGAGACCTTCGGTTGCAGCTGCTCCGCCCGCGCCGCGATCACGCCGAGCGGCGTCGAGATCTCGTGCGCGACGCCGATCGCGAGCGTCCCGAACGCCGCCGCCTTGCTCGCGCGTTCCAGGCGCTCGTCGCTGCGGCGCTGGAGCGCGGCGACCGCAAGCTCGCTCTCGAGCACCAGCTCCTTGCGCTGCATGCGCAGCGCGATGCCGCCGAACGCGAGGACCAGACCGGCGGCGGCGGCAACGCTGAGAAGCAAGCGCAGCCGCGCCCACGACTCACGATCGCGCTGGTGCTCCGCGCTGCTCACGGTCACGATGTCGATCCCGCCCGGACCGTCGGGGTAGGCGATCCCGGCGATACCGGTGCGGGGGGGCAAGCCGAAGCTCGCTGCCTCGTCGCGCGGTATCCGGACCACGGCTTCGCGACGGTGGATCGCTTCGACGACCCTCGACGACGAGACGTCCTCGCCGGTCGTCGAGCGCAGGCCAGCTTCGCCGGGACGATGCACGAAAACGCGCTGCGAGCCTGGCTGCTCGACCCGCCGCAGAATCGTGCGCAGCTGCGCGTCGCTGTCGGCGCCGGTCGCGCGGAGGGTGCCCAGCGTGACGCCCAGGGCGCGCGCGAAGGTTGCCTGGCCGTCGGCCAGCTCGCGGAGCGCGGTGTCTGACTCGCGGATCGCGTCCCAGTACGCGAGCCCGGCCACCACCAGGACCGTGAAGGCCATGGCGCTGCCGAGCACCACGGGACGGAGGGATCGTCGGATCACCGGCGACCAGCATGATCGCTTCGGCTATCGACGGCAATACCGGGGCGGCGTGATCGATCGGGAAAATTTCCCTCACCGATCGGGAGGCTTTCCCGGGGCCGCGCTCGGCGAGCCGAATCCAGCGCGCCCTTCGAGGCTGGCACGGGTCGTGCCTCATGGCCGCGCATGTCGAACACGAGCGTGTTTCATCCCGTGATCGCCGCGGGTTGCTTCCTCGTCGCGGGCGGTTGCGTCGCGATGAAACCGCCGGCCCGGAACGCAGGCCCGGCGCTGTCCGACAAGAACATCCAGGTCGCGGTAGTCCGGCAGAGTTGCTCGCAGACCCAGGAACCGGACGAGTACGGCTGGGACCTCGTGGACGAGGCGATCGAGATCGACGTCCGGAACGGCTCGACGGAACCGATCACCGTTCACCGCGACAGGTTCCGCTTGCTGACGCCCGACGGCTACGCGCTGCGGACCATCACCTGGCGCTCCGCAGATCCCCTCCTGGTGGCGGGCGGCGCGAGCCAGACCTTCGAGCTTCGTTTCATGACCCGCGGCAGCCTGGAATGCGGCAAGGAGATGCGCCTCGATCCGGACGCCGGCGTGACGTTGCGCGAGGCGCCGGTCGCGTTCCAGCCGGTCGCGTTCGTCCCCCGTCGCAGCCTGTGAACGGACGGCCGCGCATCCGCGTGGTATCTCTCGTCGCGGATGCGGGGCGAACGGGCCGCGGCGTGCCTGGCGGTGCTCGCGTGGGCGCTCACCGGCGCCGCGTGCCGTCGACCGCCGCAACCTCCTGGTCCGGCGGCGGCGCGGGTGGACGCCGCCCACGTCGCCGAGGCGCGGCGTGACGCGACCGCCGTCGCGGTTGAACCCGAGCCCAGCGACGAGGACGCCGCCGCGGCCGCCGCGCGCCTGAACGCTTCGATCTGCAAGCGCCCCCGCTGCTGCGTCACGCGCGTGATGCCCGCGGGCGTCGGAGCCGACGGGACGCGGTACACCGTGGTCCGCGTCGATCTCATGCCCGGCCGCCGTCGCTGCGCGCCGCCGCGGACGGGCGAGCAGGAGGACATCATCGACGATGCGGCGGTCAAGGCCAACGAAGGCGGCGAGTTCGACGAGAAGCAACGCGAGCGTTACCGCTGGGACCTGGTGGCGGAGAAGGAGGGAAGGCTCCGCTGGCGCCAGACGCTGGAGCTCGACTACTGGAACGACAGCGACTTCGGGATGGGGGGCGGACTGAACGAGATGTCGGCCGACGCCGAGGAGCGAACGATCACGTACACGCGCGAGATGGGGTCGGCCTGGCGGGGCGACGAGGCGACGACCATCGGCCTCGATCCGCTGCGCGTCGTCGAGACATACAACCGGAGCTGGTGGCGAGGCGGCGAGGACGAAAGCACCGTACGCTGGAACTGGGACACCTTCGCGGGCTTGCAGTCGAGCGCGGTCGCATTCTGCCGCGAGGGCCCGGACCGACCGGCCGACGCCGGCGCCGACCCGGATCCTGGCGACGCCGACAGCGACGAGGTGATCCTCCCGCGGGTGACGCTGCCGCCCGCGTTCGTGAAGACGGGCTGGCCGACGACGGCGCTGGGCGCCTGCGCGGCGCACGTCGACGGCATGGACCACGGTTTCACCATTCACGGCGAGCCGCGCACCACGACGGGCGACGCCGAGATGCGCGCGGTGATGTCGTCCGGCGGCGTGCTGTTCGTCGAGGTCAGCGACGATCACCTGGTGCCCGCGGCGAAGAGCTGGGTGAAAGCAGACCACCTCGAGCTCTGGCGCGCCCTCGGCGAGCCGCAGCACCCGAGCGGGTGCTTCCGGCCTGACGCGAACGCGAAGGCGTTGCAGTGGGGCATCGGGCTGGACGGTCAGGTGTTCAAGGCGCACGGCGCGCCCTCATCCAGCCCGACGGTCCGGGTCACGCGCAGCGATCGCGGCGCGCGCTTTCGCATCGTGCTGCCGGACGAAGGCGAGGGCCTGACCGTCGTCTACAGCGACAGCGACGACGGCGCCCGCCAGAAGCGCCTGATCGCGACCAGCAACCTCGCGTTCGGCCGCCCCTGGACCGTGGGCCGCGTCAGATCGATCGCAAAGGCGCGCGCCGTCTGTGTCGTCGACGGCGCGGAGCTGCGACCGAAGGTCGCGCCCCTGACCCGCGATCCCGGCCTCCTGTTCCGGAATCTGCCCTCGGACTTCGACGACGAGCGCTGACGCCGCGCTGCCTCTCGACAAACCGCCGGGCGGTCTCAGGTTGGCGGTCCACACGGAGGGAGACATGGCCGCCAGCCGCCACACCAGCATCGTCAACCTCGATCACATCGGGGCCGCCGTACGCGACCTCAAGGCCGCGCGCCACTTCTACGGCGCGGCCCTGGGCGCGATCGGCATGAAGATCAACATGGACGTCGGAACGGCGTTCGGGATGGGCTCGCGGACGCAGAAGATCTTCTGGCTGGGCCGCGACCCGAAGGCCGCCGGGGGCGGGCACTACGCGTTCCGCGTCGATCACCCGGCGGAGGTCGACGCGTTCCACGCCGCGGCGATGGCGGCGGGCGGCAAGGACAACGGCAAGCCCGGCCCGCGGCCCCACTACGGACCGCACTACTACGCGGCGTTCGTGAAGGACCGCGAGGGCAACAACATCGAGGTCGTCTGCTACGCCCGCGTGCAGGCGAGCGGCCGGCGCGCTACGTCGGGTCGCAGCAGTAAAGGTCGGCTTCGGCCATCTCGGCGCTCATCCCGCGCACGGGCGGATCGGGGCAGTTGACGCGCGGGTAGTTGTGCTCTGGGCGATCGCCGTAGCACGCGTACGCGAGCCGATTCCCCGTGCAACCCGGCACCTGCGCCTGCGGCTGCGGGGCGCACGCCTTCATGTCGCAGCAGTAGAGCTTGGCCGGAAAGCCTTCCGCGCCGAGGCCCGATACCGGCGTCTCGTCGCAGGTCATCACGTCGAACGTTTGCTCCGGCCGGTCACGGCCGAAGCACTCGAAGCCGAAGCGATTCGAATCGCAGCCGGGCACGCTGATGTCGGTCTGGCACGAACCGCCGGGTTGCACCAGGGCGGGGACGTAGCAGCAGTAGTAGTTGACCCGCGGGTTGGGCGCCTGCACGGGGGTCGCGCACAGGAAGTAGAAGAAGTCGGCGCGGCTCTCGTTGGCTTTGAAGTCCTCGGCGGCCGGCACGGCGCCGTCCGTGCACGTCCACCCGCTCATCCGGTCGGGCAGCCAGGAGGGCTTCTTGCCCGTGCACTGGCCGTCGGACTGCACGCAGCCCGGGCCGAGCGGCGGCGGCGGGATGGGACGCGACGTGCAGCAATAGTTGATGAGATCGCCCTCGCGCACGCCGTTGCCGCAGTCCACCAGCGGGTTGAGCGCCTCGGGACGATCGGAGCCCCGGCACTGGAAGCCGTTGACGGACTGCTGGATCTGCCCGCGGATCTCACCGCCCGGGAAGTTCGCGGTGTGAACGTCGATGTAGCTCTCCCCGCTCTTCAGCAGCTTCATCTGGTCGGGCGTCACGTTGGCGGTGCCGCTGATGCCGCCCGAGGTCACGCCGTTCGGCGGAACCGTGAGCGTGACGATGGCGGGCGCGTTCTGCCCGAAGCCGGCCGGGCCGTGAATGTCGGCCACCATCGCGCCCGAGCCGAGGTTCGAGAAGGATCCGGTGACGGCGATGCTGCCGGCGCGGTTGTTGAACGCGATCATCGCCGATCCCGTGGCCTGGCTGTTCGTCGGCGGTTCGACCTGGCCGGCTGACAGCAGATTGTTGAACACGTAGACCGGACAGGTCGCGACCGGGTTGTAAGCGCACGTCGTCGTCTGCGCGCTGCAGCAGTAGCCCTGGTTACCGGCGTTGTCCGGCGCGCCCTGCTCGCCGCACACGATACCTTGCGGGATGCCCTCGGTGTAGTACGGGTCCATGTCGGGCCGCGAGCCTTTGGGGCAGGTGTAGCCGACCAGGCCAGTCGCCGCCCCGCCGTCGGGCGTGCTGCCGCAGCCGAGCGCGTTGTTCGTGTCCGGCGTGCACAGCGCGCTCAGCGCGGGCATGAGGTCATCCTTCAAGCATCCGCCGGCGGACAGCGCGCAGAGGGCGGCCGCGGCGACCAGTGACGTTCGTGGCGCGGGGCGCATCAGTTCTTCCACCCGTCGGGGCGCGCTGGCGCCGGCAGCTTGGGGAAGATGCATTCCTTGGGCGGGTCTGCGTTCTTGATCTGGTTGTCGACGTTGACTTCGAAGCCGGCGGGCCTGAAGTTCACGGGGCCCGGACCGAGGGTGATGTTCGCGAACTCCGCCGCGACCGCTTGCTGGCCGAAGTTGTCGATGATGACGTTGTTGAACGTGACGGGTCCGACGGGCAGGGTCTTGTTGAAGCCCTCGACGGTGACCGTCGGCTGTCCGAGCGCGTTGCAGGTGACGTGGCGGACGTTGTTGAACGTGAGCCTCCGGAAGTCGGGAACGTAGTCGCCCGCGAACAACGGGTTGTACGCAGTGCTGATCAGGATCGCGTTGACCATGTCGCGCATGCACACGTCCGTGTAGCTGATCTGGTCGACGAGGCCGCCGCGGCTGGTGTCGGACTTGACGCGGATGCCGTTGAAGTCAGAGGCGTGGGCCTCGTGGCCGACCGCGCGCGAGTCGGCGTCGATCGTGAGGTCCCAGATCTTCACCTTCTGCACGCCCACGTGCTGGACGCCGGCCGTCGACGTGAACAGACCGTAGGTCTCGCTGCCGATCGACATGCCGTGGCCGGTACCGAAGTGCATGTGGGCGATCCGCAGCTCCTCGACCCAGTGGCCGCCCTTGATCGCGATCTGATCGTCGCCGGTGCTGACCGTCGAGCAGGCGATGACACCGCAGTAGGCGATGTTGTTGGCGCCCGGATCGATGCCGTCGGTGTTACGCGCCCAGCTGGGTGTCAGCTGCTCGCCCTTGCTGTTGAACCACTTGGACGGCGTCAACACCGTCACGCCCCAGACGATGAATCCCTTGCCCGGCGTCGTGCAGGTGCCGTCGGTGCCGTCGTTGGGGAACGACGTCAGCTTGACGTGGAACTTGGCGGAGTTGTGCAGCGTGATCTTGTAGAGCAGGAAGCCGGTCGTCGTGTTGACCGTGTTGATCAAAGTCGGGTTCCCGATGCTGCCGTCGATCTCGCGCAGCGCGTACGACATGTTCCACCACGAGTAATCCTTGCCGACGAGCGGCTCGCCGCCCTGGCCGTCGAGGATTCCCTCGCCGATGATCCCCGGGCTGATCCCGCGCACCGTGATCCACTCGAGGCACGCGCCGGAGTCGTTGATGCCGAGCACGCCGCAGTTGCCCGTCTTCTGCATCAGATCGGGGTTGCGGGTCATGAACACCGTGACGCCCTTGTCGACCCAGAGGATCGTGCTGTCGATGCGCAGGTTCGCTGACAGGAACGCGGTGTTGTCACCGTCGGCCTTGAGCAGGACCATGCTGTTCTTGCAGTGGTCGAGCGCGGCCTGGATCCGCGCCGTGTCCAGCGTGTCGATGTCGCCCACCGGTTCCGGCAACACCTGCCCCTCGGGCGGCGTCGGGCGCTGCGCCACGACGATGCACGCGGGATCGGTCGGAATCGGCGGCGGCCAATTGGCGCCGGCACCGAACGGCTCGGGCGGTAGCTCGCCCGCCGCCGTGTCGGCCGCGCCGCAGCGAGGTGCGCCGGGCGCGTCTTCCGGGAGCGGCTGCTCACCGCACACGTAGCTCATCTCGGCGATCGCGGGCTCGTCGTGACACGAAGACGAAGCGACCGCCGCGAGCAGCGAGGCTGCCGAGATCAACCTCGGCAGCCCCTTCCTGACAGACCACGACTGCGGCTGTTGCATGTGCGGACGCGGTTCCTGTTGGTGTGTGGAGTGTGGATTGGCGTTTGGGTCAGCTATGCGTCAGCAGCCGAGGCCGGCCGGGCAGGGCCACGCCGTGTCGCTGGCGCAGCTCCAGGTCCGCTTGCCGTCGGCGTTCGGCGGCTGGCAAACGCAGTAGCCCATCTTATCCGCGCCGCCCGAGTCGTTGTAGTGGCCGCCGGGCAGACCGCCCGTGGTGTTGCAGAGGACGCAGTGGTCGACCGTGCAGTCCTTCGACGCCTGCGGCGGCGCGTCCGCCGGGCAAGCCGTGTTGGCCGCCGCCGGAATCTTGTAGCAGGAGTAGTCCGTCGAGGCGCTGAAGCTGCAGCCCGACATCTCGGAGTAGACGCCGCCCATGCAGGTCTCGGACTTCGCGCCCGCCTTCTCGGGGCCGCAGGTCTTGTAGCAAACCTGCACGTCGGCGGCGACGCAGGCGACGCCCTTCGCGGGCTCCATGCCGCCGGCGGTCACGAGGCCGGTGCACGACGGGCTGAACGTCCCGCCCGTGCCGGTCGCGGTCGATCCCCCCGCCCCGGTGGATCCGGCCTGACCGGAAGTGCCGGCCTGCCCAGAGGTGCCCGCGTTACCAGACTGGTTACTGCCGGCCGCGCCGGTCGTCCCGGCGGAGCCGCTCGAGTTATTCGGGGGGCTGTTGCCGCCGCCGCACGCCTGGACCATGAGGAACAGCGCCGCCACACCCAGCGTGCGCACCGATTGGACCCGAATCCGCTTAGTCATTTGAAACCCTCGTTTTTGTTGGCGGCCCTACGGGCCAATCCCAGCTCGATGGCCGGCTTTTGCTTGCTCCGTGGGTGTCCGTACGGGATCCGGAAGGCTCATGAGAGCGCCGCTTTGGGGCGGATTTCCGCGGCCCTGCCGCGGATGAGGTCCTTTGAGGGTCGCGAGCTGCCGCCCTAGAAAAATTAGCGAGCTGTTCGGGCCGCGATCCGCTACCGATGAGAACCCGTGATCACGCTGCTCCGTCCCGTCGTCGCTACCATCGCCATCTCCGTCGCTGTCCCCGGAATCGCCCGTGCCTGGGGCATCGCGCCTCCCGGACCCCCGCCCGCGGCCGCGCCCCTGGACTGGGCGCGGCGCACCTGCGACGCCGTCATGACGCGCAGCCCAGTCCTGACCGATCGCTGGCACTACGATGTCGGCCTGGTGCTTTCGGGCTTCGAGAGCGTGTGGCGGCAGACGGGCGACCGCCGTTACTTCGACTACATCAAGTCGAACGTCGATCGGCTCGTCGGCCCGGGCGGCGTGATCAAAGGGTACGAGCCCGGGGCTTACATCCTCGACGACGTGAACATGGGCAAGGTCCTGTTCGCACTGCTGGCGGAATCGAAGAACGTCGATGGCGAGCGTTATCGCGCGGCGCTGTTCGCGCTGCGCGCGCAGTTGACGAAGCAGCCGCGCACGGCGGACGGCGGCTTCTGGCACAAGCAGATCTACCCGCACCAGATGTGGGCCGACGGTGTGTACATGGCGTCGCCGTTCCTGGCCAAGTTCGCCGCCGTGTTCGGCGACGGCGCGGCCCTCGACGACGCCGTCAAGCAGGTCCTGCTCGCCGAGTCGCACCTGCGCGATGCGAAGACCGGCCTGCTGTACCACGGCTGGGACGAGAGCAAGAAGGAGCGGTGGGCGAACGCGAAGAGCGGCTTGTCGCCGCAGTTCTGGGGGCGCGGCGACGGCTGGTACGCGATGGCGGTCGCCGACGTGCTGGCGGAGATGCCGAAGGATCACCCGCGGCGGCCGGCGGTCGTCGCGGTGCTGCGCCGCCTTGCGCGCGCGCTCGTCGGTGTTCAAGACAAGGCGAGCGGTGTCTGGTGGCAGGTGCTGGATGCGGGCGGCCGCGCGCGCAACTTCAAGGAGGCATCGGCTTCGGCGATGTTCGTCTACGCGATCGCGAAGGGAAGCAACAGCGGCTGGCTCGACCCGAAGAAGTTCGCGCCCGTCGCTGCGCGCGGTTACGCTGGCATCTTGAAAGAGTTCGTCGTCGTCGATGACAAGGACGGGGTCCACGTCGCCCGCATCTGCAAGGTCGCGGGCCTGGGCGGAGATCCTTACCGGGACGGCAGCTACGACTACTACGTCGGGACCGAGGTGGTCGCGGACGATCCGAAAGGTGTCGGCGCGTTCATCCTCGCGAGCGCGGAGCAGCCGCGATGAAGCGTCTCGCGTTGCTGGTCCTGGTGCTCGCCGCGACGCGCGACGCGGGCGCGGCGCCGCCCGCCGGCCGCAAGGTCGGCCCGGCGTTTTACGACGTGCGCAGCTATGGCGCGGTTGGCGACGGCAAGACGAAGGCGACGGCAGCGGTGCGCAAGGCGATCGACGCGGCGGCGGCGGCGGGCGGCGGGACGATCGTGTTCACGGGCGGCACCTATCTGACCGGTCCGATTCACCTCAAGAGCAACATCACGCTGCTCGTCGAGGCGGGCACGGTGCTGCGGTTCTCGAACGACTTCGACGACTACCTGCCGATGGTCCGTTCGCGCTGGGAAGGGACGGAGGTCGTGAACTTCTCGCCGCTGATCTACGGCGAGAAGGTCGAGAACGTCGCCATCACCGGCCGCGGCACGATCGACGGCAGCGGCGAGCGTTGGTGGAAGACGTACCAGGAGCTGAAGGAGCAGCTCGGTAAGCCGGTCGCGAAGCCGTCCAAGTGGCAGGCGGAGTTCGCGCGCCTCAACACCGCGCGCGCCGACTGGCCCGACGATCGCCGCTGGCTGGAGAACGGGTTCCTGCGCCCGCCGCTCATCCAGATCCTCGACTGCAAGAACCTGGCGATCACGGACGTCACCGTGAAGAACCCGCCTTTCTGGACCATCGACCCCGTCTACTGCGACGGCGTCACGATCCGCGGGATCACCGTCGACAACCCGGAGGACGCGCCCAACGGCGACGGCATCGACGTCGAGTCGTCGCGCAACGTGCACATCTCGGATTCGCACATCAGCGCGGGCGACGACTGCATCGCGCTGAAGTCGGGACGCGACGCGCAGGGGCGGAAGATCGGCCGGCCCGTCGAGAACGTCACCATCACCAACTGCACGATGGTGCGCGGCCACGGCGGCGTGTCGATCGGCAGCGAGATGGCGGGCGGCGCCCGGCGCATCGCCATATCGAACTGCGTCTTTCAGGACACCCAGCGCGGCATCCGCGTCAAGACGACGCGCGGCCGCGGCAACGTCGTCGAGGACGTTCGCGTCAGCAACATCGTGGTGCGCGATCTCAAGTACGAGGCGGTCGCGCTGGACATGTTCTACACGGCCGCGCCGCCCGAGCCGGTGTCCGAGCGGACGCCGCGCGTCCGCAACATCCACATCTCCGGCATCACCGGGACCGCCAAGGGCGCGGGCGTGATGCTGGGCCTCGAGGAGTCGCGGCTCGACGACGTCACCCTGGCGGACTTCGACGTGACAACCGAGACGGGCCTGGTGATCCGGAACGCCGACCACGTCACGCTGCGGTCGGTCCGCATCAACACGCAGGGCGGGCCCGCGGTCAGCGCGGAGAACGCGACCAACTTGCGCCTCTACGACGTCGGGACGTCGACGCCGCACGCGGGCACGCCGACCGTTGCGTTCGTCAACGTCGCGCACGCGTTCCTGCAGGGCTGCTACGCGCCGGCGGGCAGTGACATCTTTTTGTCGGTGCGCGGCCGCGACACGCGCACGATCATATTGGGCGAGAACGACCTGGTCGGCGCGCGCACGCCGCTGATGCTGGGCGGGGACGTGTCGCCGAGCGTGATCACTCGACGATGATCGGCGCGACCGTCGTCGTCCCGGCGCCGTAGAAAGCGAGACCGTCGGGCGCGTCCGGGATCGCGATGGGCGTGCCGGCGCCGGTCTGGAGGTCGATCTGGATCAGCTTGCCGGCG
>Ga0310810_10008435_pt1 | contig 11860 bp, 10 predicted proteins | sample NCmetagenome_FD_207641 | JGI IMG/M metagenome (GOLD analysis project Ga0310810, IMG submission 207641) | Soil microbial communities from experimental microcosm in Duke University, North Carolina, United States - NC | ecosystem: Engineered > Artificial ecosystem > Soil microcosm > Unclassified ...
GTGGTTTTCTGCGCGCGTCCCCGGCCGTCATTGCTGACAGCCGTGCCGTCTGTGTAGTACGTCTGCATCCGATTCATCACGCCAACGAACTCGTCGGCGGTGTGCTTCGACTTCATCACGCGTTGCCAGTTATGACAGTAAGCGCAGCTGACGGTTTGGTACACCAGCTTGTCTTTCTGTTCCGTCGTGCCGGGGATGCTCATCGCCCACTCGAGCGGACTCAGTTGCGCCGGGAGATCGTGCGTCTTCTGAAGCTTGAGATTGACGCTGGCCGTCTTGCCAGCCGAGACCTGCGCCGGCCCCGGATCGGTCAAGTCATAGCCGACGGCGCGAATCGTGAGGGCGTACTTCCCGGGTTCGAGATGAGGACGAGGAAAGCTGTATTTCCCCTGTGCGTCGCTCACCACCGACACGGTGAAGTTCGAGCCGTCACGCCGCGCGTTGACCACGACGCCCTCCATCGGACCTTCCTCTTGCGAGCTCACGACGCCGCCGAGAGCGGCGGGGTCCGCGGTCTGTGCCGTAAGGTCGCCAGGAACTGGCGCGATGACGCCGACGGCAAGCGCGGTCGCCGCGATGATCAGCAGTGTTCTCGGTCGCATAGCTATCCTCCGGCGGGGTGGAGCCCGCCCGATGCGGCCTCCTCGCCGGCTGCAGCATATAGCAGTCGCCATGAGCGTGCTAGTACCGTGCAGGAACGACGCCCAACGCAGAACCCGCAGAAATCGCAGAGATTCGGCGTTCGACGCGCGCGTCGAATGCTTATCGCCTTCGTGTTTTCGTGTTTTCGTGGCTGGCTTGAATCGCTCTGCGTGCTCCGCGAGTTCTGCGTTGATCGTTCGTTGCCGGGTACTGCATCGTTGCGTACGGGGGGCGAGTGTGTCGCCTGTTCTTGCGCCATCCGCTCGCGCTCGTCAGCGCAGGTTCAGGCTGAGCACGCTGAGGATATTCGAGAAATCATCCGTCCAGAGCGGCGTCGATGCGGGGATCTCTGGCGTACGCCACCGCGGGTCGGTCGCCAACGCTCCAAGGTCGCCAGCATGGGCCATGACCATCCATTCGGACGAGAACCGCTCCGGCGTGACCGCCTGATTCACGTTTTGCTTTTGTATGCGGACGACAAGGCCGTGATCAAGGCCGACTCGTGCCAGCACGGGTGCGAGCGCCATGTGCCGGTTCGTGATGTGAAATGCCAGCACGCCGCCAGGGCCGAGCCGGCTCAGATAGAGGCCCACGGCTTCGCTCGTGAGCAGGTGCACAGGTATGGCGTCGGAGCTGAAGGCATCGAGCACGATCAACCCGTACTCGTGCTCCGCCGCGCGCGCCAGCGACAAGCGCGCATCGCCAAGGACGACCCGGCACCCCTCGCCGCATGCACGCAAATAGGTGAAATACCCGTCGGTGCGGGCGATCCGCTCGACCTCCGGGTCGATTTCGTAGAACGTCCACCGCTGATCAGGCCTGCGGTAGCTGGCGAGCGACCCGACACCGAGTCCGACAACCGCGACGTCGCGTCCTGTCGCCGTCGCCGGCAGCTCCGCGAACGCCTGCCCAAACGGTCCGTCCCGGTGGAAGTAGGTCAGCGCCTCGCCCTGACGCGCCGGATCGATCGCCTGCATTCCGTGCAGCGTCGTGCCGTGAAAGAGCAGATGGTCCCGCGCATCGGCCGTGACGCGATAGACGCCGAAGAAGGTCCGGCTGACGTGGAGCACCTGGCCGTGGACATTCGCAGCGAGTGAGCCGGCCACCAGCATGGTCGCGACACTGGCGGCGAATCGCACGGGTGCGCGCGATTGCGTGAATGCAACGAACGCGGGCACGGCCATGCCGGCGACGAATAATTGTGTGCTGTCGCCATCCGGACGAAGCCAGACGATGAGCATCGCTGCGAGTGCGCCGACACCAATCGGCACGACGAAGTCGTTCGGTGACAACCGGATGTCAGGCCTGGCGCGGCGATCCCGGCGGGCGGCGCAGGCGAGCACGAGGACGAGCGGGTACTCGACAACCGTCGTGAACACGAGCGGAGCGGCGAGCGTGTTGAACACGCCGCCGAGCATTCCGCCGAACGCGATCCAGAAATAGAACTCCGTCAAGTGGACCGCCGCCGGCCGGTCCGCGGCCAGCCGCCCATGACAGACGAAAGCCGCGGCGGTAAACGCGAGCAGGTGCATCGGAATCGCGAGCCACAGCGACACGCCCGCGTTGGCGATAATGAGCAGCACAAGCGGCAGGATCAGGATCGGCATCAGCCGATCGGCGATCGATTGCAATGTGGCCGACCGGGCGCTGAAGGCAATCACGAATGTCAGCAGATAGAGCGTCAACGGCACGATCCAGAAGAGCGGAACCGGCGCGATGTCGGTGGAAAAGTACGTCGTCACGGCGAGCATGAGGCTCGACGGAATAAAGGCGAGCGCGACCCAGCTTCCACGCCGGATCCACGTCAGAGCTGCGGCGCCGGCGGCATCCCGGTCGTGGACCGCCCGCTTCGATTGAGCATCGCCAGCGGACCACTTCCAGCCGGCGGCAACCGAGAGGCACGCGAGGACCACGAATACCCCATAGGCGATCGACCAGACGATGCTCTGGGTTCGGAGCCGCAGCGCCGGTTCAACCACTGCCGGATACATGACCAGCCCGAGCAGGCTTCCAAGATTGCTGGCCGCGTAAAGAAAGTACGGATCCTTCGCCGAGGGATGATCGGTGTTCGAGAACCAGTGCTGCAGCACGGACGTCGTCGCCGACAGCGCGAAGAACGGCAGGCCAATCGACGTCCCGAGCACCACGAGCAGCCAGCCGATCGGACGGCCGTCGAGCGGCGGCCGCGCATTCGAACCGATCGCGACCGGCAATGCCACGACGCTGACCGCAAGAAGAACCAGATACACCGCGATCGACCGTCTCGCTCCGAGCCATGTTGCAACGCCGTGCGCGTACGCGTATCCGCCGAGCAACATGATCTGGAAAAAGAGCACGCAGGTATTCCAGACCATCGGCGTGCCGCCGAGAACAGGCAGCACGGCCTTCGCGGCCATCGGCTCGACCGCGAACATCAACCACGAGCCGACGAACAGCGTCGTCGCGAACAGCCACACGAGTCCCGTCGGAGCGCCAGACACGCGTTTGGTCATTTTCGTTGGTCGAGTAACGAATTGGTCGATGGCCGCGGGGAGCGACCCGCCCCGCAGGCCAGCCCCGCAAACGCCGTGCCCGCCCGGCGACGGTCTGCTATAGTCCCCGCCTTGTGCGAAGCGAGGACGTTCCGGTTCTGATCGTTGGAGGAAGTCTCGTCGGCCTCTCGTCGGCGATCTTTCTCGCATGGCACGGGATTCGGACGCTGAACGTGGAACGGCATCGCGGCACGGCGGTCCATCCGCGTGCCGGACATTTTCAGCTGCGCACGCTGGAGTTGTTCCGTTCCGTCGGGCTGGAAGACGTGATTCGCCGCACGTCGGAAGAGCAGTACGATCCGAACGGCGGTATCGCGGCCGTCGAATCGTTGGCTGGCCCTGAGATTGCCACCTACATCGCCAATCTGAATACTGGCGTCGAGGATGTGAGTCCGTCGGTCCGTTTTTTCATGACCCAGCAGGCGCTCGAGCCGATTCTTCGGACACGTGCGGAGCAATTGGGCGCCGAACTCCAGTACGGGACGGAATTGGTGTCGTTCGAGCAGGACGCCGACGGCGTTTCCGCCGTCGTGAGAGATGTCGGCAGCGGCGCCGAGCGGACGGTCCGCGCCCGCTACATGATCGCCGCCGACGGAAACCGCAGTCCTATCCGGGAACGATTGGGGATCGCCATGCGCGGGCGCGGGCTGATTTCGCACAGCGTCACCATTTACTTCCGCGCCGATGCCGCCCCGTTGCTGCGCGGGCGCAATCTCGGGGTGATCTATGTGTTCAATCCGGTGCTGCGCGGATTCTTCCGCCTCGAAAAATCGGGCCGGTCCGGTTTCCTCGCGGTGAACACCGTGGGCGATACGTCGCGGCCGGAGGCGACCAGGGTCGCCGATGACATTACCGAGGAGCGCTGCATCGCGCTGGTGCGCGCGGCGCTGGGCGTGCCGGACATCCCCGTACACGTCGACGATGTCGCCACGTGGCGGGCGGTGGCTGACAACGCGGAGCGGTATTTGGATGGCCGTGTCTTTCTGGCTGGGGATGCAGCCCATACGATGCCGCCAAACGGCGGATTCGGCGGCAACACGGGCGTCCAGGACGCCCACAATCTGGCGTGGAAGATCGCCATGGTCATCAACGGCGCGGCGGGCCCCGGATTGCTCGAGACCTACGATGCCGAGCGGCAGCCGCTCGGCAAACTCACGGTCGAACAAGCCTACACGCGGTACGTGCGGCGGACCGCGCCCTATCTCGGCACGGACGATATTCAACCCGTCGTCGATGAATGGCGCATGGAAATAGGCCACAAGTATCATTCGTCCGCGGTCCTGTCGGAAGAAGACGACGACGGGGCGCTGCATGAAGATCCACGAGAGTCCCGCGGCCGCCCCGGCACGCGTGCGCCCCATCTTTTTCTCGAACGGGGCGGTCAGCGTCTGTTCGTCCTGCTTAGCGGCGCCGACGGCGGCGCGTGGCGCGACGCGGCTCACGCAGCCGCCGGACAGCTCGGGGGGCTGGCGCTTGACAGCTACATGATCGGATCTGCGGGCGATTTGACTGAGCCCGGTCGTGCTGGCGGGTTCGGCGATCGGTACGGCATCTCGCCGTCCGGGGCCGTGCTCGTGCGCCCCGACGGTTTCATCGCGTGGCGCACGAAAAAGATGGCGCCGAAAGAGACGGCGCCCGCCGCGGTGACAACGCTGGTCGGCGTCCTCTCGTCGATACTTTCTCGCGGATGAAGACCGCTACCGCTTTATTTTCGTGAGCGTCTTCAGATTGTTGGTCACACGCAGCACGCCGCTCGTGGACCGGGCGATCGACTCGAGCTTTCGATACTCGATCTCGCCCTGGACCCACCCGTACAGAGTGACCGCGCCGTGGTCGACGACGATGTGAAAAGGCGGCTGCCTGTCGATGGGAACGTCTTCGAAGTTGGTATCGCTCGTGATGCGAGCGTACAACGACGACCGAATGTCATCATCTCCCTGCTGCGTCGGCAGCGTCACAATCTGATTGCGAATCTCCTGCACGCCGCGCACCTTTGCAACCGCCTCGACGAGGTCGTCGGACTTGTTCATGTCCGGCGTGACGCTGCCGGTCAACGTGACGACGCCCTGACGAATTGTCGCGTCCACGTAGTCGAACACGGTGTAATACGGGTACCTGTCGATAGCGCGGCCGAGGGCTACCGCCAGATTGGCGTCGCTCTCACCCTTCGGCAATTCGATCTCGCTCAGAATGGTCTTCACGCCGTCGACTTTCAGCGTCCGCTTGACCGCGTCCATTTTGAGCCAGAGCGTCGGCAGCCTTCCCGCGAGCTTCACCTGGCTGCCTTCGGCCGACACCGCCAGCTTGCGAAGATCGGATTGGCCGGACAAGGCGCGTTTGACCGCGGCGACAATCGCGGATTCAGACGTCTGACTGGCTGGCGTCTGAGGCGCCGCAACGCCCGCCTGTGTGAGACCGACCGTGAACGCAACGGCTATCGCAAACCGCGTGGAAAGCATGGGGAGTCCTCTCAAGTCGCTGACGGCACTGTTCCATGATGGCACTATTTCGGCACGGCCGGCGTATCGCGGTGGAGACGGCGATAACATCGCCAACGCCATCAACCGTATGCGTGAGGAAACCGATCCTCCGCGGCTGACGTCTCAGCGGCTCGACGAACAGTCGCCAAGCACGCGGATGGATGCCACGCGGATCCGCGGGTGCTGCGTCGCCGCCGGCGTGTCGGCTGTGCCCGGCGTCCCTCCGGTGACCGCTCCCGCTTCATGAGGTTCGGGAGACGGCGGTATTCCGCCCGCCGAAACGCTGGTCGCCGGCGATATCGCGGTGCCTTTGATCTCGACGCGATGGCCGAGCTTCGCCGTCAGGTTGTCGCCGCCATCGAGCGCGTAAGTCGTGCCGCCGGCCGCGCCTTGAACGCTGACGGCATTAATCAACACGAAGGATTCCGGGGCGACGCGAGGCGCGCCGGTGGTGCCGGTGGTGGGCGTCGCAGCCTGCTCGGCACGCTCCAGGCAGCCGGTCACTGTAATCTTTTCTGAAACGGTGGCGCTCGGTCGGCCGGCGGCATCCTTGGCGGGAGTGCTCTGCGCAGCGGCTCCTGCTACGACGGCGTACCCAAGCGCCAGGGCGATTGCGCTGCTCGTGGCCAGTCTCATCAGTTGCCTCCCGGAAATCCGGGTGCAAGAAATCCGCCCGACCGGCTCCGCGCATGGCTGCCACGGCCGAACGCCCGACGCCTACCCAGCGGGGCTGAATCTGACCGTGATGGTGATGGGCACCTCGACAGGCACACAGTTGAGCAGTGTCTGATCCCACTGCCACTCGCTCACCGCGGCGATGGCCGCAGCGGCAAAATCAGGGTGAGCTGGATTGCGAACCTGAAGGTCGCGGATGAAACCGTCGAGCCCGATGTAACCGTCCAACTTGACGACGCCCTCGGTTCCCGTGCCGTGGAGCGTCGGTGGATATTGCGGCCTGGCATTTCTGATCCTGATCGGCGCACGGATTTGTCCGCCGATGGCCTCTCCCCTTCCCCTGGCCGTTGAAGCGCCGCAGGCGGAGACGGGACGCGGATTGTCGAGCTGCCGCACAAGGCCCGCCGCCGGATCGTACTTGTCGGGGTCCACTACCGTGACGGTCTCTTCGAGCGATCCGACGTGCAGAACGAGATCCCGATCCAGGTTCTGCCCGCTGACGTCAACGTTCTGATGAAGCGTGGCGAATCCCGGGATGCTCGCCGCCAGTTCGTAGCTGCCAGCCTGGAGTCCGGGAAATTCAAACGAGCCGGTCCTGTCGCTCTTGACTTCGTACTTCGTCTGCTTCTGCGCGTTTGACAGCACCAGGGTAACGCCGGGAAGGACCGCCCCCTGCGTATCCCGGATCGAACCGGAGAAGGTTGAAAACACGTTCTGGGCGGACGCGATCGCCACGGTGGTGGAGAGCAGCGCTGCCGCAATGAGGAGACGAGTCACTCTGGTAAGCGGTGTGCGGCTGAGACGATCGTTCAACATGGCGCGGACTCTCCTTTCGAGACTGGACGGACGGGCCATCGCCTGCGCGGGAAGCGCGGGAATCAATCTTCGCGACGGGCGGCCGAGCGCCCGGGCAAGATCCACGAGGTGCGTCGCATAAACGGGGCCTTCCACGCCGCGACGCATCACCTCATCGTCGCAGGCGTGCTCGCTTTCGAGGCGCAGCCGTCTGGATAACATCCATAGAAGCGGGTTGAACCAGTAAATGGCGCGGAGGATCTCGACGCCCATCTGCACCATCCAGTCTCCCCGCCTTATGTGCGCGAGCTCGTGCCAGAGAACGACGCGCGCACGATCGTCGGACCAGCCAGCGGCGGCTGCCGGCAGAATCACTTTCGGCGCGACAAATCCCCACGTCACGAGCAAAGAGGGGTGATCGCTTTGCAGCAAAACGAAAGATCGCCGAAGCCCATAGGCAGCGGCGATCTCGTTTGCCAGCACACTCCATCGGCCTGTCGTCACACGGCGGGATCGCGCCGCGAGGCACGTCAGCCGGCCGAGTCCGGCCAACAGGACGAAGACGCCGGCGACAAGGCCTGAGAGCCAGATGGCGCGCAAGAGCGAACTGATGCGTTCGATTACGAACACATTCGAGAAACCGGGTTGGTCGGCTGAGGCCTCGCTCCTGTTCGAAGCCGCAGCCGTCGCTGGCTTTTCCCGTTGCGCTCGCGACTCCGCGGTCTGCGCGATAGCTCGACTCGACTGAGCAGTCTGAATCGGCGGCGACGCCGACGGCGTCATGGCGTCGAGCATCGGCATCGCCGCGGCGCAGCCCACGGCCGCCGCCAGCACCCAATGCCGTAAGGCCGCCGATCGGTGTCGCAGCAGCGCCGTGAAGGCGAAACCGAGAAGGATGACCAGCGACGTCTTGACGGTGGTGTTTACGAGCAGACCGATCAGGCTCATCGCACGCCTTCTTTCTTTGCCTTCGCGACGAGCTGCACGATCCGGTCGAGCTCCTCGTCCGAAAGGCGCGATCCCTCGCCCCCGAGAACCGCGGCGACGACCTGCTCGGCCGAGCCATCGAAAAAGGTATCGACGAGATGGCGCAGGGCTGATTTCCGAGCGGCGCGCCGCGGCACCGCGGGAACGTAGACGTAGCGCAGTCCTTCTTCCTCGTGGCTGACGTGCCCTTTTTCCTCGAGCACGCGCAGTTGCGTGCGAACGGTGGAAGAGTGCCGATTGCCGGGAAGGTCCTCCATGACCTCGCTGGCCGTCGCACGGCCGCGCCTATAGAGGATGTCCATGATCTGGCGCTCGCGCCGACTCAACTCGGACGAGGAAATCGGAGGGCGCCTGACCATGTTAGTTTCATAACAGTAGTGCTATTTAAATAACATGTCAAGTCACAAAAAAAGGGCCGGGAGACCCCGGCCCTTTTGCAGCTGTTACCTGCCGCCCGGGGGGACCGCAGGACCCTGAATGTGCGGCACGTTCGTGTTGTTCTCGTTGCAGATGTATTCCATCAGCTCCCAGCCGGGTTTGTACTCGGCCCTGGTCTGCACCGTGAACGGCTTCGCGTAGGCGCCGGGATCGATGATGGTGATTTCCCACGACAGCGTGTTGAGATCGGTGCGCGTGAACCGCTCGATCGTGTGCAGCTGGGTGGTGTGCGGATGTCCGTCGAAATCGAACCAGAACCGATCGTTGTAGCCGACGGTGTCGACCACGAGCGTATCTCCCTCCCACTTGCCGGTTGAATGGCCGTACCAGGTCGGGACGAGATCGTCAGGATGCGGCCGCCCGTCCATGAAGATCTGGCGGTAGCTGTGCACGTTCCCTTCGAACAGAATGAAAATGTGGGTCGACTCCGTGTGCGTCGGCTGCTGCACGATTCGCCACGGATACGGATTCATGCGGGGCACTCCGGTCGGAAGACAATTCGCCTCCGGATCGTCCTTCGACTGCCGGGAATCCATCAGCTTTTTCGCTTCCGGCAGCAGCACGATCTCGTCGCCCTTTTTGAGGTTCCGCGCGGCGATTCCGCCGCCGCCATTCAACACGCCGGAAAGGTCGGGGCGGCCGTTCGGAAGACGGGGCGCGGGAGGCGCCGGCTTTGCCGCCGGCTTGGCAGCCTGGCCCGCCCGAGCGGTGAGGGGCGATTGCTCCGGCATCACGAGGAGGACCACGGCCGCGACCACCGCCACTGAGCCGATGCGAGTCCCGATCATCGGTTGTCACCGCCGACTGCATCGCCGGCAAAAATCTTACGGCCGTCCGCCAGGATGACATTGCCTCGCGCGTTCGCCCTGTTCGTTCCGTCCTTCGCCCTATAGGCGGTGACGGTCACGGTATCGCCCACTTTGAGCGCGTGCCTGTCCCAGCCCGCGCGCGTCAGCGTATTCGGGCTCATGAGCTCGAGATCCCAGTTCGTGACGTTCCCTTTCGCGTCTTTCACGTCGACATAGAAACGGACGTGCGGGTTCAGCCAGTCGAACCTCGTGACCGTGCCCTTCAGCTCGATCACCTGCTTCTCGTCGTATTCCGCTGCAAAGGAGTGATGGGCGTGGAGCTGCGCCATCGGCCACAGGATTCCGGCGATGCCAATCAAGACGCCAAGCTTATGCTTCATCGTCACACCTCAGTCGCAGGCCGGACCACCTCAGACGCAGGCCGGATTTTATAAGGTCCGGCCTACTTATAGAAGGTCCGCCCCCCTGTACGCAATAGATAATTCCTACGGCGTTTCCTCATAAGCGGCGCGCGCGGCGCCCGCTACCCCGTTCGCCCGGGCCCATGTCGGGTGCTGGGCCTGGAGCTCCTTCTGGACAGTCGCCGCCGTGTCGTCGGCCGAGCGCCCCTGCGCTTTCAGTTCGCGCACGCGAGCCTGGATCGTCTGCATAACGGCGCGCTGGATCGGCACGAGCGACCCATCGCCCATCGGCCCGTGGCTCGGCACGATCGTGCGCGGCTTCATCGCGTCGAATGCGTCGAATGCGGCCAGCCACGCGTTGATGCTCGACGCCTGGTTCGCCGCAACGAAGGAATCCTTCATCACGACGTCGCCGGCAAACAGCACGCCGTCGCCTTCAACGAACAGGCCGGTGTCGCCGCGCGTGTGCGTCGGCCCAACAAGCAGCATCCGCACGCGCACCCCGCCCAAATCGAGAACGTAGTCACGATCGAAGGTGATGTCGGCCTTCCGGCCGGTCGCGTCTTTCAATAATTCGGCGATCGCGGGCGATCGTGCGGAGAACGTTTGAATCTGGCGCTCGCCGGCCTCGGCAAACTCGGCTTCCTGAACCGCCGCGTTCACGTACTTTGCCGTCGCCGGAAACGCCACGTACCCCGTGGTGTGCTCGGCATGGAAGTGGGTCGTGGCGATGTACAGCTCCGCGTTCTTGCTGACCTTCGCCACTTCGCGAAGCACCGTCTCCCCATTGCGACGTCCAAGTCCGGGATCGATCACCAGCGTCGCGCGGCTGCCGACCACGATGCCGACGTTCGGAACGAGGCCGACGTTGAAGTCTGGGATGACGTAGGTGTGCTCGGCCACCTTGACGGTGGCGTTCTCCCTCACGAGCGGATCCTGCTGTTGAGCGGCTGCGGGCGGTACCGCCATGCCGGCGAACGAACAGGCCGCCACCACGAATCGAACCGATGCCGCGAGACGCATGGTCAACTCCTTCGGGCTGATTGTGACGCGAGTGTAACCTTTCGCGCCAGGGACACACTTTTGGCATTTGCGCAGGGTTGCAACGCAGTGCCGGTACAATGGGAGGAGAGGAGACCCGACCCACGATGTACGCTTCCGATGTGAATGGCTTGTTGCGGCAGCTCACGAGCGAGCTGGATAATTTTGAGGCGATTGCCAAATACCTGCTGCCGCGGCCGGGAGAAATCCCCAAGCTTCGCGGGATCGACGTGTGGGGAGGCACCATGGCGCTGACAGGCGTCGTGGGCGGCGATCACATCGTCTATGTCGACTTCAAGCAGCGGTTCGACCTGGAGGCGCGCATCCGGCACGCGACAGACAAAGGCAGGATGGAAGTCGTCGAGAACCTTACGCGTTGTCAACGGACCGCCGGCATCGGCGTGATCGACGTGTCCGGCCACCGGGTGACTGACGCGTTGCTGGCGGCGATGCTGCATCAGGCTTTCCTGCTCGGCTCGATCTACGAGCTCGATATCTCCGGGCAGATTACGAAGCGGCTGTTCGAGAACCTGAACACGAGGTTCTACAAATCTTCAGGCGAGAACAAGTTCGTTTCTATGATCTACGGCGAGATCTCCGAGGACTTCCGGTTTCGTTTCCTTTCCGCCGCGCAGCCATTTCCGGCGGTCTTCTCCAACGAGCACAACCGGTTCATGGAGGTCAGTCCCGCACTGTGCGTATCGTTCCCGCCCCTCGGGATGATGCCCTCGTTGGGAATCGACCGCAGCACGACCGAGAGCGCGCTCGGTTTTACGGACCGGTACCAGATGAACGAATGGTCGCTGATGGGCGCCGGCGACATCCTGCTGCTGCTGACGGACGGCCTCGTGGACCACGGCAGGAGGCACGAGCACGACGGATATTTCCCCCGCCAGCTCGAGAAGAAGCTGGGCGAGGTGAAACATCTCGGCGCCCGGCAGATTTTCGAAGAGATCAGGGTCGACCTGCAGACGTTTGCCGATCTATCCGACGACGTCAGTATCGTCGTCATCAAGCGGACGTAGCGCCGCGGGCTATAAGCGGCTCCTCAACCGCTGATA
>Ga0310810_10008436_pt1 | contig 11859 bp, 12 predicted proteins | sample NCmetagenome_FD_207641 | JGI IMG/M metagenome (GOLD analysis project Ga0310810, IMG submission 207641) | Soil microbial communities from experimental microcosm in Duke University, North Carolina, United States - NC | ecosystem: Engineered > Artificial ecosystem > Soil microcosm > Unclassified ...
TTGGCGGAGGCTGGTCAGACCCGCCCGACAATGCACTCTTCCAAACTACAATGTGCGGATGCGAGAGGTGAACCGCACCGCCGTGAGCGTCGTCGGCGCCGACCCCTACATCGAGTGGACGCGCAGCCGCGACGCCGACTTCAATCGCGGGCAGTTGACCGTCGCGAGGACGAAGCCGTTCGGCGCGGTTTTCCTCCTTCCCGAGGGCGATGACGACCTCGCCCTCCAGGAATGGGTGGAAGACAATTTCGAATTCATCTTCGAAGTTCAGCTCTCGCAGTGGACGAGCGACGAATCGTCGTGGCCATCGGGACGCGATCTGCAGATGTTCAAGGCATGGTTCCGGATCGATCTTCACAGCGTCGTCGTGGATGCCGGCGACGATGACATCGAGGGCGAAGAACTCTGATGCTGACCCACATCGTGTGTTTCAAGTACAAGGCGGACGTATCTGAAGCGACCCGGCAGGACCATGTCCGGCGCCTCGCCGGTCTTCGTTCCCTGGCAGGTGTTGTCGATCTGAAGGCGGGCGCCGATATCGTGCGGTCGCCGCGATCGTTCGACGCGGGTCTGATCGTGACGTTCAAGGATCGGGCGGGCCTGGACGCCTATGCCGTCGATCCGCAGCACGTGCCGGTCGCGCAGTTCGGCGTCGGACTCTGCGAAAAGATCGTCGCGGTCGACTTCGAATAGCGCGCGGATCAATGGCGGGTCTGAAGGCCCGTCTCCGCGATTCCTTTGCCGCGGCTGCAACTAAGTGGCAGTCGCTGCGAATAAACGTCACATTAGTCGGCGCCTTCCGGGCTGACGATGCCGTGGATGACGCGCATCCGCGTCCCTTTGCGCAGCGGTGCAAAGACCGACGCGTAAGTCGACCTGACAGAAGCGACAGCCAGCCCGGCAGCTACTTTGCTCCGAGTGCTGTCATCATGAGCGTCGGTACACGTCCCATTGAACGGCACGCGGAGCGACTCTGGACTGCGCCCGACGGCACGGTCTGCATTCTCGCTACGTGCGACTCGCCCCCCTATTACTCGGTTACCCTCGTTCGCAATGCGGAAGTGCTGCAGGAACGGAGGCTCTACGGTCTCGCCAGTGCGCAGATGCTGGCGCAGGGATGGAAGGAAGGCCGGCCGTGAAGGCCTGAGAAGCGGTGACCCGTACGTGCACCGAAGCCGCACTCCGTTCAGGGCTCCGGTATCAATTCAGGCGACGGGACATACCACTGAACGTGACGTCCCACGATTTCCTGGAGCACCGCATCGGGATGCTCCTTTTCGATCTCCTCGACTGAGAAATCGTTCCGCCACAGGTACACGACGCGACTGAAGTGCTCCGAGAAATACGGTGCCATCGCTGACGTAAAGGAATCGCGGAACACCACGGCCCGCGGCAACTGCGAACCAGGAATTTCGGTCACGATCCGCGCCTCACCAGCCTCGACGATGTTTCCCTTGGGTTCCCGTACAACGTACTTGTGAGGCTGGTTGGGAACGAACCTGAGATCCTCCTCGCCCAGCACGCGGGTCAGCCCCATCATCCCAGCCAGGTCCATCCCAGGGATGGAGCGGGTCATCGGCGTGAACTCCGACTCGGGCTTTGGCGGAGGAATCGACGGCAGCTGCAGGCGGAGCGCGTTGATGATCGTCTTGTAGCCGATGTACGCGCCGCGCTGGTTCCAGTGCGTGTCGGTTTTCTGAAACAGGCGGGCCGTGTTCTTGCCCTCAATCAGCGCAGGCCTGACGTCCACGGCGGCCCCGACGTCAGTGATTGCCGTCACGACCTGGTCCGCACGCGAAAGCCGGTTCACCCGACGAGCGGTCTGCGGAAAGAGCTCGGGATAGATCGTCCCTTTGTCGGGCAGGACGGTGAACACATAAGCGATGCCGTGCGCCTGGCACCACTTCTTCGCACGGACGACCGTGTTCCGCCAGTTCTGGACCTCCTGCTCGGTCAGCGGACTCTCGTTCGTGAAGTCCTCCAAACCGCCATCGTCTACGTAGAAGAGCCATCCGTGGGGCCCGATTGCCACCGCAGGTGAAGGCGACACGCCAAGCCACATGTAACGGCTGATGCCGTACCACGTGACGAGCGTCGAGCGGAATGCGAAGTGATCCGAGAACCATGCATCGAGGCCCGGAAGAAACGACCTGATGCTGCTCCAGTTCGCGTCGAGCACAGGGAAGGCAGCCAGCTTCCGGTTTTCAGCCTCCGGATCGGCACCGTCCGCGCCGAGCAGGTTCGCCACTGACGGTGCGGCGATCATCCCGATGAATGTGACCGTGATGAACCAGTTCAGGAGGCGGCGCATCAGAACCGGAAGTAGATGAACGGGTTATACGAGCGGGACGCCACCTGCAGCAGTACCGCCATGAACACGGCTACGAGCGCGAGCGCCCCCGCAAATTCGGTGGCAAGAGCTCGAGCCGGTCGAATCCGGCGCGCCCATTCTGTAAGGGCCGGGACAATCGGCATGCTGCCGACAATGCCCGCAACGAGCGCCAGCCTGACTTCGGGATTCAGGTACCAGGACAGGCGCAGCGCGGGGAATTCGCCGACGCCAAATCCGAACATGGCGCGCAGGTAGGTGACAGCCGACGGCAGATCCGCGGCCCGGAAGAAGACCCAGCCGATCATCACGACGACGAGGAGATAGATGTGACGCGCGACCGGGTGGATCCGCTTGAGGGCCGCGCCGAGACCGACCCGTTCCAGCACCAGGAATGTGCCGTGGAAAAGACCCCAGATGACGAAGTTCCAGCTCGCTCCGTGCCAGAGCCCGCACAGGAAAAAGACGACGACGAGATTGCGATAGGTCTTCCAGGGAGCGAGCCGGTTGCCGCCAAGCGGCACGTAGAGGTAGTCGCGGAACCAGGACGAGAGCGACATGTGCCAGCGGCGCCAGAATTCCTGCACCGAGTCGGCGATGTACGGCCAGCGGAAGTTCTCGGGAAACCTGAACCCGAACATGCGTCCGAGTCCGATGGCCATGTCGGAATAGCCGGAGAAGTCGAAGTAGATCTGCAGTGTGTAGCAGACGATCCCGAGCCACGCGTAGGGTCCGATCAACTTCGACGGCGGAAGCGCGAAGATGGCATCGGCCGGGCCGGCGACGATGTTGGCGATCAGGACCTTTTTGCCGAGGCCGATGATGAACCGGCGCACGCCGGCGGCGAAGTCGTCGAGCGACACCACGCGTCGCGCCAGCTGGCCGGCGATTTCCTTGTAACGGATGATGGGACCGGCAATCAGCTGCGGGAAGAGCAGGAGGTACAGCGCGGCGTGCACCGGGCTCTTCTGCGCCGTCGCCTGCCGCCGATAGACGTCCACCACGTACGAAATCGCGTGGAATGTGTAGAAGGAAATGCCGATCGGCAGCAGCACCTCGGGGAGTGCGAAGCCGCTGCCTCCTGCCGACTTCAGGACGGCATCAATGTTCTGGACGAAGAAGTTGGCGTACTTGAACCAGCCGAGTACGACGAGGTTCACGCCAATCGCAGCAGCGAGCACCGTGCGGGCGCGCGACTCCGAGGTGGCGCGCGCGCGGTCGACGGCAATCGCCATCCAGTAGTTGAACGTGATTGAACCGAGCATCAGCCACGTGAACCCTCCGCCGCCCTTGGCGTAGAAGATGATCGACGCGACCAGCAGGAGCACGTTCGCGTAACCTGCGTGGACCCGCTTGACGAAATAGAGCCCGAGCAGCAGCGGGAGGAAGAGAAAGAGGAATGTCGGTTCGGTGAAGAGCACAGACTGGCGGAGGATGAAGACTGGAGCGTGGACCTCCAGTCCCTACTTCTTCGTGAACACCAGGATGTGCTGCCGTGGCAGGCGCTCGTCGACGTTCGCGAGCGTGAACCCTTCGGCTTCGACTTCCATCTTGGCTTCCGCGACGCTCATCTTGTGATCGGGGCGGATCGGAATCGACGGATCCTCTTTGCGGTACTCGAGGAGGACGAGCCGTCCGGCCGGCTTCAGTGACTCGCGCATGCGCCGCAGCATCTGCTGCGGCTGCGAGAACTCGTGGTAGACGTCGACCATCAAAATCAGATCGAGCGTGTCCGCGGGAAGCTTTGGATCGTCGAATGTGCCGAGCACCAGGTCCACATTAGTCAGCTTCTCGCGATCGAGCCGCTGCCGCAACATGCTGAGCATCTGCGGCTGGATGTCATTTGCGTAGACCTTGCCGGTGGGGCCGACGCGCTTCGCCATCTTCACCGTCATGTACCCAGACCCGGCGCCCACATCGGCGACCGTCGACCCGGCGGTGAGCTTCAGGGCTTCGAGCGCTACGTCAGGCTCTTCTTCCTGCACCCGCTCCGACCGATCGAGCCAGTCGGCGCCGAGATAGCTCATGGTCTGTGCGTATCGGCGTCCGCTGATCGGATGCACGCCCGGCGAAACGATCTGCTGTGCGGTGAGCAGGGCAGAACCGACGAGCATCAGGGAGGCGCAGACTGCAGCGAAGCGGGTCTGTTTGTGCATAGAATTGAAGTTCCATTATGACCGAATCGACGTTGACCCCCTCCAGACTTTGGCGCCGGATGAGCGCCGACCAGCGGCTCCGGGCCGCACGTGCCTTCTGGACCGACGAAGAAGCCTCAGACGACCAGCTGCAGGCCGTGATGCTGATCGCCCAGCAGAAGAAGTTCCGCCCGAAGTTCGTGTTGAGCCTCGATGACGAGCGCCGCGCAAAGCACCTGGCCAGCATGGCCGTGCTTCCGGAGGCCCTGGCCGCCCGCTGCCTTGTCGTGTATCACCTGAAGGATCACCGCGAGATGATGGGCGCCTTCCTCGACGCGCTCGGCCTCAAGCACGACAACGGGCTGATTGAAGACGACGAGGTCAAGCCAGACCCCGAGAAGATCGGCCCGGCGGTCGAGGCCATTGCAGGCAAGTACCCGGCTGAAGACCTGTCGCTGTACCTGACGACGCTGGTGGTGCAGGACCCGGCGACGTGGAGCGAGCTCGGCAAGCAGCCTCAGGTCATGCAGTGATTGAGCGAGCCTGAAGGCTCGCGGCTACTTCTGGCATGGGGATGCTGCGACGAATCGCAATTTCACCAGATGTAGCCGCGAGGCTTCAGCCTCGCATGAGCAGGCCGCGCACCTTCAGGTGTGCTGACCATGAACATGCGCAAAGCAGTAGTCCTCATCACCGGCGCCGGCGGCGAGATCGGCCATGCACTCGTGCGCGGCCTTGCCGAGAGCGATTCGAACATCATCACGCTCGACGTGAACCCGCTCGACACGAAGGTGGTGCCGTACGTGCGCCGCGAATTCACCGGGTCGATCACTGATCGCGACCTGCTCGATCGCGTGCTCGCGGAGTTCGAGGTCGATTGCGTTTACCACCTCGCCGCGCTGCTTTCGACGCGCGCTGAGTTCACGCCGGTCACGGCGCACCACGTCAACGTCGAGGGGACGCTCAACCTGCTCGAGTTCGCGCAGAAGCAGGGAGAATCGCACGGCCGTCCGGTCTGCTTCATCTACCCCTCTTCGATTGCGACCTACGGGCTTCCCGATCTCGTCGCGAAGACGGCGGCGGGTCGCGTCCACGAGGATGAGTACCCGCATCCGGCCACGATGTACGGGTGCAACAAGCTCTATTGCGAAGAGCTGGGCCGCTATTACGCCCGGCACTACAAGCAGCTGTCGGTGGATTTGTCGCCGCGCGTCGACTTCCGCGCCGTCCGCTTTCCCGGGCTGATTTCCGCGGTGACGATGCCGTCGGGAGGCACATCTGACTACGCACCCGAAATGATTCACGCCGCGGCTAAAGGCGAGCCGTATGCCTGCTTTGTGCGGCCCGACACGACGATCCCGTTCATGGCGATGCCAGACGCGTCCAATGCACTCCGCACGCTGGCTGCAACGCCGCGCGCGCGGCTGACGAGAACGGCCTACAACGTCGGCGCATTCAGCCGATCGGCGGCGGACATCCGCGAGGTCGTGCTCAGGGCGTTTCCCAACGCGCAAATCACGTATAAAATCGACCAGAAGCGACAAGGTATTGTCGACTCCTGGCCGGCCGATGTGGACGATTCGGCGGCTCGGGCCGACTGGGGCTTCGCTCCCGAATACGACTTCGAACGCGCGTTCCGCGAATACCTCATCCCGTCCATCGGCAACTACTACCGTTCATGAATTCTGTGACTGCATTCGCCCCGGCGACCGTCTCGAACGTCGCCTGCGGTTTCGATGTCCTTGGTTTCGCGCTCGACGAGCCCGGCGATGAAGTGACGGCCAGCTTCGCCACGGCGGGGGTCTCGATTGCCGCGATCGAAGGCGATGGCGGCCGCCTGCCTCGCGAAGCGGCCCGGAACACCGCCGGCGTGGCCGTGCTCGCCCTCCTCACCAAGCTCGGCGACCCTCGTGGCGTCACGCTGACGATTCGTAAAGGGCTGCCGCTGTCCAGCGGACTCGGCGGAAGCGCGGCCAGTGCCGCAGCCGCAGTGGTTGCCGTCAACGCGCTGCTCGGCGCCAACGTGTCCCGCGAGACACTCATTCAGTGCGCCCTCGAGGGCGAACGTCTCGGCGCCGGGTCGTCCCATGCCGACAACGTCGCGCCTTCGATCTGCGGCGGGTTTGTCCTGGTTCGACGCGCCTCTCCGCCCGACATCATCACGCTGCCGGTGCCTGCGGGGCTGACCGCCGTTGTGGTGCATCCCGACCTCGAAATCGAGACGGCCAAAGCGCGTGCGCTGCTCGGCGACACAGTGGGACTGCACGACGCTGTCAAGCAATGGGCGAACCTCGGTTCCTTCGTGCACGCGATGCACACCGGCGACTTCGACCTGCTGTCGCGATCGCTCGAAGACACCATTGCCGAACCGCGGCGCGCTCCGCTCGTGCCCGGTCTCGCGCTGATCAAGCGAGCGGCGGCCGACGCAGGCGCGCTCGGTAGCAGTCTGTCCGGGTCCGGTCCTTCGCTGTTTGCGCTGTGCCGCGGCGACGAGACGGCTGTGCGAGTGGCAGAGGCCATGACTGCCGCAGTGCGCACGCACATCGGCGGCGAGCCGCAAACCTATATCTCGCGGATCAGCGGCCAGGGCGCACGGGTTCTCTCGACATGCGCTTCATAACGACGCGCAGCGCGCGCGCCGGGCACAGCACGACCGCAGCGGGAAAGCCGGCGAGCGTCTCGCTGAAGACAGCCATGCTCGAAGGGCTTGGTCCCGATGGCGGGTTGTATGTGCCGGAGACCATCGAGCCGTGGCGCGAGGCGGAGCTCGAGCGATTGCCGAATCGCACGCTCACCGAGATCGCCTACCGGGCGCTGCGTCCCTACACGCGCCCGGAACTGGATCCGAGCACCTTCGAAGCGGTCGTCGTCGAAGCGCTGAATTTTCCGATTCCGCTGGTCCAGGTGGAGCCGGGCATCTTCGCGCTCGAGCTGTTTCACGGACCCACGCTCGCATTCAAGGACGTCGGCGCGCGCACGATGGCGCGCCTGATGGCGTCGCTCGACACGGGCGACCAGCCGCTCACGGTCCTGGCTGCGACCTCCGGTGATACCGGAAGCGCTGTCGCGCACGCCTTCCACGGTGTTCCGCATACCCGCGTCGTCGTGCTCTATCCAGACGGGCGCGTGAGTCCGACGCAGGAAGCGCAGTTGACGATGTTCAACTCCGAGGACGGCAACGTGCGCGCGTACGCCGTCGACGGCAGCTTCGACGACTGCCATCGGCTGACCAAGGAAGCGTTTGCGAACGTGGAGGTGCGACGAGACGTCCGGCTGACGTCAGCCAACTCAGTGAACATCGGGCGTCTGCTGCCGCAGATGGTCTACTACTTCCACGCGGTTGCCCAGGCGGCGCGCATGGCTCCGGGCGCTGAGGTCAACGTCTGCACGCCGAGCGGCAACTTCGGCAACCTGACCGCCGGCCTGATTGCGAAGCGTGCCGGACTGCCGATCGCGAAATTCGTTGCAGCGACCAACGCCAACGACGTGGTGCCCTGCTATCTCGAGAGCGGGAAGTTCGAGCCGCGTCCCTCCGTGCAGACCGTCGCCAATGCGATGGACGTCGGCAATCCGAGCAACTTCGAACGAATGCAGTGGCTCTACCACGACGACCTCGCCGCCATGCGGGCCGACATCTCCGGCTGCCGGCGGACCGATGACGAGGTGAAGACGACCATCCGTCGGGTGTACGAAGAGCACGGCTATCTGCTCGATCCGCACAGTGCGATCGGATACATGGGTATCAAGAGCTTCCTGGAGCGCGAAGGACAGCCGGCTGGACAGAACCGCATTGGCATCTTCCTCGCCACGGCTCACGCCGCGAAGTTCAGCGAGATTGTAGAGCCCGCGCTCGGCCGGCCCATCGACACACCACCGGCCCTTGCGGAGGTCGTGGCACGGCCGCGGCACGTCCTGAAGATTCACGCGAACTTCGAGGCAGTCAGGCGCACGCTGTCGGTGTGACGGCCGATTCCGCGCGTCGCGGGGGCTCAGACGTGACTTACACGTACCGCTCCGACGTACTTCGCGATCTCGAGCGCCACGGAGTCCGTCCTCTCCCGCATACGCCACCCGAGCGCGTTCGCGACTTTGTCCGCGAGCTTTACAAGTTCGAAATTCGTCGCCTGCGTGAGCGGATGCTCCGGCGCGAGTTCCCGAAAGGGGAATATGCGGCGAAGGTCGATGACCTGCGGCGCGCTTATCCTGTGCTGGCTCTGCTGCCCGCGCAGTTCCTGGCGGACCCGATCCCATCGCCGGACCGCGCGCCGGGCAGACCCGACGACTGAGGTCGAGCTCCCGCGATATCACCGCTGCTCACCGTCCGGGTATGATCACGCGAACGACCGTTGGTCAAGCAACCCGTAGACACAAGGAGACTCGCGATGCCGTTGTTCATGGATGTCCACGAGCACGTCCCTGGCCTGACCGCAGAAGCCGTGGCCAAGGCGCACCAGGCTGACCTCGCCACGCAGGCGAAGTACAACGTGAAATATCTGCAGTACTGGTACGACGAGGCCAAGGGGAAGGTGTTCTGCCTGGTTGAGGCGCCGAACAAGGAAGCGGCGATTGCGGTTCACAAAGAGGCCCACGGCCTCGTGGCCGACAGCATCGTCGAAGTCAAGGAAGGGCACTAAGACATGACTTGGGGGCTGGCCCGAGCCCAGCCCCCCACTCTTCAGTTCTCACCGCTGATCGCACGACACCAGCGGGTTCCAGTCCACGAACGTTCCATTCGGGTTGTCCCTCCACGCCCACGCGTGCAATTCATAGAACCGCGGCAGACCAAACCGGTTCGGGCTGTCCACGAGTTGGAGCAGCTGACCCTCCAGGATCGGCGGATCGTCGAGCTTGTGCGTCGCGTGCCACGCGTCGTACGTCACGATGTACTCGACGCCGACGAGCCTGGCGGCGTTGTTGTGGAATTCGTAAATCAACGCTTCCGGCTTGTCGATCTCGACGGTGTCATTCATCAGCAGTGATCCGTTGACGAAGTGGACACCCATCGCGCCAACGAGCGGTCCGCTTACGCAGCCGAGCGCCGGCTGATAGCCCGCCGGCTGCGCATTGTTGACGTCGCGGTAAACCTCCGTGGCCTGCCGGACCTGCTCGACGAAGGATGAACGCGCGTGGCCAGCGCCGATCTGTCCTTCGGCGAATGAAGGACGCTCCGTCGCCGGCTGCAGAGGCAGCGCGAGTGCCATGACGGTGGTCAGTGCGGAACGAACGATGCTCATGGGATGTCCTCTCCTCATGGGCTCCTAATCGTCGTTCCGTTCCGAATATTCCCTGGTCTCCGCCCGTCAGATCAGCATGTCGTCGATCTCTTCGATCAGTGCTTCCACTGACAACGTGTGACCGGCGGCCCACGCCGCGTCATAGGTGTCCGGCCCGAGCCGCGCGCGCGACATGGAGACGGCGCGCCGCGCCAGATCCTCCATCAGCGGATCGGCCATCGTCACGCCCGTGCGTTCCGCGACTTGATCGCGAGCGCCGCTGATTCGGGCCGCCCACTCATCATGCCCAGCGGCGGAAGCCGACGTGGCGAAACATGTGAGCGCGTACACGAGCGCGAAGTTGTCCCGGCATTCGAGGATGCATGCGAGGCTTTCGCGAAGCACCTGGATCGCGGTAACCGGATCATTGCGCTGCAGTGCGAGAATCGCACGCAGGTACAGCGACAGCGCAAGGAACCACGGCCCCGCGGACGAGAGGGACAGGTCGGCGCGATCGAGCAGGCGCTCGGCCTCAGCGGCGCGCCCGGATGCGAGAGAAACCCAGGCGGCGCCGGACAACGTGGTCCCGGCCACCCAGGCCGCAGACGAGGAACCGGGACCGCCCATGCACCGCTCGAAGTGGGTACCTGCTGCCTCGTAATGGCCTGCCCCGTATTCCACGTACCCAAGGAACATGAGGGCGAGCGATGAGACAGCGGCGTCGTCATCTCGATCTGCAACGGCGCATGCGGTCGTCAGTACTTCACGGGCCCGACCGAGCTCGCCCTGCGTGTACAACATCACGCCGCACCCCGTCATCGCGCGCGCTTCAACCGGTCCGGCCAGCGGACGTCCCTCGAGGATCCGCGAATACCAGCGCAGACCTTCTTCCGCACGACCGCGGATGACCCAGAAGAGGAGCAGTGCCCAGGCGATCTGGCACGCTTCGTCAGTGAGATGTCGCGCAGTGAGCCAATCGAGAGCCGCGCGGTAGTTCTCGAGATCCTCGTCGACCCGTTCCAGCCAGGTGATCTGGTCTTCCTTGACGAGGCCCACGGACGCCAGCGCGCTTTCGACGCAACAGTAACGGACCAGTCCTTCCATCGCTTCGTCTCGATCGCCCGACGCGTCGAGTTCGAGCGCCGCGAACGCACGTACGGTCTGGAGCATGTAGTACAGCGGGTGCGCCGACACCACCGACAGGTCCGACCGAAGCAGCAGGCTCTTGTCGATCAGAACCCCGGCAACCTCGAGCGCATCGTCGTTGCCGATCGCCGCATCGCGACCGGCGATGACCTCGGCGGCCGCGTCGATCGGAAAAAGGCCCGGCATCACGCCGAAGCGCCGGAAGGCCTGTTGCTCGGGCGGATCGAGCAACTGATAACTCCATGCGACGGCGGCGTTCATCGTGCGCTGCCGTTCGGGAAGGTCGCGCGGTCCGCCCGTAGAGAGAAGACCATCGCCCTCGAGGCGCCGCAGCAGTCCGTCGAGGCCAAGCACCTTGACCCATGGCGCTGCGAGTTCGATTGCCAGCGGCAGCGCATCGAGCCTTCGGCAGATGGCGACGATGGCCTTGCTGTTGTCCGGGGTCAGCCGAAAGTCCGGCTGGACGTCGCGCAATCGCTGAACGAACAACCGCACCGCAGGCACTGCACCGGCAACGTCGGCACCTTCCTGCGCCGAAGAGTCGGACTCCAGCGACAACGGTCCGACCGCGTATTCGTGCTCGCCCCGCACGTGCAGGGGCGCCCTGCTCGTCACCATCAATCGCAGCGCCGGTACGCCGGCCAGCAGGTCCGCCAGCAGGGGAGACGCGCCGAGGACATGCTCGAAGCTGTCGAGCACGAGCCAGGTTGATGTCTGGCAGGCCGCGCGAGCCCGCTTGGGCAGATCGCGGGCCGCGATATCGCCAAGCCCCAGCGCCTCGGTGATGGCACCGGCGACATGCTCCGCGCTTCGAATGGCAGCGAGCGGGGCATAAATGGTTCGCTGACCGGAGGCAGCCAGCAATGCGGAGAGCTCGAGGCACAGCCGCGTCTTGCCAACTCCGCCCGGTCCCACGAGTGTCACGAGACGCACGCTCTCGTCCGTCGTCCAATGCAGAAGGATTCGGAGGTCTGCCTCACGACCGATGAGAGGCGTCAGCGGCAGCGGGAGAGGCATGCCCGGGCAATCCTCGACC
>Ga0310810_10008437_pt1 | contig 11859 bp, 5 predicted proteins | sample NCmetagenome_FD_207641 | JGI IMG/M metagenome (GOLD analysis project Ga0310810, IMG submission 207641) | Soil microbial communities from experimental microcosm in Duke University, North Carolina, United States - NC | ecosystem: Engineered > Artificial ecosystem > Soil microcosm > Unclassified ...
GTGGACCTCGCCGCTGGGCATGGCCTGCTCGCGCAAATGATGCTGATCCTCGATGACACCTCGCCATGCGCACTGGCCGCCGACACTGTCATCCCGGCTTCTGCCGCGACGCTGCACGCGGCGCTGGCGGAGGCCTGGCCGCGGCTGGCCGGACGTCTCACGTTCGTGTCGAGTCCGCTCGATGACGTTCAGATTCTCCCGGGAGACATTGTCGTATCGGTTCATGCGTGCGGCCGGCTGACGGATCTCGTGCTCCACCTGGCGGCGATTGCGCGTGCCCGCGTCGCGGTGCTGCCTTGCTGTCACGACGTCCGCGTCTGCGACCGCGGCTCGCTCACCGGGTGGATGGACGATGCGCTCGCGATCGACGTCGTGAGAGCGCGCCGTCTCGCAGGGCAGGGCTATCAGATCTGGACACAGCACATCCCGGAGGACATCACGCCGAAGAACCGGCTGCTGATTGGCGCGCCCGCGGTGTCCTGACATGGCGCTCGAGGTTGTAGACCGCGAACTATCCGTGGCCCTTGGAACCGGAAATCTTGAAGGCGTCGTAGTGCAGTTGCACCTGGATCTCTGACCCTTGGCGGTATGCTCTGCCGATGACGTTTCGCCGTTTGCTCCTTCCCGTCGCGCTCGGGTGCGTGATGACGATCTTCACCGCGTTCCGCATCTCCTCGGCGCCGGCGGCGTCGCGCGCCGACGCGGACCGCGACCTGCTGGACGTGACCGTGCCGCAGTTGCATCGCCTGTACGCCGCGAAGACTTACACGGTGACGCAGGTCGTGCAGTGGCATCTCGATCGTATCGACCGGTACAACGGCGTGTACGGCGCGATTGAGACCGTGCTCCGGCGCGAGGCACTCGCAGATGCCGCGCGCGAGGACGCCGAATCCTCTGGCGCGGGCGCCCGTGGACCGCTGTGGGGTGTGCCGATCGTCATCAAGGCGAATACGAGCGTCAAGGGACAGGTGACGACCGCGGGATGGGAGGGGTTCCGCCGGCCGGGCCATGAACTCGTGGCGCCGCGGGACGCCACGGTCGTCGCGAAATTCAGGGCTGCCGGCGCGATCATCGTCGGGCTCGCGAACATGCCCGATCTGGCCAACAGCGACACGAACCGCAGCAGCTCGTTCGGACGTACTGGGAATGCGTACGACGTCCGGTTCTCGCCCGGTGGATCATCGGGCGGGATCGTCACCGCCATCGCGGCGAACATGGCGGTGCTCGGCAACGGGACCGACACCGGCAACTCCATCCGGATGCCGGCTGCCACGAGCGCTCTCGTCGGCGTGTTCCCGACGCGCGGTCTCGTCAGCATCGCCGGAATCGCTCCGCTCGACTGGCTGCTCGACAACACGGGGCCCATCGCGCGGACGGCGAGCGATGCAGCGATCGCGCTCTCGGTAATGGCGGGCGAGGACCCGCTCGATCCGCGCACCGCTGACAGGCCCGCCGGTCTGGAGGTTCCGCCGTACGATTCGCATCTGACGACCGATGCGCTGAAAGGCAAGCGCTTCGGCGTGCCGGCGTTCGTTCTCGCGGGTGAGGGCGTGCCGTTCCACGGCGTTCCCTCGAACGTGCCGGAGGCGGAGTTCGAGAAAGTCCGCGGCGAAGCGAACACGCCGCTCCAGCCTGCCACGCGCGAGATGTTCATGAAGGCGGTCGATGCGCTTCGCGCCGCCGGCGCGGAGGTGGTCATCGACCCCGATATTCTGCCCGTGAGCTTTGCGAAGGTGGCGAGCCGCGTTGCGACTTACGCGTACATGCTGGATGGCACGAACCGGTTCCTTGCCGCGTTCGGCCCTCCGCAGTACCACTCGGCCGCGGAGTATCTCGAGGCCGTTGGCCGTCCGCTCTACCCATCGTCGACCGGCACCGAAGATGCGTTCCGCCATCTCGGGGGTGTGACGATCACTCAGCGGTCGCTCGATGCGGATCCGGACGCCGAGCGCACGTACTACGGGCCGCGGCGGACGATGCTGCGCGCTTATCTCCAGGCGCTCGATCGTCTGAAGCTCGATGGGTATGTGTATCCCGCGATCCAGATGCCGCCGCCGGACGAGACCATGCCGCAGGATGGGCGTCTCAGCGGCGGCCCGCACTCGGCGACGAGCTGGGTCAACATGATCGGTGTCCCCGCGATCGTCGTTCCGGCGGGTTTCTACGCGAGCGGGCTGCCGTTCGGTCTGGAGTTTTCCGCGCGGCCGTGGAGCGATGGCGATCTGCTGGGGATTGCGTATGCCTGGGAGCAGGCGACGCACCTCCGGCGGCCGCCGTCACTCGTCGAGCGCGGGCTGCTCGCGGTGACCCCCGCGCGCGAATCGCGCTGAACAGCGCGCAAAGGGGACAACCGTCCTGATCCGGGACGGCTGTCCCCCGTTTGGGGACAAACGTGACCTCGGCCGCGGGTGCAGCGTGACCGGAGCCAGTGCGTCGTCGGGGGCTCACGCCTGGTCTGCGCCGTCCTCTTCGACTGCACTGCCGGCGAGGACCTGTTCAACTCGTCGCAGATCCACGGGTTTGACGAGATGGTGCCGGAATCCTGCCCGCCGGGTCTTGCGACGATCGGATTCCTGCCCGTATCCGGTCACCGCGACGAGCTTGATGTCTCTCAAGTGCGGCAGTTCGCGCAAGCGCGTCGCCAGCTCGTACCCGTCCATGACCGGCAGACCCAGATCGAGGATCGCGACCGCAGGACGAAACGCCTCGGCCGTGACCAGCGCGCCCGGACCGTCGTGCGCGACGCGCGCTTGATACCCCTTCACGGTCAACGCCGCCGCCAGCATCTCCGCTGCGTCGATGTTGTCGTCGACGACGAGGACGCGGACGGCGTCAGCGCGCGTCGTCATCGGGAGCGCCGTCTGGGAGTTCGGCGGCCGCGGGCTTTCGTGCGACTGCGAGACAGGTGCTTTGGGCAGCCGGACCACGAACTCGCTGCCGGCGCCTCGCCCTGCGCTGAAAGCCGACACCGTGCCGCCGTGATGCTCGACGAGATTTCGCACGATCGGGAGTCCAAGTCCCAGTCCGCCCTGGGAGCGGTCGAGCGCCTGCCGCTCCTGGACAAAGAGGTCGAAGACGTACGGCAGTACATCGGGCGCGATCCCGATCCCCGTGTCGCGGACGCGGAGCACCACATGGCTGTCCTCCTCGGCTCCGCGGACCGCGATGTGTCCTCCCGGCGGCGTGTACTTCGCCGCGTTCGTCAGGAGATTCGAGACCACCTGACTGAGTCGCGTCGCGTCTCCGCGGAGCGGTAGCCCGCTCCTCGGCACATCGACGTCGAGCATATGCATCCGCTGCTCGAGCAGCGGACTCGTCATTTCGACCGCCTTGGCGACGATTTCCGCGAGTTCGACGAGTTCTTCCTTGAGTTCGACCTTGCCGCGCGCAATACGCGAGACGTCGAGCAGGTCGTCGACCAGACGCGTCAGGTGCGTTACCTGTCGTTCGATGACGGTGCGCTCGCGGTCCGAATTTTCGGTGCCGCGCAGGCGCATCAGCTGCAATGCGGTCAGGATCGGCGAAAGCGGGTTCCGCAGCTCGTGTCCCAGCATGGCGAGGAATTCGTCCTTCGCGCGGTTGGCGCTCTCGGCGGCCTCGCGGAGCTGGTTTACCTGGTTCCGCGCGAGCACCTGCTCGGTCACATCGGAGGCGATCACGAAAATACCTTCGATGATGCCGTCGACGCTTCGAAACGGCGAGTAGACGAAGTCGAAGTAGACGGTTTCGATCGTATCTCCCGCTCGCTTGAAGCGGGCGGCCCGTTCTTTGCCGAATCGCGGCGTTCCCGAGCGAAATGCCTCGTCGAGCAGCGACGGAAATGGCTGGTCACGGAGTTCCGGCAGCGCCTCGAGCAGAGGACGATTGAGGAGGTCCGCCTCCGCGTGCCCCCAGACCTCGCATATCCGGGGGTTGGCCAGCTCGATCCTGTGATCCGGCCCGCGCAGGACGGCGATCAGCGTCGGCGCCTGCATGAACAGCGAATACAGCAGCCGCTTCTGCAGCTCCGCCTCTTCCCTGGCGAGTCGCTCACGGTGCCGCAGCTCGTCGTTCGCTTCACTGGCGCGTCGCTCGTTCTCGACGTCGGTATTCGTGCCGAACCAGTGCACCACAGTACCTCGTGAGTCCCGAACGGGATTGGCGCGGGTAAGGAATCGCCGGAAGCGGCCGTCCGCGCCGCGCAGCGGGAACACCATCTCGAACGGCGTTCCCGACGCGATCGACTGCCGCCATCGTTCGGTCACCGCCGGTAACGTGGCAGGTTCGTGCACACCTTGCCATCCCCAGCCTTCCATCTCTTCCGGGGTGGTGCCGGTGTAGGCGTACCATTGATCGTTGTACCAGTAGATCCAGCCGTCGGGCCTTGCCATCCACGCGAGGTTCGCGATCGAATTCGCGAGCGCGCGGAACAGGTGTTCGCTCTCCCGCAAGTCGCGCGTGACGCGAGCTCGCTCGATCGATTCCCAGCAGCGGCCGGCGACGCGCTGGACCAGTTCGATTTCGTCCCACTCCCACGTGCGAGGCGTCGCGGACAGTGCCGCCATGACGGCGACCAACCGGCCCTGCTTCAGAATGGGCGCCCAGATCGCCGCACGGATCGCGCCCGTCTCGCCGGTCGGTTGGTGCGATTCGGTGATGACCGCATCGTCGGAGCCCTCGGTGAGGACATACGGTTCGCCAGCGCGCAACAGGCGAACGACGTGTTCACTGAAGTGTCCAATCGTGTCGCCGCCGACGATGCTGCCGATGTCGCGATTGCCGGTGCCCATTAACCGAAAGCTGCCTTCGTCGTCGTCCACGGCGGCGTAGGCGCAGCTCGTTAGTTCCAGGTGCGCGCGCAGCGCTGCCGCGGCGGTCATCGTGATCTCCTCGGCATCCGTCAGCGGACGAACGCGATCATCCAGTTCGACGAGAAACCGGTCGCGAGCCTCGAGCCGCTTGCGTCGCCCGATGTCACGGGCCATCTTCGAGGCGCCCACGACCCGGCCCTCACGATTTCGGATTGGCGATACCGTCAGGGCAACATCGATCAGCGCTCCGCTCTTGTGGCGTCGAATCGTCTCGAACGACGGAACTCGTTCGTTATTGCGGACCCGCCGGACGAACTCAGTCTCTTCGTGCGTGCGCGCCGCAGGGACGATCAATCCGATCGACTCCCCGATCGCTTCGGCAGCCGTGTACCCGTACAGGGCTTCGGCGGCCGAATTCCAGGACGTGATCCGTCCGTCCAGATCCTGGCCATAGATTGCGTCTTCGGAATTCTCGACGATGTCCGCGAGCCGCCGCGCCAGTTCGTCCGCCGCCTTGCGGCCGGTGATGTCGCGTGTAAAGCACCGCGTGTGCAGGAACTCGTCGCCCCGCCACAGAACGTTGGAATTGATCTGGACGAATCGAATCGTTCCGTCCTTGCAGCGCAGGCGCGCTTCCTGATCAAGGAGGGTCTCCCCCCGCGTGAGGCGGGCGAGGATGTCTTCGATCACCGCCGAATCGACGTGGAACTCGGCGATGTTGTGGCCGATGTACTCCTCGCGCGTGTAGCCGAGAAGGTTCAGTTCAGTCTGGTTCGCCCACAGAATCGTGCCGTCCGGGCCGACCCAGTGGAGGCCTTCAGCGGCGTGGTCGAGACACGCTTTCAGCTCGCGATCGACCACTTCGGCAATCGAGAAACTCACGTGTGAGTTGGAGCGGCGCGCATCCGACTCGAACGAGCGATCTCTGGCCATGTCGTGAACGCGTCCCGTGGCATTACAGGCACCCGGCGCGCAGGGCGGCGCCGAAGGAGCCGAGGGCGAGCGACATCATATCAAGGACGTGCCGGCCGCAAGCGGCCGTGGAACTCGTCGCTATCGAGGCCGCATCTCGCCGTCATCGGCATGCTCGGCTGCTCAACTGATGAGCACGCGTTGCGCATTGCGCGGTCGCCCGTGAACCTATTTAGAATGTGGATCTCGGCGTGGCTGTGCACCGAGCGATGACCGATGAACACACCTTCTGTCGATCCATCCAAGCTGACGTTTCTCGCCGGCGGCGGGGAAATGGGAGCGCACATGCGGACGCTCGACTGGTCCAGGACGCCACTGGGCCCACCTCAGAGCTGGCCGCAGAGTCTGCGCAGCACCGTCAGCATGCTGCTGCCGTCGAAGGCGCAGATCTGTCTGTTCTGGGGGCCTGACTTCATCGTCCTGTACAACGACGCGTACCGGCCGGTATTCGGGGCCAAGCATCCTGACGCACTCGGACGGCCGGGCCGCGAGGCCTGGAGCGAGATCTGGACCAACCAATTACACGGGTTGCTCGACGGAGTCGTTCGAACGGGCGAGGCGTTCTGGGCGCGCGATCTGCTGTTCGAGCTGGAGCGACACGGGTTCCCGGAGGAAACGTACTTCGACGTCTCGTACGACCCAGTCCGCGTCGAAACCGGCACGGTTGGCGGGGTGTTCTGCATCGTCACCGAGACGACCGAACGCGTCATCGGGGAACGGCGTCTGGCGCTGCTGCGGGACCTCGCGGCGCGCAATGCGACCGCGCGAAGCGAGCGGGACGCGTGTGTCGTGGCGATGGAGACGCTGGCCGGCACGGCAGACGTCGCGTTTGCTCTCGCCTATCTCGACGGACACCTGCAAGCCGCGACGCCCGATGCCGAACGACAGCTCGCGGACGCGACGCCACAGCTCGTGAAGACGATTGCGCTGCCGTCGATGAGCGGCGGCGAGCCCGGACAGCTGGTCGTCGGCCTCAATGCGCGGCGGCCGTTCGACGAGCGCTATCGAAGCTTCCTCGACCTCGTCGCCGACCAGGTCGGGATCGCCATCACCAACGCGCGTGCGTACGAGGCGGAACGTCAGCGAGCGGAGGCGCTGGCTGCGATCGACCGCGCGAAGACCACATTTTTCAGCAACGTCAGCCACGAATTCCGCACGCCGCTCACGCTGCTCGTCGGGCCGCTCGAGGATGAACTGGCTGACCCCGACGCACTCACGGGTGAACACCGGGAGCGGGTCGAGACGGCTCACCGGAACGCCCTGCGTCTGCTGCGCCTCGTGAACACGCTGCTGGATTTCTCGAGGATCGAGGCGGGGCGCATCGACGCGAGCTACGAACCCACCGATCTCGCGGCACTCACGATCGATTTGGCGAGCGCCTTCCGGTCCGCCATCGAGAAAGCGGGCCTGGTGCTTGTCGTGGACTGCCCGGTGCTGCCGGGTCCCGTGTATGTGGACCGCGACATGTGGGAAAAGATCGTCCTGAATCTTCTGTCGAACGCGTTCAAGTTCACGTTCGAGGGACAGATCCGCGTTGAGCTGCGCTGGTGCGGGGACCATGTCGAGCTCCGTGTCGCCGACACGGGCGTGGGGATTCCGGAGGCGGACCTTGGCCGCGTGTTCGAGCGCTTCCACCGTGTCAGGCACGCGCGGGCGCGGACCCACGAGGGCACAGGGATTGGCCTCGCCCTCGTCCAGGAGCTGGCTCGCCTGCATGGAGGATCCATCAACGCCACGAGCCAGGAAGGGTGCGGCACCACATTCACTGTGAGCGTGCGGACCGGGACCTCTCATCTTCCGGCGGACCGCATCGCGGCCGGCCGTCACCTGACGCCCACGACTATTGGGACAACGCCGTACGTAGAAGAAGCACTGCGGTGGCTGCCCGATGCCAGTCAGGCATCGCGATCCTCCGCAGACGCCGTGGTTCCCGTCTCCTCCGCGCGGGCAGATGTGTCGGCGGGATCGGCGCGGGTCCTGATTGCCGATGACAACGCCGACATGCGCGGCTATCTTGCACGGATTCTCGCGCCGCACTACCGCGTGGAGGTCGCCGGCGACGGCGGCGCCGCACTGGATCGTATTCGCGCGAGCCCACCGGATCTGATTCTCACCGACGTGATGATGCCGACGGTCGACGGCTTCGAACTGCTGGCGGCGGTTCGTGCCGATGCTCGCACGCGGCTGATGCCGGTCGTCCTGCTCTCTGCGCGCGCCGGCGAAGAGGCTCGTATCGAAGGGCTGCGGGCCGGAGCCGACGAATATCTCGTCAAGCCATTCAGCGCGCGAGAGCTCCTGGCCTGTATCGCGTCGCAGTTGCAGCTGGCCCGACTGCGGCACGAATCCGAACGGGCGCTGCGTCATCAGAGCGAGCAGCATCTCACGCTCCTCAATCGAGCGCCGATCGGCGTGTACCTGGTCGATGCGGACTTCCGGATCGTCGAAGTGAATCCGGTTGCGGCCCCGGTGTTTGGCGACGTGCCCGGCGGGGTCATCGGCCGCCCGTTCGAGGAAGTCGTCCACCATCTCTGGTCGAAGGACTATGCCGACGAACTCGTGACGATCTTCCGCCGTACGCTGGAAACCGGCATTCCTTACGTCGCAGCCGAGCGGACGGAGTTCCGCAGCGACCGCGGCGTCATGGAGAGCTACGAATGGCGCGTGGACCGCATCACGCTGCCCGACGGCCGATTCGGCCTGGTGTGCTATTTCCGCGATATCTCCGAGCAGAAAAAGGCGAACGCCGCGCGTGCCTATCTTGCCGCGCTGGTCGACTCGGCGGAGGACGCGATCATCGCGAAAAACCTCGACGGCGTCATCCAGTCATGCAACGCGGCCGCGGAACGGCTGTTCGGCTACACCTCGCAGGAGCTGATTGGGCAGTCGATCCGAAAGCTGATCCCGCCGGACCGGCAGTCGGAAGAGGACGAAATCCTGGCGCGCCTCAGGCGTGGCGAGCGCGTCGATCATTTCGAAACCATTCGGATGGCGAAAGACGGCCGCCGCCTCCAGGTCGCGCTGACTATTTCGCCGGTCAAAGACGACGCCGGCAAGATCATCGGCGCCTCGAAGATTGCCCGGGACATCACCGCCCTGAAACAGGCAGAGAGTGAGCGTATCCGGCTGCTCCAGGAAAACGCGGCCGTGACCGAAACGCTGAACAACGTCGGAGCCATGGTTGCATCGGATCTCGACCGCAGCAAGGTCGTGCAGGCGGTGACCGACGCCGCGACCGACCTGACGGGAGCCGCGTTTGGTGCGTTCTTCTACAACGTCGTCGACGAACGCGGCGAATCGTACATGCTGTACACGATTTCCGGCGTGCCGCGAGACCAGTTCGCGAAATTTCCGATGCCGCGGAATACAGAGGTATTCGGTCCGACATTCAAAGGCATTGCGGTCGTGCGGAGCGAGGACATCACACAGGACCCCCGATACGGTCACAACGCGCCCTATTACGGGATGCCGCCGGGCCATTTGCCCGTCCGCAGTTATCTGGCCGTTCCGGTGAAGGGACGGGGCGGCGACGTCATCGGCGGACTGTTTTTCGGTCACGAGGAGGTCGGCCGTTTCGATGCCCACCATGAACGGATTGCCGTCGGCATCGCGTCCTGGGCCGCCGTCGCGCTCGAAAATGCTCGCCTGTACACGAACGTTCAGGAAGCCAGCCGGCTCAAGGATGAATTTCTCGCCAGCTTGTCCCACGAGTTACGTACGCCGCTCAATGCGATTCTCGGGTATGCGCGGATGCTGCGGTCGGGCATCATCGCACCGGAGAAAAAAGACCGCGCCATCGCCACCATCGAACGCAACGCGACATCCTTGACACAAATCGTGGAGGACGTCCTCGACATTTCGCGGATCGTGGCGGGCAAGATTCGTCTCAACGTGCAGACGGTCGATTTCCCGGCGATCGTGAGCAACGCCGTTGACGCCATCGCACCCGCCGCCGACGCAAAGGGCGTCCGCGTGGAAACCGTCGTCGATCCGCACGCCTCACCCATTTCCGGCGATCCCGAACGGCTGCAGCAGGTGCTGTGGAATCTGCTCTCGAATGCGGTGAAGTTTACACACCGCGGAGGCAAAGTGCAGGTTCGCCTCGAGCGTGTGAATTCGCACATCGAACTGACCGTCAGCGACACGGGAATCGGGATTCCGCCCGAGTTCCTGTCGCATGTGTTCGAGCCGTTCCGCCAGGCCGAGGGAGGGCCCACACGCGAGCGGGGGGGTCTCGGTCTTGGACTCTCCATCGCACGGCAATTGGCCGAGCTGCACGGCGGAACGATTGAGGCGTCGAGCGGCGGCGTCGGTCATGGCGCAACCTTCCGGGTCAAAATCCCCTTGATGATCGTGCACCCGGCGTCGCGGGACGACATACCGCGCGTCCATCCGCGATCGACATCGGCTCCGGCCGCCATCACCGGGACCCCGCTCGAGGGCATTCACGTGCTCGCTGTCGACGACGAACCCGATGCGCTCGCACTCGTCTGCGAGGTACTCGAGGCCGCGGGCGCGCGCGTGACGACGGCTCAATCCGCCGGCGAGGGGCTGGCCAGACTCGATGGCGAACCGGCAGACGTCGTGGTCGCCGATCTCGGGATGCCGAATATGGACGGGTTCAGCTTCATCGAGCAGGTGCGGCGCCACCTCAAACCGAAGGTCCGCGAAGTCCCGGCGGCAGCGTTGACCGCGTATGCGCGATCCGAGGACCGCATGAAGGCGTTGCAAGCGGGTTTTCAGATCCATCTCGCCAAGCCCGTCGACCCCGCTGAGCTCGTCGCCACAATCGCGGCGCTGGCCAAGCGTGTCGTTGTGAAGAGTCCTGACGGCCCGGGTGAGGCTACGATCGGCCAGGACTGATGCGAGGAGAACGTGAGGGGGATCGACACGAAGCCACGCTCTGGCACGGACGGCGCACCAGAGGTGGCTCTGCCGGTTGCTAGATCGCGTTTTCTGTACGGTCCGATCCGAGCTGCTTTACGAGTTTGTTGTAGACCCCGAGAATCAGGAATGTCGGCGCCCACTGGCCGATGAAAAGGCTCACGTTCTTGTTGCCCATCATCTGCATCGTCGCTGACGCCGCCATCGACCCGACCGCCATCCACAAGAACGCATCGGAGGGCAGCTTTGCTGTCTGGTCCTCGATCGTCTTGGCGACTCGTCCTTCCGAGTGCGCGTAGTCCTTCACCGCGAAATCCGTTGTCATATTCACCTCTTCTAATTACGTCCGTGTCGAGGCAGGCAGCAGTGCAAGCGAGATGCCCGAGACACGTGTCGTGTTTTTGCGATACTGAAGGGATGACGACGCTGAGGCTGACGTGTCCGCCATGCGGACAGGTGTTCACGGCTTCCGACGAAGACACTCTCATCGACATGGTCGTGCAGCACGCGCAGAAGCTTCACGATGTCAATCTGCACGCGCAGTTATCGGTTGATGAGCTGCGCGCGCAGATTCGACGGGAAAACGAGACGTACTGGAACCGCATCGCTCATCTGATTCCGACAGGGCATCTGAAGACCGTACTCGACGAAAAGCTCTGTGAGCGCGAGCGGGAGATCGTCGACTTTGTCGTGCACGGATTCCCGAATCGCGCCATCGCCCATCGTCTTGGCATCAGCGAGCGGACGGTCTCAACGCACCTCGTGAATGTCTACGAGAAGTTGGGCGTGCACTCTCGCGCCGAGTTGACGGCCATGGTCCGCGCGAGCGACAGGATCATCGAGGCCGCGCTCCGGTCTGACATGAAACAGGAGTTTGGCCCCTTCGTGATTTCGGACGATCCCGACAGGCGCTGATCCGCGGCCGCACCGCGCTAGTGCCCGGGTACCTCCAGAAGTTCCATGCCGTACTTCTCGACCAGCCGCTTGAACGCCTCCGCGTTCGGCGGTCCGGACGGCGGTTGATCGACTGGCGAGCCTCCTTCCGCGAAAAACATTTCGAATCCGGGCCGCGAGAACAGCAGCAGCAGCCGCGCCGGTTGATCTCCCACCGTCCGGTACTTGTGCGGGACGTCCTTCGGCGTGTGCACGAAATCGCCCGCGCTGGCGGTGACGCGCTGGTCGCCGCACGTCAACTCGACCGTACCCTCGAGAATGT
>Ga0310810_10008438_pt1 | contig 11859 bp, 11 predicted proteins | sample NCmetagenome_FD_207641 | JGI IMG/M metagenome (GOLD analysis project Ga0310810, IMG submission 207641) | Soil microbial communities from experimental microcosm in Duke University, North Carolina, United States - NC | ecosystem: Engineered > Artificial ecosystem > Soil microcosm > Unclassified ...
GTTTCACGGCCACTGCGTGCTGACGTTCAACATTCACAAGGACGGATCGATCACCGACGTGACGGTTCTTCAGCCGTCCGACATCGACGGCTTCAACAAGGCAGCCGTTGGCGCGATCACTGGCAGCAGTCCCACGGAACCGCTGCCACCCGAATATCCGTCAGACAAAGCTTTCTTTACTGTCACTTTCTATTACAACGAAGACCCCGATCGCTGAACGGTCGAGGTTCCGCGCATGCGGTCTCTCACGCTCACGGCATGACCGGCCCGGCGTTCAACCAATTGCTGCCCGTCCATGCCACCAATTACTGTCCATGCCTAACACGTAGATCGTGCTGTTCTTCCAGAGAATCTTCGACCCTTGCCACCCCAGCGCCGTCGCGCCGTTGCGCAGGATCAGCAGGTTGCTCGGGATGGTCCACACCGCGCCTGTGCTGTCGACGATCTGCGAGGCCGTCGTCGGCACCAGCGTTCCATCCGGCGAAGTCGCGTTGCCGGAGACCGTCGCGCCAACATACAGTTCGGCGCTGATGAAGCAACATGATCCCTGACCGACCCCTTCATACAAGTAGCCTCCGGCGACCAACACCGTGCCGTCGTTCAGCGCCGTCGCCGAATGGCCCGCGCGACGGGCGGACATGTTGGCCGTTGGAGTAAAACCGCCAGTTGGAAGGGTCGAACACCTCGGCGCTGGCCTCGGTTCCTGAGAACATGCATCCAGGCTGGTTGCAGGCGACGCTCTCGCCTCCAGCGATCAGAACGGTGCCGTCCTGCAACAACGTCGCCGAGTGATTATCGCGCGGACGCGTCATGGATCCGGTCGGTATGAATGTTCCTGTCACAACGTCATAGAGTTCGGCATTCGCAAAGCTGCCGCAGTCTTCGTGTTCACCGCCGGTCAGCAGAACAAAGCCGCCGATAAGCAGGGTGGCCGTACGTCCGTATATGTACCCGCAAACGGTCGCGTCATTGCCCCGGTAAGCTTGAGCGTGCCGGTGGGAGGGTCGTAAAGCTGTGAGGTGGGCTGGCCGGCAATCAGAACCCTGCCGTCGTACAGCGCGACGGCTGCCGATACAGCGGGGCCTCCAGCCACATACACATTGCCGTTACCCGCAAAGGCACCAGTCAGACTGAATGCGCCCGCTAACGGGTCATACAGTTCCGGATTGTTCACCGTGCTGGGCAGTCCTAACTCCGCGAGGCCCCCAGCGATCAGCACACGCCGTCATATCGCCGGTTGGCGTGAACCTCCCAGTCGACTGCGCCATGCCGGGTGCGGCGACCAGCGTCGATAGGGCAATTATTGAAACGGTTCGTGTGACGACTCTCATATGAGCCCCCTCGTCGGCACGACCGTCAACTAGATAGCTAAGGCGACACCGAGAGACCGTTATCGATCTGAATAACGCCAGCATAGTTGATCACGGACACCGGCAATGAGCTGACTGCGCATCCTCCGTGAACCTGCATTACGATCATCGAAGACATGATCAAGTCGATGCCGACGCGCACCCAGCAGCTCGGTTTCCTGATTCTCCTCGCCGTACTGGTCGTCTACGTGTTCGTCCGCGTTTTCTAGGCCGACCTGCCGCCTCCGCGCCTTTCGCGCTTCGGCGAGCCTGGCCGGAGCCTTGGCGAAGGCGGGAAGGTTGGCCTCGATGTTCCGGGTCCGCCTGAAGGCGGACCCCACCGATGATGGGTGGGGTCCGGCTTGAGCCGGACCTTGCCTGCGTGATCGATAATCGACGGATGCAGATCGCCACTTTCCGGAACATGGCGTCGTGTGCCGCGACGGCAGCGCTGATGCTGTTCATCGCGCCGCTGCACGCGCAGACGCGGCTCACCGCGGACGACTATTCGCGCGCTGAACAGCTCCTCGGATACAACACGAACCGGCTCGTGCTGCATCTGGCGGCGCAGCCGACGTGGGTGGGCGACGATCGGTTGTGGTACCGCGCCACGACCGAGAATGGAACCGAGTTCTTCGAGGTCGACGCGGCGACCGGGGCCCGCACGCCTGCATTCGATCAGGCGAAAGTTGCCGCCGCGCTCTCGAGCGCCGCTCGCTCCAGTTATTCCGCGTACCGATTGCCGTTCAACCAGTTCGAATTCAGCAGCGACCGCAAGTCCATTTCGTTCAACGCCGGCGGAAGCCGGTGGACATGCGATGTGGCAGGTACGCGATGCGACAGCAAGGAGCGATCTCAGGGACCGCCGTTCGTCCTCTCGCCGGACGGCAAACGTGCCGCCTTCATCCGCAATTACAACCTCTGGGTGCGCGACACCGCGTCCGGCAAGGAAACGCAGCTGACCAAGGACGGCGTGAAGGAGTACGGCTACGCGACGGACAACGCCGGCTGGATCCACAGCGACAACGCAATCCTGCTCTGGTCACCGGACTCAAAGAAGATCGCGACGTTCCAGCAGGACGAGCGCGGTACGGGCGAGATGTATCTGGTAAGTACTGCCGTCGGGCATCCGAAACTCGAAGCGTGGAAGTATCCGCTGCCCGGTGATCCCAAGATTTTCATGATCGAACGCGTCGTCATCGACGTCGATCGCGCACGCGTCGTCCGCCTGCAGATGCCGCCAGATCCTCACCGTTCGTCTGTCTGCGATGACGTCGAGTGCAACGGACCGTTTGAGGATGTGGAGTGGAGCGCTGACGGAAAGCAGCTGGCGTTTCTGTCCACGTCGCGGGATCACAAGGAAGCGCATTTGCGTGTCGCCGATACGGAATCTGGCAAGGTCCGCGACGTCCTCGACGAAAGGGTCGAGACCTATTACGAGTCGGGTAACGATGCGCATAACTGGCGATTCCTGCCAGCTTCTGACGAAGTGATCTGGTTTTCAGAACGTGACAACTGGGGACAGCTCTATCTCTACGATCTGCAGACGGGCCGACTCAAGAATCAGATCACGTCGGGTGAAGGGAACGTCGCGCAGCTGGCCAGGGTCGATGAGAAAAACCGCCTCTTATACTTCCGCGGCGTCGGGAAGGAAAAGGGGAGGGACCCGTACTTTATTCATTTCTATCGAATCGGCTTCGATGGAAAGAATCTGACCCTGCTGACGCCGGAGGACGCGACGCATGTGGTCGCACCGTCGCCTTCCGGCAAGTACTTCGTCGACAGCTACTCGAAGCCGGACGTCGCTCCGACAACGGTGCTGCGCGATTCCGATGGCAAGCTGATCGCGACGCTGGAGCGGGCCGATATCTCGCGGCTGGTTTCCGCAGGTTGGAAGCCGCCCGAGCCAATTGTCGTCAAGGGACGCGACGGCACGACCGATCTCTACGGCCTGTTATACAAGCCGACCAAACTCAATCCGTCTGCGAAATACCCCATCGTCAACCACATCTACCCGGGGCCTCAGACGGGAAGCGTCGGGCCGAGAAACTTTCTTTCCGCGCGCGGCGATTCGCAGGCGCTCGCGGAGCTCGGATTCGTCGTCGTGGAAATCGATGGTATGGGGACGCCGTGGCGCTCGAAAAAATTCCACGACGCCTATTTCGGGGACATGGGCGATAACACTCTGCCGGATCAGGTTGCGGCGATGAAGGAGCTCGCACGGCGATATCCATGGATCGATTTGGATCGCGCAGGCATCTGGGGGCATTCGGGTGGCGGCTATGCCACTGCCGGCGCGATGCTCCACTATCCGGACTTTTTTAAGGTTGGTATCTCGGAGTCAGGCAACCACGACAACCGGAATTACGAAGACGACTGGGCAGAGAAGTGGCAGGGCCTGCTCACCAAGAAGGCGGACGGCACGACGAACTATGACACGCAGGCCAATCAGAACTTCGCGAAGAACCTGAAAGGCAAGCTGCTGCTGACGCACGGCACGATGGACGACAACGTGCCGCCGTCGAACACGATGGTACTCGTGGATGAATTGATCAAAGCGAATAAGGACTTCGACCTGCTGCTGCTGCCGAATCGCCGCCACGGCTATGCCGCCGAGCCGTACATGATTCGTCGGCGCTGGGACTACTTCGTTCGCAACCTGCTTGGTGCGGAGCCGCCTCAGGGATTTGAGTTACGCCCGGGTACCCAATAGGCGTCGAATTTGTAAATACTAGCCAAAGAAAACTCCACCATTGGCGTGCAGCGTCTGGCCCGTGATGTAACGCGCCTCCGGTCCGCACAGGAAGCGCACAACCGCTGCAACCTCCTCAGGCGTCCCGCGCCGGCCGACAAGCGTTGCATGCTTGGCGTGGTGGGCCGGCTCGGGGCCACGCCGCTCGGTGTCAATCAGCCCAGGCGCCACACAGTTGACCGTAATGCGATGTGGCGCGAGATCGTGTGCGAGCGCGCGCGTCAGGCCGACAAGCCCCGCTTTCGCTGCGATCACATGTGCCCGACGCGCGGCGCCGGTGAACGAGGACAGCCCGCCGATATTCACGATCGATCCGCCGCGCGCGCTCAGATACGGTGCCGCGGCGCGCGCACAGAGATAGGCGCCGTCGAGAATGGTCGCGATGATCGCGCGCCACTCCTGGTAATCGAGTTGCTCGAAATCAATTTCCCTCCGCACGGCCGCGTTGTTGACCAGGATGTCGAGGCGGCCAAAGGCCTGGACCGCTGCGTCGATGAGCGCGGCCGCCTGTTCCGGCTGTCCCACGTCGGCCATCTTCGCCACGGCCTGACCGCCCCTGTTGCGAATCTCCTGCACGACCGCTTCGGCTTCCGCTGCGCTTGACCTCGCGTTCACGACAACAGCCGCCCCCGCCTCGGCGAGCGCGTGGGCTATGGCACGGCCGATATTTCGTGCGCTGCCGGTGACGATGGCGACGTGGCCCTGCAGAATGTGGTGCTCGCTCACGATCGGAACTCCGTCAACGCGTCCAGCGTGGGGTGAGAAAAGACGGTGCGGGAGAGGTCGCGGAAGCGTTCGCCCTGTTCACGCGACCAACCGCCATACAACGCGTTGTCGAGGAACTTGGCGTCGAGTTCTTCCGACGAGAGGGGAGCGTGAATGCCGCCGCGCATATGAGGACGGCGGACCTCATGCTGGCTGCCGTTCTTGAGCGTCGCACGGAGGTGGCCGCTGAAGTTGCGCGGGTACTCGTCGTGCGGATTGATTGCATATCGGATTTTGGATGCCAGCTCCAGCACCGCGGGATCGCTGACGCGCGACTCGGTGAACTGCGCGAACCCGGCGCGGCGATCGAAAAAACCCACTGCCATGCAATAGGGCGTGCTGAACTTCGCGGCATACGGCGTCGGCGGCCGATGCTTGATCGCCAGCGGTTCCCAGAGCCGGTGGACCGTGCCTTCGCCGACCTCACAGGTGATCGCCTCGATGTCCGCGGCGCCGATCCCTCGCTCCGCAAGTTCGATGGCGCAATCGACAAACGGCTGCGTCATCGTCCCGCAAGCGTACGGCTTGAACGCGAGCTGCTCCATGAACCACCTGCAGCCTAGACCTTGTTGGAGCGGCTCGAAGTCCGGTTTCACCGACGGCGCGAACGCGCGATAGAACCCGTGCTGTCCCTCCAATACGGTTTTCGGGCCGATGAAGCCCCCACGCGCCATCAGGGCGGCGCGGATCCCCGACTGCGCTGCCCAGCCCGCGTGCATCCGCTTCGTCGAAGACCCGTCCGCAAGGTATTCGATGATGCCGGAGGCCATACTGCCCGCGATGCCGAGTGCTGAGGCGATCGCAGGCGGCGGCAGCCGCAGCGCCGCGCTGACTCCAGCTGCGGCGGCGAGTGCTCCGAAAACGGCGGTTGGATGAAAGCCGGCCGCGTGTGTGGCTTTCGGCGCCACAAGGCTGAGGCGGCACATCACCTCTGTCCCCGTCACGATGCCGACGAGCAACCGATCGCCGCCGAGGCGCTCACGTTCGCAGGCAGCGGCGACCGCCGGCACCACGACCGCGCCGGCGTGCACGGGTCCGCCTTCGAAGGTGTCATCGAAGTCTTCACCGTGAGCGGCCGTTCCGTTGACGAGCGCCGCACCAAAGGCATCGAACCCGCCACCAACGCCGATGATCGTGCAGCTGCCTCCAGCGTCGACGCTTGCGAGCGTACCCGCGACATAGTCCGTATGGCGCGCGGCGACGCAAAGTCCCGCGACATCGAGCACGAGCCGATGCGCCGTTTCACGTGTTTCAGTGGGCAGCGTCGCTGGATCGGACGAGGCGAGCCAGGCGGCGAGTTGATCAGCGAGCGTTGGCACGTGATTTCGCCTGTCGCATCAGCTGTCCGGCGAGAACGACGAACGCGGTTGCGAGCAGCGCCGCAGAAATCGGATTGTGGACAAACGTCAATAGATCGCCGTTCGACAATACCAGGGCGCGGCGGTAGTTCGATTCGATCATGAAGCCAAGCACGACCCCGAGCACCATCGGCAGAAACGGGACGGCGAAGTAGCGCAACGCATATCCGATGACGCCAAAGGCGAGCGCGATGCCGACATTGAACAGGCTCGCCTGGAACGCATAAACGCCGGATACGACGAGCGCGTAAATGAACGCCATCAGATACGGCTTCGGTCGACTCACCAGCCAGATGCAAGGTCCCATGATCAGATAGCCGATGATCAACATGGCGATGTTGGCGACGAGCAGGCCGGCGTACAGCCCCCGCACGACTTCGCCGTGCTGCACGAAGAGCATTGGGCCGGGCACGAGCTCGTGCATCAGGAAGCCGCCGAGCAGTACCGCTGCCGAATTCGAGCTCGGTATGCCGAGACTCAACATCGGCACGAGCGCGGTGCATGCGACGGTATTGTTCGCGGCCTCAGGAGCGGCGACACCTTCCGGTGACCCGTGGCCGAACTCTTCGCTATGCTTCGACCAGCGCCGCGCTTCGTTGTAGGCGAGGAAACTCGAGATCGCGCCGCCCGCGCCGGGCATCATTCCTTCAAACGCACCGATGACCGAGCCGATCGCCTGAGGTCTGGCGATGCGGCGCCACAGCGCCGGCGTCGGGAACCGAATGCGCGCGGTCTCGTGCGTCGCCTGCTCCCAGGCTGGCGCCGTCGTCTGCACGAGCATCTCGCTGACGGCGAACAACCCGACCATCACGAGGATCGGTGGAATGCCGGACAGCAGCTCCGGGCTGCCGAAGGTGAACCGATTCAGGCCGGTGACAGGATCGGTCCCGATCGTCGCGATCATCAGGCCGATCACGCCGGCGATCAAACCCTTGAGCAGCGAATCGCCGGCAAGGGAGGCGATGACGCTGAGTCCGAGCATGCCGAGCGCGAAGTACGACGAGGGTGTAAAGGCGAGCGCGATGCTCGACAGGCGCTCGGTCAGCAGCACGAGCACGAGGAACCCGAAGAGGCCGCCGACGAAGCCTGAGTACAAGGAAATACCGAGCGCCTCGCCGGCCTTTCCCTGTCGCTTCATTTCGTAACCATCGATGACGGTTGCAGCCGCCGCGTTCGTTCCCGGCGTGCCAATCAGGATTGCCGGGATCGATCCGCCGTACTCCGCGCCGACATATGTGGACGCGAGCAGGACGACGGCGACGGTGGAGTCCATCCCGTAGGTGAATGGCAGAAGCAGCGCCATCGTGATCGACGGCGAGATTCCCGGAAGCGCGCCGCCGAGAATGCCCCAGGCGACGCCACCGAAGGCGGCCGGAATGATGGCCGTCGAGAACAGCAGCGGAATCAGATCACCGACGGCCATAACCCCGCGGGGTACTGAATCCGCAGCAACCAGATGAAGAGCAGCCAGAAGATGGCGGCTCCAGAGAGCGCAACGAGGATGCTGCGGCCGTTAATCGACCCACCCTGGAAATAAATCGTCGCGGTAATCAGCGCCGCGACCGAGAGGAGGTACCCCAACCAAGGGAGAACGATGATGTAGGCGGCTCCAATGAGGAGCATGCCTATAACTCTGGGGATCCCCGCGCCGGGATTCGGGATTCGGGATTCGGGACCCGACGACTCCGAGCTGGAAGTGGAGCGCCGGAGCGAGCGTGCAATCAGGATGAGCGATAACGCCGCGAGGAGCAGCGCGTACACTCTCGGCAAGCCTTGCGGTCCCACAGGGTCGGCGAGATCGCTCTGGGGGATCGCGACAGCGAGACCGTAATAAACAACCGCGACGACGAGCGTCGCGATGCCGAAGAGAAGGTCGCGGTTCCTCACCGAATGACGCCGGATTCCTTCAGGAACGTCGCCGTGTCGTTGCCAAAGGCGTTCATGAAGGCGACGTATTCGTCGTGCGGCATGAAGCCTGGCTGCAGACCATCCGCGAAGTACAGTTTCTTGTACTCGGGATCGTCGAGGAGCGCTCTGACGGCCACTTCCCACCGCGTAATCAGATCGCGCGGCATCCCTTTGGGTCCTGCCAGGCCACGAAACTTACGCACGGACAGGTCGATGCCCTGTTCCTTGACTGTCTGCACGTCGGGAAACTGCGTCATCCGTTCGTCCCCCACGACACCGAGCAGACGGATCTTCCCGGCATCGAGTTGACCGCGCATTTCCTGCAGCTCGCCGACACCCATGTCCAGCGTGTGATTCAGCACGTTGATCAGCATGTCGCCGCCACCCTCGAAGGTCGCGACGGCGGGATTCACACCGGCCTTCTGCTTCAACCGCTCCATCGTCTGACGCTCGAGTGACGCCGGGTTCGCGGCGCCCCAGCGACCCTGGCCACTGCGCGCGTGCTCGACGACGTCCTTGACGCTCTTGTACGGCGAATCCGTGGCCGTGAAGAGCACTTCGGGGTCGTAGAAGAGGTTCACCAGCGGCTCGAGGTCATGGTACGACGCGGCCGGTTTACTCAGCAGGGACGTGTAGATAAAGGTCGGCGTTGTCGCATACAACTCGGAGCCATCTGGCTTCGCACGGGCGAGCTGCGCCATCGCCTTGGCGCCGCTTCCGCCTTCGACGTTCTCGACGATCATCGTCGCCTGCATGATGCGCGACAGGTGGGGGGCCATCGAGCGCAGGAAGACGTCGCTGCCGCCGCCGGGGCTGGAATGGGTGATGAGCGTGACAACCTGAGTTCGGTTTGCGTTGGCACAGGAACCTGTGGCCAGCGCCGTTACCAGGATTGTCAGGATGCAGACGGCGGAGCGTGGCACGTCCGCAGAGTATATGACGGCTGTGTCGCCGCCTGCTTTGTGTGAATAGCTACGGCGCGAGGCCCATCGCGCCGCTCCGGTAGTCGCGGAACGCGGCGCGGATTTCGTCTTCGGTGTTCATCACGAACGGGCCATAGCTAACGATTGATTCACCGATCGGTTCCCCCGACATCAGCAGCGCCCGAGTATCCTCGAGAGCCTCGAAGCGGATACCGTCACCGTCCGAGTTGAAGACGACCTGGTGAAGTCCGGACACTGTAGTGCCATCAGGGAAGCGCAGAACGCCGTCAAGCAGATAGATGAACGCGTTGTGTACGGGGGACAGCGCGATTTCGATGCTGCCGCCACGCCGTGCGCTGACGGTGGCGGCGTTGACCGCGCTCAGTGTTCGGACTGGCCCCTTCACCCCGCTCAGCTCACCGGCCACGACGTGCAATGTGACGAGCCGGTCGGCGCTGACGCTGGCCGGGGTCGCCTCCGGGGTGAGCGGGTGATAGGACGGCGGGTCCATCTTGTGGCGCGCCGGCGAATTAATCCACATCTGGATCAGCTCTGTTTCGCCGGGGACAGGCGTTTCGTCGTGCAGCAGCCCGCTTCCCGCATGCATCCACTGCGTCCCACCCGCCAGCACGGTCGCGTCGTTACCCTGCGTGTCGCGGTGCCGGACGCCGCCCTTGAAGATGAAGGTCACCGGCGCAAAACCGCGATGTGGGTGCCAGCTGACCCCCGTATCACCTGAAAAGTCTTTCGGCGGTGCGTGATGCAGCAGGACGAACGGGTCCAGGTAGGGGAGCTGCTCGGATGGAAGCGGCTGCCGGACCGTCAGCGGCCCCATTGCGTGGGCCTCGGCAAAAACGACGTCCGCGACGGATCGAAAACGCATGCTCGTAGGACGTGTTCGTGGGTTCAATAGGTTCAATGGGTTCAAGAGGCTCATTGGGTTGAAAGGTTCAGAAAGTGTTGAAGGTTCAGACGGTCGCGATTTCCGAGACGAACCCAATGAACCCGTTGAACCCAAGCTAAATTGGTCGTGTGCAACGACGCGTGCTGGCCGTGCTGGGTCCGACCGCTTCGGGGAAGAGCGCGCTCGGGCTGTCGCTGGCTGAGCGGTATAACGGGGAAATCATCAATTGCGATTCGACGGCCGTGTACCGAGGGTTCGACATCGGTACGGACAAGGTCTCTGTCGAGGCGCGACGTGGTATCCCGCACCATCTCATCGACATCGCGGAGCCGACTGAGGTTTATACAGCCGCACAATACGCACGCGATGCGTCCGCCGCCATTCGCGACATCCATCTGCGGGGACGGCTTCCGATTCTGGTCGGAGGTACCGGTTTCTACTATCGAGCGCTGACGCGCGGTCTCTTTCCTGGCCCCGGCGCCGACGAGCAGCTTCGCAGTCGATTGAACCGCGTCGCCGACGCCCGCGGGCCCGAGCGGCTCCATCGAATGCTGCAGCGCGTGGATCCCGAATCAGCCGCACGCATCATGCCGCGCGACCAAAAGCGGATCGTCCGGGCGCTCGAGGTCTATTTCACGACTGGTCTTCCTTTGACGGCACACTTCACACACACGATGTCGCCGATCGCCGATTTCGAGGTCGTCGCCGTCGCTTTGCGTTTGCCCCCCGCGCTCACCGCCGAACGCGTGGCGCGGCGAGTCGACGAACAGTTCACGCGGGGTATCGTCGACGAAGTTCGGACGTTGCTGGCTCGCGGTGTACCGCCCGATGCGAGACCGTTCGGCGGTCTCGTGTATCGACAGGTGATGGAGATGCTGCGCAGGGTGCGCGGCGAAGCCGAAACACGCGCGCTGATCGTCCAGGAGAATCGTCGATACGCGCGCCGCCAGTTGATCTGGTTCCGTAAAGAGCCTAATCTTAAGTGGTTCGACGGCCCGGGCGAGCGTGCAGACGTTCTTACTCTTGTCGAAGAAGCGCTCGCCATGCATGGATGGCGAGGAGATGGTTCGTGATGGCCCAGGTCACTGAACAACGATCGTCGGCGGCGCAGCCCAACATACAGGACGTGTTCCTCAATTACGCGCGGCGCGATCGCCTTTCCGTCGTCATTCACCTCCTCGACGGCCGTCAGTTCGACGCGCGCATCAAGAATTTCGATCGGTTCGCGGTCATCGTCGAAGTCAATGGCGGCGATCAGCTCGTCTTCAAGCACGCTATTGCCACGATCAGCACGTCGCGATCGGTCGCGAACTACTTCGCTGCACATCATGTCTAGGCGGACCTGAGAGGTCCGCTCCGCAAGATATGAGTGAGCGGCGCGGACCTTCGAGCTCCGCGATATTTTCCAGAGTCATCGTCATCGTGCTCGACAGCGTCGGCATCGGTGAACTGCCGGACGCATCCGTGTACGGCGACGAAGGCAGCAATACACTCGGAAACATCGCGGCCCGTGTGCCGCTGAAGATCCCGGCGCTGCGCTCCCTGGGGCTGGGAAGATTAGTGGCGTTGATTGGTGCATCCTCAGGGGTTATCGGTGGATCTTCTGAGCCAGTCGGGGCCTACGGCAGAATGGCGGAGCGTTCACCAGGCAAGGACTCCGTCACCGGCCACTGGGAGATGATGGGCGTCGTGCTCGATCGTCCGTTTCCGACGTTTCCCCATGGGTTTCCCGCCGACGTGATCGCGGAATTCGAGCGCCGGATCGGCCGCGGGACGCTCGGCAACGTCGTGGCCTCAGGCACCGAGATCATCGATCGACTCGGCCCGGAGCACATGCAGACGGCGAAGCCGATCGTGTACACGTCGGCGGACAGCGTCTTTCAAATCGCTGCACACGAGG
>Ga0310810_10008439_pt1 | contig 11858 bp, 10 predicted proteins | sample NCmetagenome_FD_207641 | JGI IMG/M metagenome (GOLD analysis project Ga0310810, IMG submission 207641) | Soil microbial communities from experimental microcosm in Duke University, North Carolina, United States - NC | ecosystem: Engineered > Artificial ecosystem > Soil microcosm > Unclassified ...
TACCTTTATTCCGATCTTTCGACAGATGATCGTGCGGCGGCTGAAGGCGCCATGATCATGTTGCTCGATGACTCGTCGCCTCTGGTGCGGCGAGCGCTTGCCGAGGCGCTCGCTTCCGACGAAAACGCGCCGCGGGTTGTCATTCATGCTTTGGCAGGCGATCAGGCCGACGTTGCATTGCCGGTGCTGACATATTCGCCGCTGCTGCTTGAAGACGATCTCGTCGATCTGATTGCGACCGGTCAGGCCGACGTTCAGGTTGCGATCGCATCCCGCCCGTATGTTGCGCGCTCGCTTGCCGCCGCCATCGCCGAGGTTGCCGGGCCGGAGGCCTGTCTTGAGCTGCTTGAAAATCCGGACGCCGACATTGCGCCGTTCTCATTGGAGCGCATCATCGACCGCTTCGGCCACCACGCTCCAATCCGCGAAACCATGATGGCCCGCGACGACCTGTCGATGGCCATGCGCCAGGGTTTACTCTCAAAGCTGTCGCAGACGCTCGCGGGCTTTGTCACCGCGCGGCAATGGATGGGGCCCGAGCACGCCGAATATGCGGCGCGGGAAGCCTGCGAGAAAGCCACCGTCGCGCTTGCGGCCGACATGCCATACGAGGAGGTGGGGGCGCTGGTCCAGCACCTGCGCCAAAGCGGCCAGTTGACGGCGGGGATGCTGCTGCGTGCGCTGCTGTCTGGAAACGTCGTTCTGTTCGAAGAGGCGCTTGCGGAATTGTCCGACATGCCGATCGATCGCGTGACCGGCTATATCCATGACAAGAACATTTCCGGCTTTCGCGCACTCTACCGCAAGGCAGGGCTGCCCGATGCGGCCTATCCGGCTTTCCGCGAAGCGCTGGCGGCGATCCGTGGCGGCTTGCTCGTCGGCGAACATGGTGGAGCGGCGCGATTGAAACGCCGGGTCGTCGAACGGGTCCTCAACGCTTGCGCGAATGAACGCGGTGCGGACAGCATCTCATTGCTCGCATTGCTGCGGCAATTTGCGGTCGAAGCGGCGCGTGAAGAGGCCCGGTTGTTCTGCGACGACCTGGTCGCGGATGCATCCATCATGCAGGCCGACAATTTCGAACAGGAGCAGCTCGCTGCGGCCTGAAGTTTATCGCGGAACGATCGGCGGACTCTTCAGCTGCCTGAGCACGTCGGGGCGATCTCGGTTTTCGTTGATCAGGAAATCGTCGGCAACCTCCCGCAACCGCTTCGTCAATGTGGCGGCAAGCTTTTGCGCGTCGGACTGTCCGTATTCTCGGTAAATTGCGCGCACAGCATCGACGTGCTGATCAATCAGCGCTGAGGGAATGCGCTCCGGTTCCGGCGCGTGCTCGATGAGCCGGCAGAGGCTTTCGGCTGCCGAAGCCACGGCCGGAAAGCCGAACGTCGCCGCTTCGCCCTTGATGTCATGGGCAGCGCGGAACAGGGCCTCTTTGTTGGCATCGGTAAATCCGTCGCGCAGGATGTCGCGGCGGGCGCCGTCGAGCCGGTCGCATTCTGAATCCATCCAGGCCCCGAATTCAGGCGAGAGGGCGGCAAGCGCCTTCTCGGCGCGAACGACGGGATCGTCGCCATCGTCGTCGTGAGAGGTCTGCGAGACGGCTGCACGCAACTTGTTTTCCGGCGGCACGATGACCTCGTGGTCGCCGTGGTTGACGACCGCAGCCTTGTCTTTTGAACCGGACATTCCTGCCGCCTTTGTCAGACCGGGGCGCGTGCCTTTTCCAGCAACGGAGTCTGCCGAATGATGTCGGCCTTGCCGCCCTTGCGCCGCTCCGGCCCGATGTAGTTCGAGGCCGTGTTGCGGCGGCGATCCGGCCCGAAATAGGTCTTGGTCTTGATGAACGGGCGCGGATTGGCGACCACGTTGATGATGCGCTGATAGAGGGCCTTGGCCGAAATCGGCTTGGCAAGAAACTCGGTCACCCCGGCGTCGCGCGCCGCCATCACGCGTTTCTTCTCCGAGTGGCCGGTCAGCATGATGATTGCCACATAGGGGTTCGCATTGGCCCCCGGCTGGCGGATCATCTGCATCAGCTCAAGGCCGTCGAAGATCGGCATGGCCCAGTCGGTGATGACGATATCGGGGATGTAGTGCGTGAAGGCCTCGAGGCCGGCCGCGCCGTCTTCCGCTTCGTAGACTTCGCGCGCACCAAAGCCGTGCAGCAGCGTGCGCAGGATGCGGCGCATATGCGCATTGTCGTCGATGACGAGGAAACGCAGGCGGTTGAAATCGATACGAACCATGGTGCCCCAGCCCCAGGCACGCCACAGGAGCCCGGTACCGTGAGCGCCAAGCTACCGGTCCGCCGTTAACGAATGGTTTAGCATGCTGGGCGCTGGCGGCTTCTTGGTCAAACAGCGGTCTTCATCCGCGCAATGCAGGTCGCGATGACCGCATCCATCGGCGCCGACCACCACCGGTTCGAGAAAATTTCGACCTCAACAAAGCCGTCGAAGCCCTGGCCTTCGACCGCGGCGCGGATGCGCGGGATATCGATGATGCCGTCGCCCGGCATTCCGCGATCATTGACGGTGTCGGCGGTCGGCACCAGCCAGTCGCAGACGTGAAAGGCCAGCAAGCGGCGAGGGCCGGCGCGTTCGATCTGCGCCATCAATTCGAAATCCCACCAGACGTGGTAGACGTCGACGGCAACGCCGAGCATTCCACTGCGCGCCGGATCGATACGATCGCAGAGATCGAGCGCCTGCCGCATCGTGTTCACACAGGCGCGGTCGGCGGCGGTCATTGGATGCAGCGGCTCGATCGCCAGCGCTACACCGGCCGAGCGGGAATATTCGAAAAGCTCCGCGATGCCGTCTTCGACCTGTGCATGCGCGACGGCGATGTCCTTGCTCGGCGTGCTGCCGGGACGGGAGTATTGGGGGAGGCCCCCCGCAACAAGCACAAGACACGGCGCGCCCAGCGTCTTCGCTTCGTCGACCGCGCGCCGGTTGTCGTCGCGCGCCTCGATTCGGTGGGCCGCATCGGCCGTGAACATGCCGCCGCGGCAATATCCGGAGAGCTGCAGTCCGGCGTCGCGGATGGCCTTGGCGGCGCGATCGATTCCGGTCGCCGCGATTTGATCGCGCCAGGGGTCGATCGCGCGAATGCCGTGCCGTGCGCAGGCCTCGATGATGTCGAGCAGCGGGCCCTGCTTGCGCACTGTCGCGGTGTTCAGCGACATCAAGCGATGGTCGCCGCCCAGGTCGCGCATCAGGTTTCGATTCCGCGCGCGGCCAGGACCGTCCGCATCCGCGCAAGCGCGAGGTCGGGATCGCGCAGGAGTCCAGCTTTGTCAGCAAGGCGGAAAATATCCGCCAGATGCACGGTCGAACGCGCGCTTTCCTGGCCGCCGACCAGCGTAAAGTGATCCTGGTGGCGGTTGAGATAGGCCATGAACACGACGCCGGTCTTGTAGAAGCGGGTGGGGCTGCGGAAGATGTGGCGCGACAGCGGCACGGTCGGCGCGAGAATGTCGTGGAAGGTATCGTTGTCGTTCGCGGCGAGCCGAACCAGCGCCGCCGAGGCAGCCGGCGCGATCACGTCGAATATGCCCAGCAGCGCATGCGAATAACCCTGGCTGTCGCCGGCGATCAGCTCGGCATAGTTGAAATCGTCGCCGGTATACATCAGCACGCCCTGCCGCAGCCGCCGGCGCATCGCGATTTCCTTGTCCTTGTCGAGCAGCGATATCTTCACGCCGTCGACCTTCGCGGCATGCTCGTTGATGATCTCGACCGCGGTGGTCATGGCGCTGTTGGCGTCGGCCGAGCCCCAGTAACCGGCGAGCGCGGGGTCGAACATGTCGCCGAGCCAATGGATGATCACCGGCTCGCGCACGCTTTGCAGGATTCGTCCATAGACCTTGGCGTAGTCGTCGGGCGAGCGCGCCACTTTTGCGAGCGCGCGGGAGGCCATGAGCACGATGCGTCCGCCGGCGGCCTCGATGGCTTCTATCTGCTCTTCATAAGCACGGATTACGTCGTCAACGCCGCGTGCATTGGCCGGATCGAGCTGGTCGGTGCCGCACCCTGAGAAGACCAGGCCGTTGCACGCCTTCGCAGCGGCGACTGAGCGCTTGATTAGCTCCAGCGACGTCGGCCAATCGACGCCCATGCCGCGTTGTGCGGTATCCATGGCTTCGGCGACACCGAGGCCAAGTCCCCAGAGGTGCTCACGGAATGCAATCGTTCTGTCCCAATCGATCGCGCAATCAAGCCATGGATCGTTGTCCGCGCCCGGGTCGGCGACAACGTGGGCCGCGGCGAACGCGACGCGGTTGAGCTTCGAGGTCTGTCGGTCGGGGAAATGCTTCGGCTCGGACAGCTGAAACGTTTCCAGCGAGCGGTCGGCGCGGGGCAGTTTGATCGCGCGCGTGCGCAAGGATTTGTCCATGCGGTTCATCGCTATTCTCCCTACAACGCGGGGATGTCGACCCAGCGCCGTTCTTTCCAGCTCTTGGTTGCGCACTCGACCAGCTGCAGCCCCTTCGCGCCTTCGCGCAGCGTATATTTGTAGGGCGCGTTTTCGGCGAGGTGACGGATGAACATCTCCCATTGCACCTTGAAGCCGTTGTCGAAGGTCGTGAAGTCGGGCACCGGCTGCCACGAGGCATAGAGATCCAGCGTCTGCTTCTGATCCGGGTTCCACACCGGCCGTGGCGTGCCTTGCCGCGATTGCATCATGCAGTCGTGCAGGCCGGCGATGGCCGATCCGTGCGTGCCGTCGACCTGGAACGTCACCAGGTCGTCGCGGTAGGGGCGCACGCACCATGACGAATTGATGTGAGCGATGACCCCGCCATCGAGCTGAAACGTCGCATAGGCCGCGTCATCCGCGTCGGCTTTGTAGGCCTTGCCGTCCTCATCCCAGCGCTGCGGAATGTGCGTGGTGCCGATGCAGGAAACGGCCTTCACCTCCGCGAAGGTGTTGTCGAGCACGTAACGCCAGTGGCACAGCATATCGAGGATGATGCCGCCGCCTTCGGCCTGCTTGTAATTCCATGACGGCCGCTGGATCGGCTGCAGATCGCCCTCGAAAACCCAATAGCCGAACTCACCGCGCACCGACAGCATACGGCCGAAAAAGCCGCTGTCGCGCAGGAATTTGAGCTTCATCAGGCCCGGCAGGAAAATCTTGTCCTGCACGACGCCGTGCTTGAGTCCCGACTTCTCGGCGAGCTGGCAGACCTTCATGGCCTCGGCGAGGGTGGTTGCGATCGGCTTCTCGCAATAGATGTGCTTGCCGGCGGCTATCGCCTTTTCGAGCAGACCTGGGCGCATCTGCGTGGTCGCAGCATCGAAGAAGACCTCGTCGTCCTTGTTGGTCAGGGCCTTGTCGAGATCGGTTGACCAGCGCTCGACGCCGTGTTGCTTTGCGAGCGCTGCCGTCTTGTCTGCATTGCGGCCGATTAGGATCGGATCGGGCATGACAAGGTCGCCATTCGCAAGCCTGACGCCGCCCTGTGCACGGATCGCGAGAATGGAGCGGATCAGGTGCTGGTTGGTCCCCATCCGGCCGGTGACCCCATTCATGATGATGCCGAGACGTCTTGTCGTCACAATGCGAACTCCCCGAGTCTATTTTTGGCAAACCAATCGATGCGATTTTGCCGGAACCTGAACTACTCCTTCAATAGTGCCGCCATGATCCGCTCGCGCGTGAGCGGCAGGTCGCGGATGCGGGCACCGAGCGCATGCGACACGGCGTTGCCGATCGCCGCGGCAGTCGGTCCGGCTGTGACCTCGCCGACGCCGAGCGGGATCTCGTCCCTGGTGTTGATCAGCTCGATGTCGATCTGGGGCACTTCGCTGAACTTGAGCACCGGGTAGGTCTCCCAGTCGAAGGAGGTGACGCCGTTGTCGAAGCGGACCTGCTCCTTGAGCACCCAGCTCGCCGACTGGATGATGCCGCCCTCCACCTGGTTGATGACCCCGTCGGGGTTGACCACGAGGCCGGCATCGATCGCACACCAGACGTGGTGCAGTCGAATTTCCTCATCGACCGAAAGTTCAACGACCACAGCGGAATAGGCGGCGCGGTTCTTGTATCGCGCGAAGGCAAAGCCGCGACCGCGGCCCTGGCCTCCGGGTGCGCCGGCCTGCCATTTGGCCATGGCGGCGGCCTTCTCGATGACGGCCCGCGCGCGCGGGTCTGCCGTGATGGAAAGCCGAAACTCTACCGGGTCCTTACCGGCGCGCGCGGCGAGGTCGTCGATGCAGCATTCCATGGCGAAAATATTCGGCATGGCGCCGAGCCCGCGCAGCGCCGAGGTACGGACGGGAGATTCCGTTATGAGATGATGCAGCATGCGCTTGGCCGGAATGTCGTAGAGCGGCTCGCCGTTTCGCGTGCCGCCGCCGCCATTCGCCTCGGGCACGTCGTTCGGCGGCGGCTCGGGGGGAGGATCGGGCAAAGCGAGGGCACCGAGCAGATTGCCGCCCGCGCCTGGGCGCAAATTGTGCGTCGGGCTCCAGATCTCCTGCGTCCAGTCGATGGGCTTGCCGGCATCGTCGAGCAGCGCGCGGACCTTGACCACCATCGCAGGTGTCTTCGGTTCGTAGATGAACTCTTCCTCGCGCCGCCAGCGCACGCGGATCGGCTGCCCGGGCTTCTGCATGGCAATGATTGCCGCGTCCGCCGCGGCATCGTCGGCGCCATTATGGCCGTAACAGCCTGAGCCCTGCACGTGGTGCACGATGATCGAGGAGGGATCGAGCTTCAGAATTTTCGAAAGCGCCGCGCGCAGCGGATAGACGCCCTGGCAGTGGGTCCACACCGTCAACTTTGTATCCTTGTAGAGCGCGAGCCCGCAGGACGGCGAGATCGACGCGTGCGCAAGATAGCCACGCGAGAAAGTCGCCTCGTAGCGCTCGCGTCCCTGCGGATTTCCCGAATCGGGCGCGCCGAAGACGCGCTCGACCACCGGCCTCTGCAGCAGCCAGTTCGCCTCCTGTTGCGTCGGCGTCGGAGCCTCGACGTTCTGCCAGGTCACATGGTTGGTCGCCGCGGCGCCCGCGGCTTCGACCGCGGTCTCGTCGTCGCCGAGGATGGCGAGAAAGTTACCGTTGCGGACGAATTCAACCGGCCCCTTGGCGGCGCGGCGGATCGCGGTTTCGTCAATCTTGCCGATCGTGGCGCCACGGTTGGGCTGGCGCACGACCCGCGCATGCACCATGCCGTCGAGCTGCATGTCGTGAATGAAGATGGCTCCGCCGAACACTTTTGCCGGCAGATCGATACGCGGGCTGCTTTCACCGATATTCTTCAGATCGGAGATACGCTTGCGCACGCCGGCGCCGGTCGCCTTGACGGTCAGGTCGACCGCACCGGCCAGCGTCCAGTAATCCTGCCCGGTCGAGGCGCCGTTGCGCAGAACGCTGCCGTCACTGATCGAAAGCTCGGCCGCTTTGCAGCCGAGCACCTTCGCCGCTTGGGCGAGGAACAGCGTGCGCACGTCGGCGCAGGCCTGCCGCATGGCGACGCCGCCGAACTGGATCGACTGGCTGCCGGCGGTATAGCCCTCATTCGGCGCCTTCATCGTGTCGCCGGAACGGATGGTGATGCGCTCCATCGACACATCAAGCTCATCGGCGGCGATCTGCCTCATTGCGGTGAGCACGCCCTGGCCGAGCTCGACGCGCCCGGTGAGCACGGTGACCTTCCCCGGCGCGTGGAAGGCAACCCAACGGTCGAGCTCGGGATTGGCTTCGAGCTGGGCGGGCAGCGGCGCGGTCATCGCGAGGCTCCCGCGCGCATCGCGGCGGCCGCCTTTTCGACGGCGCGCATGATGCGGTTGTGCGAGCCGCAGCGGCAGATATTGCCGTCGAGCGCCTTCGCGATCTCGCCGCGCGTCGGCTTGGGATTTTTGTCGAGCAGGGCTTTCGCGGAGATCAGGATGCCAGACAGACAGTACCCGCACTGGCCGGCCTGCTCGTCGATGAAAGCCTGTTGCAGCGGGTGAGGGCGGCTGGCATTGCCAAGGCCCTCGACGGTGGTGACGGATTTTCCGGCGATGCTCCACACCGGCTTGGTGCAGCATTTCTCAGGCGCGCCGTCGATCAGCACCATGCAGCAACCGCACTGCTCAAGTCCGCAGCCGAAGCGCGTGCCCATCAACCCGAGCTCGTTGCGGAGCACGTCGAGCAGCGGCGTCTCTTCATTGTCGAGCGACACGCTGACCGGCTTGCCGTTGACCGAGAAATCGAAACTCTTGGACGCCTTGGACACGCGCGCTCCTAAAAGCCGAACTGCTCGCGCAGAATTCGCTCGTCAAGATTGTGGCCGGGATCGAACAGCATGTTGATCGAAATGTCGTGGTCCATGCGAATGTCGACGCTGTGAACCGAGCGCACCTCGTCGTGGTCCGCGACCGCCGCGACCGGCCGCTTCTGCGCTTCCAGCACCTCGATAGTGACTTTCGCTTTGTCGGGCAGCAAAGCGCCGCGCCAGCGCCGCGGCCGGAACGGGCTGATCGGCGTCAGCGCCATGAGCGGCGCGTTGATGGGAATGATCGCACCCTGCGCCGAAAGGTTATACGCGGTCGAGCCGGCCGGCGTCGCGACCAGCACGCCGTCGGAAATGAGCTCGGCGAGCCGCTCCTGTCCGTCGATCAGGATGCGCAGGTGGGAAGCCTGCGCGCTCTGCCGGAACAGCGACACCTCGTTGATCGCGCGATGCTCGTGCGTGCGCCCCTGCGTGTCGCGTGCGCGCATCAGCAACGGGTGGATCACGGTGATATGCGCGTTTGTCAGGCGTTCGACGAGCTTTTCCTCGGAGAATTCGTTCATCAGGAAGCCGACGGTGCCGCGATGCATGCCGTAGATCGGCTTGCCCGATTTCATGAACTTGTGCAGGGTCTGCAGCATCAGCCCGTCGCCGCCGAGCGCGACAATCACGTCGGCTTTGGTGGGGTCGGCATTGCCGTAACGCTTCTTCAGCCGCGCGCAGGCCTCGCGCGCCTCCGGCGTCTGGCCGGCGACAAAGGCGATGGTCTTGAACTGGTTCATGCGGGGACCCGACGATGGAACGCGCGGTGCTCGTCTATACGACTTGGCCCTCGATTGTCGAGGCGGAGCGGGCGGGACGCGCTATTGTCGAGCGGCGACTGGCGGCCTGCGTGAATATCCTGCCGGGAATGGTCTCGCACTACTGGTGGCAGGGCAAAATCGAGCGGGCCGAGGAGGTCGTCATGCTCGTCAAGACCCGCGCCGGCCTGGCCGACGCCGTGGGGAAGGCGGTCAAGGCGGCGCATAGCTACACGACGCCATCCATCATGGTCGTGCCGGTGAACAGCATCGATCCTGAGTATCACCAGTGGATCCTCGAGGAGACCAAAGGCGGCAAAGCCTAAATAGCTGTCATGGCCGGGCTTGTCCCGGCCATCTCGCTTAGGATGGCAGCGTCTAGGCAATCTCGTCGTAGAGATCGCGCCACGCCGGGTTTTTCTGGGCGATTGTTTTTGTCTTCCAGGCACGTGGCCAATGCTTGATATTTTTCTCGCGTTGAATTGCTGCGCGCGCAGTCTCGAAAACTTCGAAATAGATGAGTTTGTCTATTCCGTATCTTTTCGTGTGACTTTTGATAAGTCCATTCTTGTGTTCGTATATTCGCCGGACAAGGTCGCTTGTTACTCCGACGTACAACGCGCCGCCGGGACGGCTTGCGAGGATGTACAGGTAGACTGTTTCACGGCGAGACCGTCCTAAGCGAGATCGCCGGGACAAGCCCGGCGATGACGCTTAAACCGTGTAGAGGCGTCGTTCAGTAACTCGCCGTGCCGTCGATGACGGCCCTGAGCTGGCGATACTCCTCGCAGTCGGTGGTGCCGCAGATGAGCTTTACCTTTTGCAGGTAGTCCTCGGCCTTGAGTCGGTTGCCCTGCTCCGCCTGCCACATGCCGTAGTAGGACCACGTGCGCACATGGTTGGGGTCGGCTGCGAGCGCCTTCTCGTACCAGAACTTGGAATCGTCGTAGTCGCCCAACTTGCGATGCGCGTAGCCGATGTAGTTCGCGACATCGGGATGCTCGTCGTGGCCGAGCGCGTGCATGGCGGCGATGCCCTGCTGGTAATCGCCGCTGAGAATCAGAAACCGCGCCGCGCGGTAGTCGTGTAGAAATTTCTCCTGCGCGATCTGCCGTTGCTGCTCTTCGATCACACTGTTCTGCTTCTTTTTCTTTTTCTTGCTGCTGCTGTCGTCGGAAGGCGGCGGCGGGTTATCGCTGCCCATTGCGATCGCTGACTTCAATCCGATGCCGGTGATAAGAAGCGCGGCCGCGGCGAAAATGCCAATCCCGCGGAGCACGAATTTCACGCTCATGAAAACCCCCTGTTAGGTCGGACGCGGACGATACGATGAAGACTGGGCCTATGGGAAAAACACTTCGTGATCGATGCATAGTCCTCAGTGCACACGAAAATTCCGGACCCGGTGGATGCGCCGCTGCCGCGTCTTGACTTGGCAATGGCTTCCGGGGAACATTTTACCCGTGCTGGTTCCCCGAGTCAGATCGGGGACGAAAGAGGGAACACGGACACCTCTCGTTTGAATTCAGTCATTCGAACGCATGAATTCGAATCGAATGAAGTGCATTTGAATTTGAGGCAATCCGTGGCTGCCCCCGCAACTGTGAGCGGCGAGCCTTAGATCAAAGTCGGCCACTGGGAAACTGGGAAGGCCGGATCAGGAAGGCGACGACCCGCGAGCCAGGAGACCTGCCAGCGCAGTCACCCAACCGGTGGACGGGGTGTCCATACGGAGCGGTCTTTCGCAGCGGTGACGGCAATGCCGGTGCGAAGGCCGTGAGAGCAAAAACTCCCACGACAGTCATATGAAGCAGGCCACGCGCCGCTTCATTTCCGTCCTTCGCAACGGGCCTGGTCTTCACCCGATGCGTCCGCGCGTGAGCGTGGTGCGCAAACGAAGGAGCGTATTGTCATGGGATGGGGTCGCACCGCCAAACTTGTTGGCGCCGCGGTGGCGCTCATTGCATCTATTTCGGCCTCAGGCGCGCAGATCGCGCTGCCGCCGATCGACGTCAACTGGACGCGTCTCAACAGCGGAATGGTCGGCACGTCGACCAGTATCATCACGTCGCAGGACATTGAAAGCTCGCCAGCGCAGAACCTGCCTGACATTCTGTCGCAACAGGTCGGCATACAGGTCCAGCATCTGCTCAGCTCGACGAACGGCTCGCGCGACACCGTCGATCTGCGCGGCTTCGGTGTTTTTGCGCAATCGAACGTGCTGATACTCGTCAATGGCCGGCGGTTTCAGGATTTTGATCTCCAGGGTTTCGATTTTTCATCGATCCCGCTCAATAGCATCGAGCGGATAGAGATCACCCGCGGCAACAGCGGCACGACTCTCTATGGCGACGGCGCCATCGGCGGCGTGATCAATATCGTCCTGAAAAAGGGTTCATCGCCGGACGCCACCAATCGCGTGGAGGCTTTTGGCGGGTCGTTCCAATACTGGGAGGGGCGTGCGTCGGCTGCAGCGACGAGCGGGCCATGGTCGGTTGGTGCATTTGGAAATGCCATCAGTTCGAATGGCTATCGCGTCAACAGCGCGTTGCGGCAGCGCAATGTCAACGCGACCTTGAACTACTCGACTTCCAACTTGAGCGCCTATTTCACCGGCGCGGGCGATCGTCAGTTTCAAGGCCTGCCGGCGGGGCTGAACAATTACAACCCACCGGGCGGATTTCCCTACACGCTCGAAATTCCTTGGCAATCGAATACCCCACTTGATTGGGGCAAGAAGCAGGCGATCAACTTTGCGACGGGATTCAATGCAACCCTCAGCCCCGGCGTCGAACTGATCGTCGATGGCAGCGTGCGGCGCAAATT
>Ga0310810_10008440_pt1 | contig 11858 bp, 12 predicted proteins | sample NCmetagenome_FD_207641 | JGI IMG/M metagenome (GOLD analysis project Ga0310810, IMG submission 207641) | Soil microbial communities from experimental microcosm in Duke University, North Carolina, United States - NC | ecosystem: Engineered > Artificial ecosystem > Soil microcosm > Unclassified ...
GCTTTCGGCGCGCAGCGGTCCTGCATGCAGAGCACACAGACCGGCTGTGGCGGTCATGAACGTGCGCCTGGTAATCATCGTTCCCTCCATGCTGCCGCCCTTCAACTCTTCCAACGCACGCACTATCGCTGTGCCGAGCAAAGTTGAAAACATCATATTTTCTAATGTAAGATAGCCAAATGGCTAACGAGCGGTCCTCTGGGTGGTCCACCCGCATCGGGCGCCGCATCAAGCTGCGCGACCTTCATGTTCTCATGGCGGTTGCGCAGGCCGGGAGCATGGCCAAAGCAGCCGAGCGCATGGCCGTGTCTGCGCCCGTCGTTTCAAAGACGATCGCCGATCTCGAGCATACGCTCGGGGTGCGCCTTCTCGATCGTGACCGCAAGGGCGCCGAGCCCACGCTCTACGGTGCGGCGCTGCTGCGCCGCGGCGCGGCAGCGTTCGACGAGTTGCAGCAGGGCGTGCAGGACATTGAGGCGCTGCTTGATCCGGGCGCGGGTGAGGTGCGGATCGCTGCCTCCGATCCGGTGACCTCCGGACTGGTCGCGAATATCATTGATCGTGTGACGCGGGTGCATCCGCGCATCGTCTTTCATGTCAAGACCGGCGCGAGCCTCCTGGCGGCCCAGATCGACGCGCTGCGCGAACGCAAGCTCGATTTCGTGGTTGGGCGGCTGCCGCGAACCACCTTCGAGGCCGATCTGAACGTCGAGATTCTCTATCAGGAGCCGAGCGTGATCGCAGCAAGTGCACGTCACAGGCTTGCTGGCCGCCGCAGATTGAAGCTCGCCGCTCTCATGGACGAGCACTGGGTCCTGCCCGATGCGGAGAGTTACGTCGGCACGCTGGTGGAAGAACTGTTTCGTGCCGAGGGACTTGGGCTTCCCCGCAAAGCGGTATTCGGTACGTCGATCCAGCTCAACAATACACTGCTTGCGACCGGGCGTTATCTGGCATTCTATCCGGGATCGCTGCTGCGTCTTTATGGCCGCGAACTCGATATTCGGGAACTCGACCTCGACCTGCCGGCGCGTGCGACCCCGCTCGGAATCCTGACCTTGAAGGGGCGCACGCCGCCGCCGGCCGCGCGACTTGTCGTCGAATGCTTGCGTGAGGTTGCGAGACCCTGGCTGAAAGAAACTCCATTGAAACTGGAAAGACCGTCCACAGCTAAATCGAGTCCGCTTCGCCGCGGCAGCCCGCGGCGCTAATCTGCCCGTCCGAGTCGGAACCGCTTCGATGCGCCAGTACCTCGACCTGATGGACCGCATTCTGCACGAGGGTGCGCTCAAGCCCGACCGCACCGGCACCGGCACGCGCTCTCTCTTCGGCCATCAGATGCGCTTCGATCTTTCCGCGGGCTTTCCGCTCGTCACCACCAAGAAGCTGCATGTCAAATCGATCATCCGCGAGCTGCTCTGGTTCCTCGCCGGCGACACCAACATCCGCTACCTCAAGGAGCACGGGGTGCGCATCTGGGACGAATGGGCGGACGAGGCGGGCGAGCTAGGGCCCGTCTATGGCCAGCAGTGGCGCTCGTGGCCCGCGAAGGACGGCGCCGCGATCGACCAGATCGGTCATGTGATCGAGCAAATAAAGAAAGACCCGTATTCGCGGCGGCTGATCGTCACCGCGTGGAATCCGGCCGAGATCGACAAGATGGCGCTGCCGCCGTGCCACTGCCTGTTCCAGTTCTACGTGGTGGACGGGCGGCTCTCCTGCCAGCTCTATCAGCGTTCGGCCGACGTGTTTCTCGGCGTGCCATTCAACATCGCGTCGTATGCGCTGCTCACCATGATGGTCGCGCAGGTGACGGGGCTGAAGGCGGGCGAGTTCATCCACACGTTCGGCGACGCGCATCTCTATCTCAATCATCTCGAGCAAGCGCGGCTGCAGCTCACGCGCGAACCGCGGCCGCTCCCCGTGATGAAGCTCAATCCGGCCGTGCACGACCTGTTCGCGTTCCAGTACGAGGATTTCGTGCTCGAAGGCTATGACCCGCACCCGCACATCAAGGCCGAGGTGGCGGTGTGATTCCCCTTCCGCTCATGCCCGCGAAGGCGGGCATCCAGAAAAAGAGCTGGGTCCCCGCTTTCGCGGGGACGAGCGGGAGAGAATGAATGGCCCTCTCCATCCGCCCTGCGCGGCCCGGTGAAGCCGCGCTCGTCCTCCAGTTCATCCGCGAGCTCGCCGAATACGAGAAGCTCAGCCATGAGGTGAAGGCCACGCAAGCGCTGATCGACGCGGCGCTGTTCGGGGAGACGCCGCGCGTGTTCTGCGACATCGCCGAGTGGGAGGGCGAGGCGGTCGGCTTCGCGGTTTGGTACATCGATTTCTCGACCTTCAGCGGACGGTCCGGCATTTATCTCGAGGACCTGTTCGTGCGCCGGCAGCATCGCGGCAAGGGGATCGGCAAGGCGCTGATGGCGCAGCTTGCGCGCCGCTGCGCCGAGAACGGCTGGTCGCGCCTGCAATGGGCGGTGCTCGACTGGAACACGCCGTCGATCGACTTCTACAAGTCGCTGGGCGCGCAGATGCTCGACGAGTGGACCGGCGTGCGCGTGTCCGGCGATGCGCTGGCAAGGCTCGCGGGGCGCGCGTGAGCGAAGTCGTCATTATCGCGGCCGTGGCCGAGAACGGCGTGATCGGGCAGGGCGGCGCGATGCCGTGGCGGCTGAAATCCGACATGGCGCATTTCAGGGCGCTCACCATGGGCAAGCCGGTCGTGATGGGGCGCAAGACTTATCTCTCGACCTCGGTGAAGCCGCTGCCCGGGCGCACCAACATCGTGGTCACGCGCGATGAAACGTTCACGGCGCCGGGCGTCCTGGTCGCGCGCTCGCTCGAGGCGGCGCTCGAGGCGGCGCGCGGCGATGCGCTGCGGCGCGGCACGGACGTCATGGTGATCGGCGGCGCGGAGATCTACGTGCAGGCGATGCCGCTCGCCGACCGGCTGGAGATCACCCGCATTCATCTGGCGCCAGACGGCGACACGCGCTTCCCGCCAATCGATCCGGGCGTCTGGTGCGAAGCCGCGCGCGAGCCGCATCCCCCCGGCGCGAGCGATGACGCGGCGTTCGATTTCGTGAGCTACGTCAAGGCGCAACGTTAACCTGTCGCTGCCGCGACGGCAGGCCGCAGCGCGAGCTTCCGTTGAAAGCCATGACGCGTCCCATATAACCCGCCCAGAACGAGCCCGGAACCTGTTGGCCGGGCAGGAGAGATTTCAATGCCATGGAGTAACCAGGGCGGCGGCCCTTGGGGCTCGGGAGGCTCCAAGGGACCTTGGGGCTCGGGTCCGCAGTCGTCCGGCCCGACCCCGCCCGATCTCGAAGAGCTTCTGCGCCGCAGCCAGGACAAGCTGAAGGGCATCCTGCCGGGCGGCAATCTCGGCGGACGCGGTGTGCTTTTGATCGTGCTCGCCGCGATCGTGGTGTGGGGCTTCTCGGGCTTCTTCCGGGTCGAACCGGACGAGTTGGGCGTGGTGCTGCGCTTCGGCAAATACACCCGCGACGCCAAGCCGGGGCTGAACTACCACCTGCCGTACCCGGTCGAGAGCGTGCTGACCCCGAAGGTCACGGTGGTGCAGCCGATCCACATCGGCATGCGGCTGATCGACGATCCGCGCCGCGGCACGCAGGTGCGCGACGTGCCGGAAGAGAGCCTGATGCTCACCGGCGACGAGAATATCGTCGACGTCGACTTCACGGTGTTCTGGGTGGTCAAGTCCGGCGGCGCCGGCGAATTCCTGTTCAACATCCAGAACCCGCAGGGCACCGTCAAAGCAGTCGCCGAAAGCGCGATGCGCGAGGTGGTGGGCCGCTCGGAAATCCAGGCGATCCTCACCGGGGCACGGCAGGCGACCGAAACCGCCGTGCACGAACTCATGCAAAAGACGCTCGACAATTACGGGTCCGGCATTCAGATCACGCAGGTGCAGATGCAGAAGGTCGATCCGCCGGCGCAGGTGATCGATTCGTTCCGCGACGTACAGGCCGCGCGCGCCGACCTCGAGCGCGCCCAGAACGAAGGCCAGACCTACGCCAACCGCGTGGTGCCGGAGGCGCGCGGCCGCGCCGCGCAGGTCACCCAATCGGCCGAAGCCTATCGCGAGCAAACCGTGGCGGACGCGCGCGGGCGCGCGGCGCGCTTCACCAAAGTGCTCGACGAATACAAGAAGGCGCCGGACATCACGCGCCAGCGCCTCTATCTCGAGACGATGGAGCGCATCTTCGGCGGCATCGACAAGGTGATCATCGACCAGGGCGGCACTCAGCCGGGCGTGTCCGGCAGCGGTGTGGTGCCGGTGTTGCCGCTCAACGAAATGGTCAAAAAGCCCGCCACGACGGGAGGCAACCAATGAAGCTCGGTATCGCCGGCGGGGTGCTGCTCGTCCTCGCCATTATCGCGCTGATCGTCGGCTATTCGGCGCTGTTCACCGTCTACCAGACGCGCCTCGCGCTGGTCGTGCGCCTCGGCCAGCCGGTGAAGGTTGTCACCGAACCGGGCTTGAACTGGAAATATCCGCTGATCGACAGCGTCATCTACGTCGACAAGCGCATCCTCGACCTCGAGAATCCCGCGCAGGAGGTGATCGCCTCGGACCAGAAGCGGCTCGTGGTCGATGCCTTTGCGCGCTACCGCATCAAGGATGCACTCCTGTTCTATCAAACCGTCGGCTCGGTCGAGGGCGCGAACGCGCGGCTCTCGACCTTGCTCAACGCGGCGCTGCGGCGTGTATTGGGCGAGGCGACGCTCACGCACGTCGTGCGTGACGATCGCGCACTGTTGATGGCGCGTGTGCGCGAACAGCTCGACCGCGAGGCCGGCGCCTTCGGCATCAACGTTGTCGACGTGCGCATCCGCCGCGCCGACCTGCCGGAGCAGAATAGCCAGGCCGTCTACCAGCGCATGCAGACCGAGCGTCAGCGCGAGGCCGCTGAGTTCCGCGCCAACGGCTCGCAACGCAAGCAGGAGATTCAGGCGCGCGCCGACCGCGACGTGACGGTGCTGATCGCCGAGGCGCAGTCCAAGGCCGAGCAGACCCGCGGCGAGGGCGACGCCGAGCGCAACCGCATCTTCGCGGAAGCGTTCACCCGCGATCCGGATTTCTTCGCCTTCTATCGCTCGATGCAGGCCTACGAGACCGGGCTGCGCGCCAACGACACGCGGATGGTGATCAAGCCGGACTCGGACTTCTTCCGTTATTTCGGCGACCCCTCCGGCAAGCCGCGTGAAGACGCCAAAAAATAACGCTAACCTGTAAATTACTTTCTTTTGAGCATGATCTTGTCCGAAAACCGGTATCCACTTTTCGGGATCATGCTCTAGGGTAGGGCGCGCCGCGGGTCTCCCGCGGCGCTTTTGATCGCGGATCGCATGGCGGATTTCATCGTCGCGCTCGGCCTCGTGTTCGTGATCGAGGGGCTGATCTTTGCCGCAAGTCCGCAAAGCGCGAAGAACGCGATGGCGCATGTTTTGGAGACGCCCGACAGCACCCTGCGCGTGATCGGCATCGCCTCGGCGGTGCTCGGTGTCGTGCTGGTGTGGCTGGTGCGGGGGTAGCTATCTCAGCCACAGCGTGAGCGGCTGGGACGCCCGCCCGGGGCAGCTCATCTGCCCCTTATAGGCATCCGAGAGACTTGCGCTGTAGGTGCATTCGACGCCGGCGAGCGACAACGTCGCGTTCAGTCGTGACGCCGAGATGCGCAGGCGAATGTCTCCCGATTGCGTTTCGGGCCCATCCTGTGTGCAGAGCCCGACATGCGTCATCGTCGCGCGCCCCGAGAACTCGCCGGCGCTTCCCTCGCTGACGTCCGCGGTCAACTCCCATTCGCCGAGCGGACCGGCGTAACCGATCACCTGCCGCGTCTCGGCCGCCGCGGACGTCGCGGCGGCCACCAGTAAGCTGAGGACGAGGAACCTCACGGCCTGCTCCCTTTCAGAGCTTCTCCAGATGTGCGCGCGCATCGGCGATGTCGGTGCGAGATTTGTCGGCATCTGCCGCGATGGCGATCACCTTCTTGTAGTATTCCTGCGCCTTCGCCTTGTCGCCGGCCTTGTCGGCCGCCGTCGCTGCGCCCAGGTAGGCGTTGAGCCGGTTCGGCTCTTTCTTCAGCGTAGCCTCGAAGGCGGCGAGTGCTTCTTTCGCCTTGCCCTGTTCGAGCAACATCACGCCGTAGAGTTCGCGCGCGGGCCGCGGCACGCCCGGCGTGACCGGATGCTTTTCGGTCTTGTCTTCGGCGTCCGACGCGGCGCTCATCGCCTTCAAGGCCTCGTCATGCTTGCCTTCGGCATAGAGCACCCAGGCGGAAGCGACCTGCGCCTGAATGTCCACCTGCCCCGACCAATAGCCATCCTTTGCGGCAATCAGCTTGTCGCGCAACTCGGTCAGCTTTGCGATGTCGGCCTTGGCGCTCGCCGGATCGCCCATGCGCGCGGCGCCGAGCGCGCGCGCAAAATGTGTGATTGCTTCGATATGAGGCAATGGAGTTGGCCGCACCTCCAGCCCTGCGGCCGCTTTCCAATCGCTGCGCTCGATTGCATAGCGAGCCGGCGACACCGCAAGCGCATACGGGCCGGGGAGGAAAGTCTCTGTAAATCCCTTCACCGTCGCCATGTCGTCGAGCACGGCTTTGGCCTTGGTGTCCTCGCCGAGCTGCAGATACGCGTAGACCAGGTAGTCCATGGCATGGAGCTGGTCGTGGAAATCCGACGCCGCCTTGGCGACACGCGCCGCCGCGATGTTGGACCCGATCGATTCCTGCCAGTAGCCGACGCGCGTGAAGATATGCGACGGCATGTGCAACGCGTGCGCCGCGTCGGGCGCGATCTTGGCGTAGGCGCGCGCGGCTTTGAGCCCTTTCTCGGCGATCGGCGGGTAGTCGTAGAGGTGGATCAGATAGTGGGCGACCCCAGGATGCTGCGGCTGGCGCTCGAAAATCGGCTCCAGGATCGCAGCGCCCTTGAGCTGATTGGCGTAGGTCTTGTCTTGCGGCGATGCCGAGGTGTTCAACGCGAGCGCGTAGTGGATCTGCGCTTCATCGTCGTTCGGATAACGCTGTGCGACCTGCTCCATCGCCTTCGCGTAGGCTTGCGAGCGCGCCAGATGCGGACGCTTGTCGGAATCCGTGTACATCGCGGCGAGTGCATCGACATAGTCGCGCTCGCGCTGCGTTTTCGATCCGACCGATTTTGCCTTGGCGATTGCGGCCGCGCCTTCGGTCAGATTCTTCGCCGGGGCCGGAACGTGCGGGTTCCAGAGCAGGCTCAGCGCAATGCCCCAGTACGCAATTCCGCATTCCGGGTCGGCCTTCAGCGTATCCTCGAAAGCCATTTGCGACGCACGGTACCAGAATGAGTGCTGGTACAGCATCGCGCGATCGAACTGTTTCTGTGCTTCCGGCTTACAGGACGTTTCGAAATGAACCTTGCCGAGCTTGTCGTCGCTCGCTTGGCCGAAGGCCGCTTGCGTAAATCCGAATCCAAGGGCCGTCGTGATGGCAATAGCGGCTGATTTTTTCATCTTGGCGCTCCTGCAAAAGGGACTGAATCAGAGTGCAGGGTAGGAGCGCCGCTTCGCCAAGTCATAAGGAAGACATGGGATTTCTATAGGCGGCCTGTGCTAACCTCGCCCGGGGGTGAATCCGATGCCGGACAAGGCACTTACCTTTGGCCGCTATCGCCTCGACCCCCGTGTCGGGCTGACCTCCGGCACGCGTGAGGTCAAGCTGACACCCAAGGCCCTGTCATTGCTCTCGTTCCTTGCGGGACGGCCGGGTGAAGTGGTGACCAAGGACGAGCTGTTCGCCGCGGTATGGCCGGAAACGACGGTCGGCGACGCAGCCCTTGTGACCTGCATCCAGGAGCTGCGCAGCGCATTGAAGGACGATGCGCGCCAGCCGCGCTACATCGAGACGCTGCACCGGCGCGGCTATCGCTTCATCGGCAAGCCTGCTGCTCCTCAAAAGACCCCGTCCAACGGCAAGACAGGCGCGTTGCCGCTGCCTGACCGGCCTTCGATCGCGGTGCTGCCTTTCACCAACATGAGCGGCGAGGCGGATCAGGATTACTTCGCCGACGGCATCTCTGAAGATCTCATCACCGGGCTTGCGCGCATCCGCTGGCTCTTCGTCATCGCCCGCAATTCGAGCTTCGTCTACAAAAACCGCGCCGTCGACGTGAAAGAGGTCTCGCGCGCGCTGGGCGTGCGTTACGTGCTCGAAGGCAGCGTACGGCGCGCCGGCAACCGGCTGCGCATCAGCGCGCAGCTCATCGAGGCAACGACCGGCGGCCATCATTGGGCCGAGCAATACGATCGCGAGCTCGGCGACATCTTTGCCGTGCAGGATGAGATCACCCGCAGCGTGGTGGCGGCGATCGAGCCGCGCCTCCTCGCCGCCGAAGGCCTTCGGGCATTCTCCCGTTCCGCGGACGATCTTGGCGCCTGGGAATTGGTGGCGCGCGCACAGACCCACGTCTGGCGCCTGACGCGTGAAGACAACGAGGCTGCTATCACCGCTCTCGAAAGAGCGGTTGCGCGTTACCCGGACTACGCGCCGGCGCGAAGCTTGCTGGGCTATTGCCTCGTGTTTGCCGCGCACAACGGCTGGATCGATCGCGGCGCAGGTTTGCGCGCCGGCCACGATCACATCGCCCGCGCGGTTGCGCTGGACGATTGCGATCCGTGGGGGCAGATCGCGCTAGGTTACCTGTGCATGATGGAACGCCGCACCGAGGAGTCGCTCGCGGCGTTCCGGCGGGCGGTCAATCTCAATCCAAGCTCGGCGGCCGCGCATGGTTATCTGAGCCATGGGCTGGCGTTCAATGGACAGGATCGCGATGCGATCGCGCACAGCGAAGAGGCGATCCGGCTCAGTCCACTCGATCCAGAGATGGCCATGTTTCTTGGAGGTATTGCGGTATCTCACTATCTCGCCGGACGCTTCCGGGAAGCGCTGCAATACTCATCAGAGCTTCTTCGGCTACGCCCGGGATTTCACGGTGCCCAGCGCCTGCGCTGCGCCAGCCTTGCCCAACTCGGCCGCCTCGACGAAGCGCGTGACGTCCTCGCGACCCTGCAGCGGGAGCATCCTGAATTGTCGATAAAATGGATCAAGGAAAGCGTCCCGTATCAGACCCCGGAGCTGATGGAGCGCTTTCTCGACGGGATGCGTAAAGCTGGCCTCGAAGACTGAGGCGGTTAGGCCGCACCTTTCGCCGCAATTCAGCCGCAGGAACCCGCGAAATGCGACCGGATTGTCCTTGCGCCTGCGTGGGCCCGGGGGCACTGTCCCGCCAATTTTCCAACCGGAGTCGCCCAATGGCCGGCCCTCTCTGCACGAATGTCCGTCGTTCCGCCTTCGCGCTCGCCGCGGCCGCCGTCCTGGCGTTTCCGCCCGGCGCGCAGGCGCAACGCGGGCCCGACAAGATCGCCGACGTGGCGGAAGCCGTAATCGATGCGGTGGTGAACATCTCGACCTCGCAGACGGTCAATGCCGGCGGACCCACCACGCGCCAAGGGCCAGGACAGGGCGGCGAGGGACCGCAGGCGCGGCCCGGTCCCGGGCTTCCGCCGGGAAGCCCGTTCGAGGAGTTCTTCGACGAGTTCTTCAAGAACCGCCGCGGCGGTCCGGGCGAGCCGCGCAGCGGCCCGCGCCGGGTCAATTCGCTCGGCTCCGGATTCGTGATCGATCCCGAAGGCCTGATCGTCACGAATAACCACGTCATCGCCGAAGCCGACGAGATCACCGCCGTGTTCAACGACGGGTCCAAGCTCAAGGCCGAGCTGATCGGCAAGGACACCAAGACCGACCTCGCACTGTTGCGCGTCAAGCCCGACAAGCCGCTCAAGGCGGTGAAGTTCGGCAATTCCGACAAGCTGCGGCTCGGCGAATGGGTGATCGCGATCGGCAATCCGTTCAGCCTCGGCGGCTCGGTCACGGCCGGCATCGTCTCGGCACGCAACCGCGACATCAATTCGGGCCCCTACGACAACTACATCCAGACCGACGCCGCGATTAACCGCGGCAACTCGGGCGGGCCGTTGTTCAATCTCGAGGGCGAGGTCATCGGCGTGAACACCGCGATCATTTCGCCCTCCGGCGGTTCGATCGGAATCGGCTTCGCGGTGCCCTCGACCACTGCGGTCGCGGTGCTCGACCAGCTGCGCCAGTTCAAGGAAGTGCGGCGCGGCTGGCTCGGCGTGAAGATCCAGCAAGTGACCGATGAGATCGCCGAGAGCCTCAACATCAAGCCGGCGCGCGGCGCGCTCGTCGCCGGCGTCGACGACAAGGGCCCGGCGAAGCCTGCCGGCATCGAGCCGGGAGACGTGATCGTCAAGTTCGACGGCAAGGACATCAAGGAGATGCGCGACCTGCCGAAGATCGTCGGCGATACGCCGGTCGGCAAGGATGTGCCCGTGGTCGTGGTGCGCAAGGGCAAGGAAGAGACCAAGACGGTCCGCCTCGGGCGCCTCGAAGATACCCCGCAGCAGGCGTCCGTGAAGACGGATCAGCCGGCCGAGGAGAAGTCGGTGGTGCAGAAGGCGCTCGGCCTCAACCTCGCCGGCATGAGCGACGAGCTGCGCAAGAAGTTCAAGATCAAGGATTCGGTCAAAGGCGTGGTGATCACCGGCGTCGACGCGAATTCGGCGGCTTCCGAGAAGCGGCTCAATGCGGGTGACGTCATCGTCAAGGTGACGGATGAGGAGGTCACCAATCCGGCCGACGTGCAGAAACGGATCGATCAGCTCAAGAAGGACGGCAAGAAGACCGCGCTGCTGCTTGTCGCGAACGCGGAAGGCGACGTGCGCTTCGTCGCGCTGACGCTGCAGTAGGACTGGCACGGTAGCTTGTAGGGTGGGCAAAGGAGCGCGGAGCGCGACGTGCCCATCGTCACACGCGCTCAATGATGTCGTGGGCACGCTCGCCTCGCTTCGCTCCGCCGAGCTTTGCCCACCCTACGCAGATAGGCCATGAAAGCCATCCTCGATGGTCACGTGCTCGCCGAAAGCGGCGACATCATCTCGGCGGCCGGCTACGATTATTTCCCGGCCGCGGCGGTGCACACCGAGTTGCTCGAGAAGTCTGCGCGCACGCCCAAGGACCTCGAATGCCCCCACGGGGTGCAGTTCTACGACGTGGTGATCGACGGGAAGCGCTATCCACGCAACGCCTGGGTCTATGAGGCGCCGCGCGAAAAGCTCGCCCACGTCGGCGGCCGCTTCGGCTTCTGGCAGGATGTGAAGGTCGGCTGATCCGCAATTTTCGCCAAGCCTATTGCCGACGTCGAGCCTATCGTTCCGGATGCTTCGACGTGTGCCGTAACATCTGGCGCCCGCGCGCGGCACTCTCGCGGCAGGAGGCGACGCGTGGCGAAATTCTACGGATGGCGGGTGGTCGGCGCGGCCTTCGTGCTCGCCTTCTTCGGGTGGGGGCTGGGCTTCTACGGTCCGCCCGTCTACCTGCATGCGGTGCGCGAAGCGCGCGGCTTTTCGCTCGGCGTCGTATCGAGCGCCGTCACGGTGCATTACCTCGCCGGAGCGATCGTCGTTGCCAACGTGCCGGCGCTCTACCGGCGTTTCGGATTGCCTGCCGTGACCACGGCAGCCGCGATGTTGCTGTCGGCCGGTGTCGTCGGATGGGCGGTCGCGTCCGCACCCTGGCAGCTCTTCGCCGCAACCGCGGTGAGCGGTGCCGGCTGGGCCGCGATGGGTGCGGTGCCGGTGAACACGGTAATCGCGCCCTGGTTTGTGCGCGCGCGGCCCGCCGCGCTCGGCACCGCGTATAACGGCGCGAGCTTCGCCGGGCTCATCTTCTCGCCGCTTTGGGTTGTGGCGATTGGGCTGATGGGCTTTC
>Ga0310810_10008441_pt1 | contig 11857 bp, 8 predicted proteins | sample NCmetagenome_FD_207641 | JGI IMG/M metagenome (GOLD analysis project Ga0310810, IMG submission 207641) | Soil microbial communities from experimental microcosm in Duke University, North Carolina, United States - NC | ecosystem: Engineered > Artificial ecosystem > Soil microcosm > Unclassified ...
ATCCGCATCGGAGACGAGGCGCTGTATGTCTGAATCGCTGCCCAATTCCCAGAGGACCATTGTCCTCAGGGAGGATTGGGTCTGAAGACGATGAACGCTGTCGATGCGGAGGGATGGCGTGAATCCGGTGCCCAGCGAGAAGGCGTTGATCATGCCCTGAAACTCGAAATACGGAAGCGATGCGTCGAGCAGCCGCTCCGGCCAGAGGCGTTTGATCAGGGGGCTGTTTCGAAAGCGTTCTCGTGCAGCGGCCACGTCGGTGAGGCCGTTGAAGAGACGGTCGGCCGCCTCCTGAGATGAAAAGGGAGCCTCAAGGAGCTTCGGATAATTATCGACGAGGGGTGCGGAGTGCGCGATGAGTCCTTTCAGGTACTCGGCGTCCCCGATAAAGAGCGCACCGAGCTGCTCCGGTTGTTCAAACCCAAGCCGCACCATCTCGGCTGCCACGAGCGGATCATTCCACTGACGGATGAATTGCGCCTCTGATACCTGAGCCTCGGCATTCCGAGTCCCCGCCATCATCAAGTTATTGATTGTTCCGTTCCAGAGCGAGCAGTCCTCGAACACATCGCAGAAGGCGCGGAGGATGGCCTTGGTGCTCACATCGGTGAGCGACGGCAGAGGCAGCCAGTATGTGACGATTCCTCCGGTCGTCAGCCGGTCGTGGATCAGTTGGAAATATTCGCGTGAATAGAGATTCTCAACTCCGGCGATTCCTGGAGGTGGCGGTTCGCCCGTGATCAGGTCATAGTGCAGGTCCGTTGTTTGCAGAAAATAACGCCCGTCGTCGATGTGGACGCGAACCCGGGAGTCGTGAAGGGGATTAGCGGCCTCGTCCGGATAGACGACGCGGCTCATCTCCAGTACGTCGCGGGAGATATCGACTACATCGATGTTCTCCAGGTTCTTTGAATCGGTCATGGCCTTTGCGGTGTTGCCTGCTCCATAGGCGATCAGCAAGGCTCGTTTCAGGTTGGGATGAACCGCCATGGCCCAGTACACGTAGAGTTTCTGGTAGCGGCGCGCCCAGAACCGGGTCTCCGACATCGAATACGAGTTCGCGATCAACCGGTAGGACACCGGTTGTCCCAGCAGCTGCTCTTCGAAGTACATGAGGGTCTCGGTCAGGCCTTCGCGAACTGCCGCGACCCTGCCGGAGGCGCCTGCCTGAACGCGCGTCACCGGGATCTGAATGAGAGATCTCCCCATCAATCCAAAAGGGAAGAGCGTGGTGCTGAGCAGAAATACCGCTGCCGTCATTCGGGCAAGACCACGCGAGGCGGGACTCTTCAGCAACAACAGGAGACCGATCGCCCCATAGAGCAGCGTAATGAGAAAGAACGACCGTTCCATGCCCAGGACGGGCAGTAGAAAAAAACCACAAACCAATGACCCAAGCGCCGCACCCGTGGTGTTTGCAAGAGCAAGAACGCCGGTGGCTTCGGTCTCCGAGTGCAGATGGGCACGGAGAGCAGCGCCGGCCAGCGTGAAGAAGATTCCTGAAAGGAAAGAAACGGGAAACATCAGAGGCACTCCGATCTGCAGGATCGCGAGCGTCCTTGTGATCGAGCCGGGTGCGAGGGGCTCGATCATCATCGGGACTCCGGCGTAGGTGACGACGCACAGAAGTCCTGCCGAACAGGCGACCGGTGAAGCGAAGCGGTAGGCATCGGGGATGGGGCGAAGCCATGAAGAAGCCGCGAGCCCTCCCAACGCCAGTCCCGTGAGGACGACGGCAAGCATCAAGGCAAGCGCCGTCGAAGTTCCCGTGACGAACAGCAAGAGGAAGCGGAACCAGACCACTTCCAGAGCAAGAAGGCAGAAACCTGAGAGGAAAGCGGCAACAAGCCAGCGCCGTCCTCCTGTCCACTGAATCGGTGTTCGTCGTGCATGAGGCGTCAAGATCTGATTCGACAGCCGTGTCGAGGACCATGCTGCAACGACCGCGGCACCCATGTTGAGGGCACCGGCCGTGAGCGCGGTGCCATGCACGCCCAGCGCACCGATGAGATATGTCTCGCCCACCAGCGCTCCGGTCACCGCACCCAGCGTGTTCCATCCATAGAGTCGGCCCAGCACCGAGCCGAAGTTGGGTTCGTGACCTATAAGGGCCTTCGTGAGCAGCGGCAGCGTCGCGCCCATGGCGGTGGACGGAATCAGCAGGAGAAGAAAGGCAATGCAGAGCCGAACAGAATTCAAAATCCACAGATGGTCCAGCAGAGGCCGAAGCCAGGGCGCGAGTACTACTCCAAGGATAGGGAACAGATAAACAAGTCCAATGCCGGTGAGGCCAATGGCCACCTCCGCGATGGCATAGGCGCGAAGCGCGCTCCTGACGCGATGCGCGTATCGCGCGGTCAGTGCGTTGCCCAGGGCAAGCCCGCCCATGAAGCCCGAGAGGACCAGGGTCGATGCCCAAACGCTGTTGCCGAACGCCAGACCCGCCTGACGAAACCAGAGGGTTTCGAAGATCAGCGCGGAGACTCCGGAGGCGAAGAAGATCGAACAAACAAGGACCGTCATGCTGCGCTGATGAGGGGTGCCGTGGCCAATTCTAGTCCTGACTCACGAGCCTTGGCGTGATAAAGTCCCGGCGGTGGACCGTCTCATCGACTGGATCTCATCGACCCACGCAAACGCCGTCATCCGGGACACGGTGTGGATCATTCCCCTCGTCCAGACGGTCCATATCCTGGCGATCTCCGTGGTGATGGGATCAGTGCTTCTCCTGAACCTGCGCGTGATAGGCATTATCAGCGCCGGCGAGACGAACGATGCGTTCACGCGCCGGTATTTGCCGTGGGTGTGGAGCGGTCTCGTGGTGCTGTTGATGTCTGGAGCGATCCTGATCATCGGCGAGCCGGGCCGCGATCTGAAAAACGCGACGTTCTGGACAAAGATGGCGTTAATCGTGTGCGCCATTGCGCTCACGCTCGCGTTGGAACGGCCGGTCCTTCATGATGCGGGCTTCTGGGACCGGCCCGGCCGCCGGATGGCGGCACGGGTCATGGCGGTGCTGTCGATCGCCTGTTGGGTGGGGATTACACTGTGCGGCCGCTGGATCGCGTACACGTACGAAACATAGCCGATGAACGACCTGCTCACCACCCTCCAAAACACTCCGTTCGCCACGGCCATCCGCGAAGGTGACACGCTGTTTCCGTGGATCGAAAGCCTGCACGTCCTGGCTCTTGCGATAGTGGTTGGGACGATATCGATCGTCGACATGCGGCTGATCGGCCTGGCGTCGCACCGCAAGAGCGTGCGGCGTTTGTTCCGGGATGTCCTGCCGATCACCTGGAGCGCGTTCGCGTTTGCGGCGGCCACCGGGTTTCTGTTGTTTTCGTCAAGGGCCGTGAAGTATGCGTCGCTGTGGGAGTTTCAGGCCAAGATCGTCCTGCTGGTGCTGGCGGGATTAAACATGGCGTACTTTCATCTGGTCACGTTCCGCAGCGTGCATTCGTGGGACGAGCTTGCGGAAACGCCGGCCGCGGCGAAGGCGGCGGGCGCGGTGTCGCTGTGCCTGTGGATCGCGATTGTGATTTGCGGCCGGCTCGTGGGGTTCGCGCTGTAGAAGCGCCTGCGCTATTTTCCCATCTGAATAATTGAAAACGAGTTCGGCACGATCGGGCCCCTGCGTAAAAGCTGCGCCGGAGTGGCCGGGCCGTTCGTCTTCACCGGCGCGTACTGAGCGGTGACCAGATACAGTTTCCCGGTCTTTGTGTCGAGCGCGATGTTTTTTGCGCCCTGCATGGTCTCGACGTCGCCTGACATCGTGAAATTCGTGGGACCCGCCACTTTGCTGATGGTGACGGTGCCCTGATCCTGGGCGCTGAATGTCTCCATGGAGGCGGGATTGAACGCGATGGCGTTCGCGCCCACGCCGATCGGCAGCGCGTAGAGGAACTTTCCGTCCTTCGCGCTGAGGTACACCATGGTCGCATTCTCGCAGCCCACAAACAGCACCTTGTTCTTCGGATCGAAGGCCAGGCCGCGCGGGCCGGCACCGACGCCGTCGAGGTCATACCGCGCGCTGACGGTCATGGCCGCGGCATCGATCACCGCGATCTCATCCGCGTCATCGATGGCGACGTAGACGTGTCCCTCGCCATCGGACACCGCTTGCCCCGGCTTCCCGCCGAGATCGATGGTCGCCGCCACCGCGCCCGTTGCCGCGTCAATGACCGTGGCGTTGGGCGCCGCGCCGCTCAGGACGTATACGCGGCCCTTGAACGGATCGAACACGATGTACTCGGGCTCGCTCTGAACGGGAATCGTCTTGATCACCTTGAGCGTCTTTGAATCCCACATCGACACGGGTCTGCTCGCTGAAAAGCCATGACCTGACGCCGCATCCACCGCAACCGCATGCGCATTCACGCCCGCAATCGTTCCCGCGGGCTTCATCGTGTCGAGGTCGTACACAAGAATGCGCGCGGCCGCGCCGGTTCCGGTCCTGGGGACATACAGCCGGCGGCCATCCGAGTCCGCGTAAATGTGATCCCACCCGCCGGCGCCACCCACTTTGGTTGTACTGAGAATCTTGTACGAATTGGTGGGGTTCAACAGGTCCTGGGCCCATACGGCTGAGGTCAGAACCGTCACTAAAAGAGCACTCGCGATCCAACGCAGATCCATGGAAGGTCACCTTTCGGCATTGGAGATTGGGTGATAGTCGATCGTGCGATTGGTCGGGTGATTGGAAGGGAACGGTTGAAATATTGGTGGGATCATCGGACGATCGGCGATGCGCCAATGAGCACCCAATCGCGCAATCACTCAATCTCCCAATCACCCACCCAATCACCCAATCACCAATCGCCCAATCTCAAATGGCTTAACGTCCGGTCGTGGGCTGGCCGCCAAGGACCCTGCCGTCCGGCAGCTTGACGCTGATTTCATTTCCGCCGCGGGAACCGTCCTTCATGGGGTGAGCGGTGACCGTGACGATATCTCCCACCTTGATGGCATCCTTCGTCCAGCCTTTCGACGTAAGCTGACCCGGCGATCCCATTTCAAAGGCCCAATCCTGTTCGACACCGGCGGCGTTTTTGACCGCGACATGAATCCACGAATGCGGGTTCACCCATTCGAGCTCCGTCATTCGGCCTGTCACGGTGATTTGATGCTTCGGATCCAGGTCGAACATCGCGAAGGAATGATGCGCGATGAGAGGCCCCGCGGTCGCGAACAACAGCCCGAAAGCCACAATTCCACGTTTCATCTGGATTTCTCCCGTTAAGTATTAGCCCCAAACATCAGTTCTAAGGCGCCGGAGCGGCCCCGCCGCGTCCGCCACGGCCGCGGCCGCCTCGACCACTGCCCGGAGCAGCGCCGTTATTGTTGGCGTTGAGAAAACTCAGCGATTCCCGGAAGCGCGTGGGGAGTCCCGACTGCGGATCCTTGCTGCCCGGCAGCGTGTCGCCTTCAATCAAGTAAAGCCGGCGCGCGGCGGTGAAAAATACCGAGGCGACTGTACGGCTTCCGTCTTTGCCGGCGATATTCAGATTGCGGCCGAACTCGGTGTCAATTCTGGCAAACGTGTCCTCGACCAGCTCGCCGCGCTTGAGGTAGTCATTGACCGCGGCTTTGATGACATCCGCTTTTTTCGTGGTGGTGGACGAACAGTCGACGACCGTAATGCGGAAAACGAGCCCATCCTGTTCAACGGTAAAAACGCGGTCCGGAAGCATGGAGCCGTCGGCGGCGCGATAGGTGCCGGTTTCGATTTTCGGCTCCGCCGGAAAGGTGACAAGAAAGCCCAGTTCCGGATAGGTGTAGTCCTGCCACGCGGCGAACGCCGGAGCGGCGATCAGCACAGCGGTCCCTAACCACCCGAGGATCATCAATTTCCTCATCATTCTCCTCTCGGCGGATCTTACCGTGCGGCTGGTCCTCCAGCAAGGATTCGAAGAGGCTGACGGACACGGCCCTCTCAACATTTGCGATTGGGCGATTGGTGATTGGGTGATTGGGTGGGTGATTCGGCGATTGGAGCATTGGGTGATTGATCGCTCATTCGCACTTCTCCAATCACTCCACCAATCGCCCGATCGCCCATCACCCAATCTCCAATGCTGATTGAACTACTTGACCACCTTCACGTTGGCGGTTGACGTCAGTTGCTTCTGCGCGCCGCCCTGTCGGAAGTGCGCCGACACCGCGAGCGGTACAGCGTCGCCCATGGGCATGTTGTTGTCGATGTCGCCCTTATTGAACTGGATGGCCACCGTCCGGCCGCCGGCTTCGACGGCCGCCGCCGTGGCGGGGATCAGCATCGGCGACAAGGGCGCCTTGAGCATCGCATCGCCCTCGAACGTGTAGCCGTCCGGGATCGCGAAGCGCGCCGTGACCGTGCCTTGCACACCGGTGAAGACGCCGGTGGACGAACGCAGGTCGAGCTCGTTCCCGGCAAAGCTCAGCGCGCCGGCCATGTTCTGCGGAACGTCGTAGGCCACCACCTTTCCCGTCGGCCGCGGGTCGGTGCAGTCGTTGAAGAAGTATTCCCCTGCGCGGTCGAACGTGTACTGGAAACGCTGACCTGGATTCAGCTTCGGATTGAACAACCCCTCGAAGAACTGGGTGGCGCAATGCGGCTTCTGGTTGGGGAAGTTCGGGAACGTCTCGGCTCCGGGGTTCACGAACGTCACCGTCGTGCCCACCGGCACGCGGAGGTGCGTGGGACTCACGGCGTTCGTCTCCACCTGATCGCGCGCCTCGGCGGTGTCCGCGGTCCGCGAAGTCCGCGCGAGATACACCGTGTTGTTCACCGTGCTGCCCTCCACCGGCATGCCGCCAACCGGCCGGCGCACAGTAACCAGCTGGGGTGTAGGCGCCTCGCTGCTGCCCGATGCCGACCGGAACGTGCCGCCAAGCTTGAAGCCCCAGAGATCGCTGCCTCGGGGCACTGAGTTGCCGTACGGGAGGCTGGCGCCTCCGTTGGCCACGGCGACATATTGCTCGCCGTTTATCGAGTAGGTGATCGGACCGCCGGACGTGGCGGCACCAGTCTGAAAGCGCCACAGTTCCTTACCGGTGGCAGCGTCCAGCGCCACGAAGTTCCCGTCGATCTGTCCGACGAACACGAGATCACCCGCTGTGGAAAGCGGGTTCTGTCCGTGGCCCATGTCCAACCCCAGATGGTTCCGCCAGCGTACGGTGTTCGTCGCGGCGTCAATCGCCAGGATGCCGCCCGTCTGGTACTCTCCGGGCGCCCGCAGGCCATTGCTGCCGGCGTCGCGCCAGTGCGCCACATTAGCGACGCCGTAAGGAAAGTAGAGAAGTCCCAGCTTCTGACTGAAGGAATAGGTCGGCCAGGTAGGTCCGCCATTCTGGCTGGTGGTCGAAAGCACCGGCAGATCCCAGTTCGCATCGTACAAGCAGCCCTCGCGATGGGTCTGGCGGCCCGGGTACTCGACGAAGGGCTTGTCCGGGTCCAGATAATTCGGCTCGGCGTACACCAACTGGCCAGACAACGTGGGTTGGTAGCCGTTGTAGTTGGGAACGGCGCGCCACGGATCACCGGGGATGTTCTTCGGATCCAGCGGTTGCCACACGACGCAGGTGGGCAGAGGCCGGGTCGGGAGCGGCTGCGTCGGGTAGCTGGCCTGGCGGTAGTCCTGGTTCACCCGTGTTTCTTCGGCCTTGAGGAGCGGCTTGCCTGTGGCGCGATCGAGCACAAAAAGATGCGCCGACTTACCCCCATAGTAGAGCGCCTTGCGCGTCTGGCCTCCGATCGCGATGTCGGCCAGCAGCGGCACGCACACGTTGTCCATGTCCCAGACGTCGTGGTGGACGGCCTGGAAATGCCACTTGTACGCGCCTGTCTTGAGGTCCAGGGCCACGATCGAGTTGGCGAAGAGATTCTGTCCGGACCGTCCGGAGCCGTCCTGCGCTCCGCCGCCAGGTGCGCATCCCCGCGCGTTGTCGATGGTGATGTAGAGCATGCCGAGATCCGGATCGATCGACCCGGCCGTCCAGGCGGTGCCTCCGCCTCTCTGCATGCAGGTTCCCCACGTGGCGCCGGCGTCCGTCTTGACGCCGTTCACGTCTGTGACCACCCGGCCCGGCTCCGCCATGGCGTTGAACGTCCAGACCACGCCGCCGTCACTGGCCCTCAGCGCCACGGCCGCGTTGCGGGCGCCACCTCCGAGATAGACCATTCCGCCGTAATACATCGTCGGTGCGGCGCCTCCCGCGACCGTCGTGCCGTCCGGTGCCTTCGGCTGCACCTCCCAGATGACGGCACCGGTGCTCACGTCGAGGGCGACGACCTTGCCCGCGGCGACCGCGAAGACCTTGCCCTCGCCGACCGACACGCCGCGGTGATTCCCGCCGGTATTCTGGCCGGCCGGCTGCCACTTCCACTTGCTCGTGCCCGTCGCGCCATCCACGGCGATCACGCCGCCGGCGGGTGTGTTGAGGAAAATGACGCCATTCGCCACGACCGGCGTCGTCTGTGAGCCGACGTCTGTGGTGGCGGGAGCCACCGCGGACACGTTGATCCTCCACGCCGTCCCCAGGTTCTGAATGTTCTGCCGGTTGATGGCGGCGAGCGAGGAATAGCGCTGGCTGCCCAGGTTGCCGCCGTTGAGCGGCATGTCAGTGATGGTCGGCGCGCAACAGGCGGACGGCCGGGCGATCTGCCTCGCCAGCAACGGCGCGGCGGTGATGCCCGCCGCCACAAACACCCACGCGAAGCTCTTGATGGTCATGCAGTCACTCCGTCCGTCGAACTATTTCAATAAGCGCAGCGGCACCTTGGCGAGGTATGTATCTTCGATCTCGCCCATCGGCGCGTACGGGAACGCGACAAACGCGTTGTCCGTGTTGCCCTGCACCCAGGTGGTGAAGTCGCCGCCGCCGTTGCCGTTGCCGTAGTTCCCTGCGTATGTCAGGGGCGGATACATCGACAGCTCGGCGCTGACTTTCACCGTGGGACCGAACGTGTCGCCGTCGAGCATGGCGACGAAGGTGTTAAAGGCGCCGGGATTTCTGAAGCCGCGCCACGTCACCAGCACTCGGCCGTCGGTCGTATAGCCGGTGCCCACCTGGTTGGCGGTCGCGATGGGGATGGTTGCTGGTATCGGTTTCGGGCTCGCGGATTTCCACGTCGCGCCGGCATCAGCGGTGTAGAAGACCTTCACAGACTTGTGATCGGGAGTGTAGGCGGCCACCGCGTAGTGACCGGCCTTCGCCGGGCTGGCGGCCGCGATGGGGTAACGGACCGTGCCGGTGCTGTTCCACGCATCGGCCTCCGCAACCAGATGTTCAGTCCAGTTCTGCCCTCGATCCGATGTCGTGGACAACACGAGGCAGGGACACGTCGAGCCTGGACGGGCCATCAGATTGCGGGCAGCGACGACGGTCCCGAAGGCGGCGGAGGCGGTGCCACGGCCCGCATAGACGGTGCCGAACGTCTTGCCCTTGTCGTCGGACGCCGACAAGTACTGGCCGGCGCTCGAATAGAAGACGCTGGTTTGAGGGTCCACGATGCCGTTGGCCCCGTCCCACGGCGTGTCTTGCTGTTCCATGCCGCCCGACAGTCCTTTCATGCCGGGCATGAAGCGGTCAATCGAAATGCCGGGGATCATCTTGCTCCACGTCTTGCCGCCGTCGGTGGACGCAGACACGCCCGCGCGTCCGGCCTTCGGTTCTGTCTGAATCACGCCGCCGGCGGTGAACAGCGCGCCGCCGAAATACATCGTGCCGTCGGTAGCAATCGCCGCCCACGGCGCGTTGCAGCCCCACAACAGCGGCTGCCCGTTGCCGCCAGGCGTGCGCAGCACGTCCATCATGTTGCGATCCGTGAACGTCTTGCCGCCGTCTCTGGAAATCGCGATGTGGCATTCCGCCACGCGAGCTTCGCGCAGCGCGTTTGTATCGATTGGCAGATTGTACCGGCGCCACGCCACCGCCACGAGGTTCGAATCCGCGCGGCTCACGGCGACCTGCGGAAACACGGACGCGAATTTCGGCGTGTTCCGGCTGATGTTGATGAGTTCCACGCCTGGGGTCAACCCTGGCTCAGCCGGCGTTTGTCGAGCCGCGACGCGCGTCCCAACCAGCGCCACACCGGCGACGAGAATGATCAGAATGACGGCGCGAACTGGTCCCATGTTCCTCAGTAGCCCGGCGGCATGTACTTTACGTGGCAGTTCTCGCAGGCCTCGTCGATTTCGCCCCCAACGGAGAGCAGCTTCTCCGCGTCGCGCTCTTGCGCGGCCTGAAGCGCCTTGAATGACGTCTCGATAAAGGCTCGCGACATCTTCATCCACTGGTCGTCGTCTTTTGCGCGAGGCGACATCATCAGCAAGTTGCCCGATTCAGCGAGCGTCACCGCGCTGTTGCGGACCGCGGTCCACTCTGCGTCTGTTCTCGGGCGCCTGTCATGTTCGCCGGTCTTGTCGATCCTGATGCTGACCGATTCCCAGACGGCGTCTGCCGCCGGATCGACGACGGCCGCCATCAGCAGCTTGTTTTCAGCGATGGGCAGGAAGGGGGCCGGCCTCCAGGCGGGCGCCTCGGCAGGCGCGGGGCTGCACCCGCCCGTCGCGAATAACGCAATCACAAGTCCGAGTGTGGGGCGCATCTACTTTCTGAGTCGATTGGTTTCCTGGATCCCGGTAATGAAGTCCATTCTCGGTGTGCTGAATTTCTCCATCTTCAGGGTGTCGCCGATGTTCATCCAGGATTCGCTCTTCGGATCGTAGGTGGTCCAGGCCGGCAGACCACCGCCGTTCGGGTTGAGAGTCTTCGCAAAGTTCGTCCAATACGTGGTCATGGCGGCGGCAACGTGGCGGTCGATTTCGGTCCAGTCGTAGTCCCACATTCTCAGGTTATCGAACGCATAGACCATGTCGCTGAAGTGGACCGCGCCACGGAGCGGCGTCGGGCTGTTGCCGTTGCCCTCCTTGAAGGGCGGGATGTGGCTGAACATGTACACGAACGCGGGCTGCTTCCCGGTGGTGGACTGCAGCTTCGCCCACGTCCGGTGGCCGGCGAAATTGAAGTCGCGGTTCGCGTCGTGGTAGGCCTGCTTCGCCTCCCCGTCAGTTGCCGCCGGATAAAGTTTCAGAAACGCGTCAGCCCTGGGCCCAAAAGTGCGCTGCGCCCATGCGACATAGGCTGCGAGCGTGTCTGGCGATCCGCCCGCGCGGCCGCCACGCCCGCCGCGCCCGCTTCCAGCGGGCCCCGTAGGCGCGGGCGTCTCCTCACCACCTGACACACTGCCTCCCTCGTCGTTTGTTGCGCCGGTGATCAACGCGACGTCGTTCTGCTTGCCCTGCGCGAAGATGGTGTAAATGTCAGTCGGAAGGAACCAGCCGTCCACAATCGCTCCGCTCAGGCCGCCGGACCGCTGCTGAAACACTTTGAAGACGTCCTCGCTCGACATGGCGCGAAGGTCCGTGAGCGAGGCCTTGCCGGCTGCCTTCATGAACTCGACGCCGTTCTGCTCACCCTCTTTCAGTGTCGTCATCCGGCCGAAGCTGGTGTGTGATTGCGCGATCGCCGCGCGGACCAGACCGCGCGTCAGCGGCGACGCGATCAGGAAGTTCACGCTCCGGCTGCCGCCAGACTGGCCCCAAAGCGTGATCTTGTCCGGATCGCCACCAAAGCCCGCGATGTTGTTCTTCACCCACTTGATCGCCGCCAGTTGGTCGAGCGATCCGTAGTTGCCGGACGCGTGCTGGGAGGATTCCCGGGTCAATTCCGGATGCGCGAGCCAGCCAAACACGTTCACGCGGTAATTCATGCTCACCACGACGACGCCCTTCTTGGCGACCTGGCTGGCGTCATAGCGTGGATCGCCGGCGTACCCGAGCACGCCGCCTCCGCCGTAGATCCAGATCATGAC
>Ga0310810_10008442_pt1 | contig 11856 bp, 12 predicted proteins | sample NCmetagenome_FD_207641 | JGI IMG/M metagenome (GOLD analysis project Ga0310810, IMG submission 207641) | Soil microbial communities from experimental microcosm in Duke University, North Carolina, United States - NC | ecosystem: Engineered > Artificial ecosystem > Soil microcosm > Unclassified ...
GCGCTTTCCGCCGGCGTTCTTCGCACAGCACCCGACCGGGGATCTCATGACGCGTGCGTCGAGCGATGTCTCGGCCGTGCGCAGCCTCGTCGGGTTCGGCACGATCAGCGCCGTGCAGACCGCACTCGCGTTCGCCGGCGCGCTGGCCGCGATGGTGGCCGTGGATCCGTGGCTCACGGCGTGCGCGATGGCGCCGGTGCCGGTGCTCGTGCTCCTCGCGCGCCGCTTCAACGTCTCACTCAACGAGCGGACGCAAGCGATGCAGGACCAGCTCGGCACGCTGTCCGGTCGTGTCCAGGAGACGGTGGCCGGGATGGCGGCCGTCCGCGCGTACACGATGGAGACCCGCGCGGCGCAGGCGTTCGCCACCGCAAATCGGACGCTGCTCGAGCGCAGCGTGGCGGTGGCCGCGATCCAGGCGCGGTTCACGCCGCTGATGTCCGTCATCACCGGCGTGGGCGTGCTGATGGTCATCTGGGTCGGCGGCCACGACGTCGGTGCGGGACGCATCACGCTCGGCGATCTCGTCGCGTTCAATGGCTATCTCGCGTATCTGGCGTGGCCGACGGTGGCGCTGGGCCTGACGCTCTCGGTCGTCCGGCGCGGGATGACGTCGATGGAGCGCATCCACGAGATCGTGAGCGCCGCGCCGTCGCCGCCGGGTGAAGCGAGCGCACTCGCGGCGCCGGCCTCGCTGGCCTTCGAGCGATTGACATGGGGCTATCCCGGCCGCGCGCCCGCGCTGCGTGACGTGACGCTGTCGGTGCCGCCGGGGGAACTGGTCGCCGTCGTCGGCGCGACAGGGGCCGGCAAGAGCACGCTCGGGGTGCTGCTGGCACGGCTGTGGGCGCCGCCGCCCGGCACGGTGTTCGTCGGCGGTCGCGACGTGACGACGCTTCCGCTCGCGACGCTGCGCGCGACGATCGGCTGGGTGCCCCAGGAGGCGTTTCTGTTTTCGCGCTCCATCGAGGACAACATCACGCTGGGCCGGGCGGGTCTCGACGTCCGCGGTGCGGCCCGCGCAGCCGCGGTCGACGCGGACGTCGAGGCCTTTGCCGACGGCTACGCGACGATCGTCGGCGAGCGCGGGCTGACGGTCTCCGGTGGCCAGCGCCAACGGCTCGCGCTCGCGCGCGCGCTCGCGGGCCGGCCGCGAATTCTCGTGCTCGACGATGTGTTCGCGAGCGTCGACGCGGCCACCGAGGAGGAGATCGTTCGGGCCCTGCGCGCCTCGGGCCTGACGACGCTCGTCATGACACACCGCTTACGCGTGGCGCAGGCCGCCGATCGCGTGGTCGTCCTCGACGCCGGACGCGTGGTCGCCACCGGCTCGCACGCGGCGCTGCTGGCGGAAGACGGACTGTATGCGCGGCTCTGGCGACGGCAGCGGCTCGAAGAGGAGATCGCGCGTGCCTGAGCGCGCCGCGCTCGATCACGACGAGGTGCTCGGTCGCGCATTCGACCGCCGGCTGGCGGCGCGCCTGTGGACCGCGGCGCGCGCGCACCGCCGGCTCCTCGTGGCGACGCTCGCGCTCTATCCGGCCATCGCGCTCGCCGAGCTCGCGCAGCCGTTCCTGCTCAAGATCGCGATCGATGATCACATCCTCGCGGGCGACTGGGTTGGCCTGTCGCTCACGGCCGCCGCGTACGCCGTGACGCTCGTCGTGCTCTACCTGCTGCGCAGCCTCGAGGGCTACCTCATGGCCCTGGTCGGCCAGCGCGTGACGTACGACCTGCGTGATGCGCTGTTCCGACATCTACTGCGGCTCGAAGCCGCCTTCTACGATCGCAATCCGGTCGGCCGCCTGATGACGCGCGTGATCAACGACGTCGAAGCCGTGAGCGAGGCGTTCACGAGCGGATTGCTCGCTATTGCGGCGGACGTGGTCACCCTCGCCGGGGTGCTGGCCGTGATGCTGTGGATGGACTGGCGCCTGGCCCTGGTGACGTTCGCCATCGTGCCGGTGCTGACCTTCGTCGCCGCGTACTTCCGAGTGCGCGCGCGCGACGCCTATCGCGAGGGGCGGCGACGCCTGGCGGCGCTGAATGCGCTCCAGGGCGTGACGGTGATCCAGCTCTTCGCCCGCGAGCGCCACGAGCACGCGATCTTCGCTCGGCTGAACCAGGACTATCGGCGGGCCATGTTCCGCTCCACGCTGTTCGAGGCGACTCTTTACGCGTCCGTCGAGGCGCTCGGCTCGGTCGCGCTCGCGCTGCTCATCTGGTACGGCGGCGGTCAGATCGGGGCCGGCGCGCTGTCGTTCGGGGCGCTCGTCGCCTTCATCCAGTACACCAACCGCTTCTTCCTGCCGATTCGCGATCTCGGCGCGAAATACACCGTGATGCAGTCGGCCATGGCGTCGGCCGAGCGGATCTTCGGCCTGCTGGACCGCCAGCCGGCGATCGTGTCGCGGGCCGGCGTGCCACCGCAGTCGCCGACGGCGGACGGGCCATCGGTTGAACGGGCGAGCGGAGCCACGGCTGTCTCGCTCAGGCCACCTGCGGCCCGAGCCGGCCTCGCGGACCCCGCGACAATAAATCCTGTTCAGGCGAGCGCCCGCGCAATAGAGTTCTCCTCCGTCTGGTTTTCGTACACGGGCCAGACCGACGTGCTCCGCGACTGCTCGTTTCGCGTTGCGCCCGGCGAGCACGTCGCGCTCGTAGGAGCCACCGGCGAGGGCAAGTCCACGTGCGCGCGCTTGCTCATTCGCGCCTACGACGTGACCCGCGGCCGCGTGCTGGTCGACGGCGTCGACGTGCGTGATTGGCCGCTCGACCGCCTGCGGCGGCGCGTGGGCACGGTCTTCCAGGACACGGTGCTGTTCGCCGGCACGGTGGCGGACAACATCGCGCTCGGGGCGGACGTCGAGCCGGCGGTGCTTCGACGCGCGCTCGACGCCGCCCGCGCGCGGGAGTTCGTGGACGCACTGCCGCGCGGGCTCGACGAGCCGCTGGGCGAGCGCGGGGCGAATCTCTCGCACGGACAGCGTCAGCTGCTGGCCATCGCGCGCGCGCTCGTGTACAATCCCGCAATCCTCGTGCTCGACGAAGCGACGTCGAGCGTCGATCCGGAATCGGAATGGAGAATCCGGGACGCCATGCAGCGACTGCTCGTCGGCCGCACCAGCATCACGATCGCTCATCGCCTCTCGACGGTTCAGACGGCCGATCGCATTCTCGTCCTGCATCACGGTCGCGTCCACGAAGAAGGCACCCACGCGACGCTGCTGCGCGAGGGAGGGCTGTACGCGCGGCTGTGGGAGCTGGCGATGGCGGGCGCGACGCCCTCGGCCGCGAACGCCGTGCCGCGGGGCTGAGCTTTCGACGTGAGGTCTACCGCTTCGTGCGACGCGTGCCGGCCGGATTCGTCGTCACATACGGGCAGGTGGCCACGCGCGTGGGCGCGCCGCGCGGGGCGCGCGCGGTCGGTGATGCCATGCGTCGCTGTCCCGACGACGTGCCGTGGCATCGCGTCGTGAACGCGCAGGGGCGCATCAGTCGGCGGCGACGCGTCGGCGGGATGCTCACCCAGCGCATCCGCCTCGAGCAGGAGGGTGTGGTGCTTCGGCGCGGACGCGTGCCGCTCGTCCGACACCGCTGGGACGGCTGAGAGGTTATCGATGCAGCTCGCCCTGAGCCTCAACTATTCCGGCGCGACGCTCGCGCTGGACGTCGACCGCGTGCTCGAGGCCGAGCGCCTCGGCTACGCGTCCGTGTGGACCGCCGAGGCGTATGGCTCCGACGCCGTCTCGCCGGCGGCGTGGCTCGCCGCGCGTACGACGCGCATCCACGTGGGCACGGGGATCATGCAGATCCCCGCGCGTACGCCCGCGATGACGGCGATGACGGCGATGACGCTCGACGCGCTGTCGGGCGGGCGCTTCCGTCTCGGGCTCGGTGTGTCGGGCCCACAGGTCGTCGAAGGCTGGCACGGCCAGCCCTTCGGCAAGCCGCTCGCAAAGACTCGCGAGTACGTGGAGATTGTGCGTGCGATCCTCAAGCGCGAGAAACCACTCGAGCATCGCGGCGAGTACTACCAGATTCCCTATGCCGGCCCCGGCGCAACCGGCCTCGGCAAACCGCTCAAATCCATCCTCCACGGCCGCGCGGCGCTGCCGATCTACCTGGCCGCAGTGGGCCCGAACAACGTCGCGCTCGCCGCGGAAATCGCCGACGGCTGGATTCCGGTGTTCTATTCCGCGCGCCGCGCCGCGCTGTTCCGCGAGTGGCTCGACGCGGGCTTCAAGGTGTCGGGCCGCGCGGCGCGGACGTTCGACGTGATGCCGATGGTGTCCGTCGTCGTCGGCCCCGATGCGGCCGCGTGCCGCGCGGTCGTCAAGCCGCGGATCGCGCTCTACGTCGGGGGCATGGGTGCGCGTGGACGGAACTTCTACAACGACATCGCGCGGCGCTACGGCTACGAAGACGCCGCGAAGACGATTCAAGATCTCTACCTCGCGGGCAAGAAGGCCGAGGCCGAAGCCGCCGTGCCGGACGCGCTCGTCGACGAGGTCGCGCTGTGTGGTCCGAAGGAGCGCATCCGTGAGCGGCTCGCCGAGTGGACCGGCGCGGGTGTGACGACGCTCATGGTCGCGGGTGACGTGACGGCCATGCGGACGCTCGCCGAGCTCGCGCTGTAGATCGCGGAGGAAGCTATGCGACTGGACGGCAGGGTCGCGGTCATTACGGGCGGGGGATCGGGGATCGGCGCCGCGACGGCGGTCGCCATGGCCGCGGAGGGCGCGCGCGTCATCATCGCCGACGTCAACGAGGCCGGAGCGAAGAGCGCCGCGCAGAGGATCGAGGCCGCGCGCGGGCAGGCGGTCGCGATGACGGCCGACGTCACGCGCGCCGCCGACAACCAGGCCCTCGTCGAGCGCGCCATGACCACGTGGGGAAGGCTCGACGTGTTCTTCGCGAACGCCGGCGTGCCGCAGTGGAAGACGGACGTCGAGCAGGTCGAGGAAAAGACCTTCGACCTGATCTTTGGCGTCAACGTGAAGGGTGTCTACCTCGGCGCCAAGTACGCGCTGCCCGTGATGAAGCGCGCGCGGCGCGGCGTGTTCCTCATCACCGCGTCGACCGCGGCGATCCGCCCGCGTCCGGGCGGACAGATCTACGCGGCCTCGAAGGGCGCGGTGGTCACGCTCGCCAAGGCGCTCGCGCTCGAGGCCGCGCCGCACCGTGTGCGCGTCGTCGCGATCTGTCCGGTGGCGACGCACACGCCGATGCTGCCCACGTTCATGGGCAAGCAGCAGGTCGACGACGAGGGCCTCAAGCGGTACGAAGCGACCGTGCCGCTCGGCCGCCTCAACCAGCCCGAGGACATCGCGCACGCGGCCGTCTTCCTCGCCTCGGATGACGCCGCCATGATCACGGGGACCACGATCGAGGTGGACGGCGGGCGTTGCATCTAATGGATGCGCGCCCGATGAAAGCCGCCGCCCGACGGTCGTTGAAATCGCCGTGAAAGTCATTCCACTTGCCGCGGAGTCCCTCGGCGTCCGGTCGATGGCCACGTACGTCGAGGTGGCGGATCTCTCCATCCTGATCGATCCCGGGGCGACGCTGGCGCCGGCGCGCTGGGGCCTGCCGCCCGCCGAGCCCGAGTGGGAGGCGCTGCGCCGCGCGAACGATCGCATTTCGGCCTATGCGGCGCGCGCGACGCTCGTGTTCGTCAGTCACTATCACGAGGATCATTTCCGCAGCGACCCGATCTCGTACGCCGGGCGAACCGTGCTCGCCAAAGACGCACGCCGCATGATCGGGGGCGCGCAGGCGCGTCGCGGGCTCGCGCTGTGGAAGGCGCTCGAGGGCCAGGCCACCGTCGAATCGGCGGAGGGGTGGCAGCGCCGTGACAGCGGCGTCGAGATCGCCGTCTCGCCCCCGCTGCCACACGGGGTGGATGGCACGCCGCTCGGCCACGTCGTCGCGCTCGTTGTCGCCGACCGCGCACAGCGCGAGCGCTTCGTGTTCGCGTCCGACGTGCAAGGACCGCTGTCCGCCGTCGCGGCGGCGTGGCTGATCCAGCAGCGGCCGACGCTGCTCTATCTGTCAGGCCCGCCCTCGTACGTCGAGCGCGATCTGCCAACGGGCGCCATCCAGCGTGGCATCGACAACCTTCGCCGGGTGCTCGACGCCACCGGCTGCCGCGCGATCATGGATCACCACGCGATGCGTGATCCGGGATTCGCGACGCGCTTCGAGCCGCTCTGGAGCACCGGGCGCGTCGTCACCGCCGCCGGACATCTCGGCGTGGAGGCGACACCACTCGAGGCGCGACGTCGCGCACTGTGGAGCGACGTGCGCAAGCCGCCGGCGCCGGCGCGCCGACCGGCCCCCGTGGCCGAGGGTGCTATCATCACTCGCGCAACCCGCACACTCGCGAGAAAGGGGACTGCCCAGTGACCGAACAGAAGACACTCAACGTCGGCGAACAGGCACCGACGTTCACGCTGAAAACGATCGGCATGAAGGACGTCAGCCTCAACGATTACAAGGGCAAGAACGTCGTCCTTCTCTTTTATCCGCTCGACTGGACGCCGGGCTGAAGCAAGTGCATGCCGGCCTTCGACAAGCGCGTGAGCGACTTCGAGAAGGCCAATACCCAGGTGCTGGGTATCTCGACGGACAGCCCGTTCAGCCACGACAACTGGGCGAAGTCGGTCGGCATCAGTCACTATCCGCTGCTGTCCGACATGCATCGCAGCGTCGCGAAGGACTACGGCATCTACAACGCGGACATGAACATCAACAACCGCGCGACGTTCATCGTCGACACGACGGGCAAAGTTCGCTACGCCGAGAAGCACGGCAAGGGCGAGCTGCCGGATCCCGACAAGATCCTCGCCGAGGTCAACAAGCTGTAGCGCGCAGGCGGAGGTGGCCGCGCTATGAAGATTGGGGGGGTCGAGACGACCCCCCCTATTCCCCCCCGATTCGCGTGACGCGCGACACACGCGTCGTCAACGCGACCCCACCTAACACCAGGAGCACTCCCGCGACCTGGCGGGGGCCGATTGGCTCACCGAGCAGCAGCACCGCAAGCCCCATCCCGACGAGCGGGGTGAGATTCATGAAGATCGCCGCGCGGGTCGGTCCCACGCGCTCGACGGCCGCGTACCACCAGAGGTGCGCGATCGCGCCGAGCACGGCGTGATAGACGAGCACGAGCCACGCGATCGGCGACGCAAGCCGCGGCCGCGGCATCACGGGTAGGGTCAGCAGCGCGAGCGGCACGATCACGAGCGTGCCGCACACGTACGCACCGGTCGTCGCGAGCGCCGGCGGCACGGTCGCGATGAGGCGCTTGCCATAGACCGTGTAGACGGTCCACGCGATGAGTCCCAGTAAGGTGAGAAAATCGCCGAGCCGCCACTCGGAGGGCGCGAGCTCGGCGAGGTTGCCCTCGGTGACGACCACGAGGACCCCGAGCATCGACACGGCGACGCCCGCCTGTTGCATGCGCCGCAGACGCTCACCGAGGTAGAGCCGGGCTCCGAGCGTGATCATGATCGGTGAGGCCGCCTGCAAGATGGCCGCGTTCGCCGCCGTCGTGGTGTAGATGCCCCAGTAGGCGATGTGCATCGAGAGCACGACGCCCGCAATGCCGAGCACGACGAACGCGCGCACCGTGTCGGGCGCCGGCGCGCGCACGGCGTCGGGCCCCGCGCGCAACAGCAGCGCAACGAGGAAGCTCGATGCGATCACCGCGCGCAGCGCCGTCAGGAGTGTCGGCGGCAGATCGGCCAGCGCGAGCTTCGAGGTCGCGGGAAACGTGCCCCACAGCGCCGCGATCAGCAGGAGCGCCACGTAGGCGCGCGTTTGACTGGGCCGGGGCACCCGCCTATCATAGCCCGCGCGTCATGGCCGACTACGTCATGGAGTCGCGCCTGTGGCTCCCGCGATCGCGCTCGGACGTCTTTGATTTTCTCGCCAACCCCTCGAACCTCTCGCGCGTGATGCCCCCGTCGTTACGCGTGCGGCTGCTCACGCCCGACGTGCGGATGGCCGCGGGCGCCGTGCTCGATTTCCGCCTGGCCTGGCTCGGCCTGCCGCTCACGTGGCGTCTCTTCGTGCGCGAGTGGGATCCACCGTATCGATTCGTCGACGTGCAGCTGCGCGGGCCCTACGCACGGTGGGAGCACCGGCACCGGTTGCTGATCGAGGGTGACGGCACGTGCGTCGAGGATCGCGTGACGTACCGGTTGCCGGGGGGCGCGCTCGGGCGCACCGCGCATGCGCTGCTCGTGGGCCGACAACTACGCGCGGCCTGGGCGTACCGCCGCGAGCGTCTGCAGATGCTCCTGGCGCCGCTCAGCGCTCCGGCAAGCTGATACCGAGGCGCTCGAGGCGCGGCCGCACGCGATCGCTGAGCAGGCCGATGCGCGCGAGATTCTGCACCATCGAGCCATGCATGTCCTTCCGGAAGTACTTACGGAACGGCGCGTAGTCGTTGGATGCGGCGGTCTCGCGGCGATAGCGGCGGATCTCGTCCATCTCCGCCGCGCTGAACCCCATGTCCTGGTACGCCTCGGCGGGGAAGAATCCGGTCAGCGTCTTTTCGAGCGCGAAGCAGGTGTAGTCTTCGAGCTCGCGGCGTTCGGTCTCCGACGCCTCGGCGACCACCCGGGGGAGCGACAGCATGCCGAACCCCATGTGGCGCGATTCGTCCTGCAGCACGCGCTTGCAGACCTCGCCGAGCACGGGATCACGCGCGCTCTCGCCCATCATCTTGAACAGCGCGACGGCGAACGTCTCGGCCACGAGCTGGAGCGCGATGGTCTTGAGGTACCAGCGGCTCTCGGTGAGGATCGAGTCGAAGAGGTCGCGCTCGTTCTTCGGCACGCCGTAGCGGATGCCCAGGCGCTCGGTGATGTACCGGTCCAGCACTTCGTTGTGCCGCGCCTCGTCCATCACCTGCGTGGCCTGGAAGAACTTGTGGTCCGCGCCCTGCAGTACGTCGACGAGCTGGCTGCAGGCAAGCATGGCGCCCTGCTCGCCGTACATGAGCGTCGACAGCCGCCACGCCGCGATCCGGCGGTTCAGCTCGACGCGCTGGCTCTCCGACAGCCGCTCCCACAGCGGCGAGCCATAGATGTCGATCAGCTCGTCCGCGATGATGCGGCCGTCAGGCGCCGCGGGGGCCGTCCACGGAATGTCCTTCGACGCATTCCACTGGTCGCGCTTGGCGTTCTCGTAGAGCCGGCGCAGATCGGCCTCGGCGGTGGCGTACTCGTACTCGAACGTGGTCGTCATCGTCGTAGGAATCGAACGCGGCTCCATGCGGACCTCCAGGCGAAACCGATGGGTTTTCTCGCGTACCGGATGGCTCGCATTATCTCACGCTCGATGCAAGTTGATAGGCTGTCGCCATGGTGGCGCGGCCGTGCGACGAGCTCGGGGCCCATGTGTCCGTGGCGGGGGGCCTGACGCTGGCGCCGGGCCGGGGTCGCGAGCTCGGCTGCGGCGCGATTCAGATCTTCCTCAAGAACCAGCGGCAATGGGCCGCGCCGCCGCTCGAGCCCGCCACCGCCCGCGCGTTCCGTGCGGCACGACGCCGCGCCGGCATCCGTCACGCGTTCGCGCACGGCAGCTATCTCGTGAATCTCGCGACACCGGTCACGACGGCGTGGCGCCACGCGGTGGACGCCTTCGTCGACGAGCTGCAGCGTGCGGAGGCGCTGGGGCTCGGCTGCCTGGTCGTTCATCCCGGCTCGCACATGGGCGCCGGCCGCGAGGCCGGGCTGGGCGCCGTCGCGCGGGCGGTGCAGGAGGGGCTCGCCCGTACGCCGCGAGCCCGCGTGCGGGTAGCGCTCGAGAACACCGCCGGCGGCGGGAACGCGCTCGGCGGGACGTTCGAAGATCTCGCCGGCATCATCGGCCGGATCGGCCGCACCGCGCGCGTCGGCGTGTGCCTCGACACTTGCCATCTCTTCGTGGCGGGCTACGACATTCGGACGGAAGCGGGCTATGCCGCGGCCATGGATCGCTGCGCGCGCACCGTCGGCGTGGGCCGCGTGCTCGCGTTCCACGTCAACGACACGAGCGCGCCGCTCGGCTCGGGGCTGGACCGCCACGAACACATCGGGCGTGGCCGCCTCAGCCTGCGCCCGTTCCGACTGCTGCTGAACGACGCACGGTTCGCGCGAGTGCCGAAGGTGCTCGAGACGCCGAAGGAGCCCGAACCCGCCGCGGACCTGCGCAACCTCGCGACGCTGCGCCGGCTGCGCCGACCTACCGAGACGTCGTCACACCGACGCGGCGGCACAGCGCGCTGACCGGGCACGTCGAGCAGCGCGGCGAAACGGGTGTGCAGACGTTCTGTCCGAAGGACACGAGCAGATCGTTGTAGCCGATCCAGAAGCGCCGCGGCAGGCATGCGCGGAGCGCCAGCTCGGTCTTGTCGGGCGTGGTGGTGCGCACGTAGCCGAGCCGGTTGGAAATGCGGTGCACGTGCGTGTCCACGCAGATCCCCGGCTTGTTGAAGCCCATCGTGACCACGAGATTGGCCGTCTTGCGGCCGACGCCCTTGAGCGTGAGGAGCGCGTCGATGTCGTCGGGCACGCGGCCGTCGAAGCGCTCCAGCAGGTCGCGGCAGAGCGCGCGGATCACGCGCGCCTTCGTACGATAGAAGCCGACCGGATAGATCAGCCGCGCGATACGGCTCGCGGGCAGGCGCACCATCGCCGCCGGCGTGTCGGCCACGGCGAACAGCCGCGCCGCCGCCGGCCCGGTGGTGGTGTCTTGTGTGCGCAGCGAGAGGATGCACGCGACGAGGACGCGGAAGGGATCGCGCGCCTGTTCGGCGATCAGCGCGAGCGCGGTGCGATTCCAGCTCGGCTTGGTTCGCCGGAGCCGGCCGATGACCGCCGCGATGTCTATCGCTTGTCCTTGATCGAGTCGAGCAGCCCGCGGGCGCGGGGGGCGTCCCTGACCGTCCAATCCGCCACGATCCTCGGCGCGCGCTCCTCGAGCACGCGCGTCAATTCCTGCCGTGCATCCTGATATCGCCCGGTGGCGACGTATAGCCGCGCCAGATCGACACGCAGCACCGTGAGGTGCGGGTCGATCGCGAGGCCCTTCTTGAAGTGTTCCTCGGCCCGCGCCATGTCGCCGCCGGCGATGCGCGGCAAAGTCATGTAGACGTTTCCGGCCAGCGAGTGCGCGCGGGTGTTCTTGGGATCGAGTGTCAGCGTCGTCTCGATCTCGCGCTGGACCGTCGGCAGCAGGAACAACGAGCGCATGATCCCGCGCGTCTGACCGTAGCGCGCCGTGTTGATCGCGAACCACACGTGCGCGTCCGGGTTCTTGGGCGCGAGCTCCACCGCGCGCTGGCCGATCTCACGGCCCTGATCGTACGCTGCGAGCTTCTCGTCGCTGTTCTTCGCGCGCAGATCGCCCCACAAGAAGTCGACGTACGAGAGATAGATCATCGTGTCCACCTGGCGGTCTTTCGCGAGCGCGGCCGTGAGCAGCTCGCGCGCACGGTCGATGTTCGCCTGGTCCTCGTGATAGCGCGCGATCAGCGCCCGCGCCGTTTCGACCGGCGTGTCGGCGCCAGCCGTCGCGACGGCGCCGAGCACGAGCGCGGCGGCGAGCAGGGGCGCGAGCATCGACGGCACTCTAGCATCGCTCCGCGGGGTCGCCCAGGGCGGCTCGGCCGCGACGGTCGGTCACGGCGCCACCGTGCCGCCGGTGAGCGCGGCCAGCGTCTTGAGACGATCGCTCACCGCCGCGGGCGGCTCCTTGGCCAGCGCCTCCGCGCCCGCGAGCAGCAGCCAGGCAACCGTGTCCGGTGAGCTCAGCATGCCGCGCGCCGACGGCGGCGTTGCTTCGAGGACCTCTTGGAGCGCC
>Ga0310810_10008443_pt1 | contig 11856 bp, 12 predicted proteins | sample NCmetagenome_FD_207641 | JGI IMG/M metagenome (GOLD analysis project Ga0310810, IMG submission 207641) | Soil microbial communities from experimental microcosm in Duke University, North Carolina, United States - NC | ecosystem: Engineered > Artificial ecosystem > Soil microcosm > Unclassified ...
CTGCTGCTGGCGCTGTCGGGCGCGCTGCGGACGGATCAGGAGCACCCACAGCAGGACGAGCATCGCGAGTAGCAGGATCAGCTGTGCCAAGGTTCCTCCTCGGGGCCGGCGGTCAGCGAGGCCAGCGCGTCCGCGCGATAAGCGGCGAACGTGCCGTGCGCGATCGCGTCCCGCGCACCGGCCGTCAGTCTCAGGGTGAACCACAGATTATGCAGTGTCAGCAGCCGAAGCCCGAGCAGCTCCTGCTGGTTGACCAGATGCCGGACGAACGCGCGGGAAAACCCCGCGCAGGCTGGGCAGCCGCAGCCCTCCTCGAGCGGCCGCGGATCGCGGGTGAACCGCGCGTTGCGGAGGTTGAGCCGGCCACGTGCCGTCAGCGCGGAGCCGGTCCGCGCCGTGCGGGTCGGGAGGACGCAGTCGAACATGTCGATCCCGCGTTCGATCACCTCGATGATCCCCCCCGCGTCACCCAGCCCCATGAAGTAGCGGGGCCGGTCGCCCGGGAGCATCGGCGCCGCCCACCCGACCGTCTCGAGCATCGCCTCGCGCGTCTCCCCCACCGCGAGACCGCCGAGCGCGTAGCCGTCGAAGGGGAGCGAGACGAGCTCCTCGATCGACCTCCCGCGCAGGTCGGGCTCGGTTCCGCCCTGGGCGATCCCGAAGCGCAGCTGACCCGCCGCGCGCGGCGCGCCGACCTGTCGCTCCGCCCAGAGCTGCGTGCGGCGCACCGCCTCCTCGTGGTCGCGGCGCGGCGCATCCGCAGGCGGACAGATGTCGAGGCACATCGCGATGTCGGAGCCGAGCTGCCGTTGGATCTCCGCGACACGCTCGGGGGTGAAGCGCTCCGCCTGCCCGTCGTAGACGGAGCGGAAGGTGACGCCGTCGTCGTCGACCCTCTCGAGCGTGTCGCGCAGCGAGAACACCTGGAAGCCTCCCGAGTCGGTCAGGATCGGACCATCCCAGCCCGTGAACGTGTGCAGCCCGCCGAGCTCGGCGATCACGTCCTCGCCCGGTCGGAAGTGCAGGTGGTACGTGTTGCCGAGCACGACGTCGGCGCCGAGCGAGCGCACCTCCGCGGGGTGGAGCGTCTTGACGGTGCCCTTGGTGCCGACCGGCATGAAGGCGGGGGTGCGGATCGGCCCGTGGGCGGTCTCCAGGACTCCGGCCCGCGCAGCGCCGTCCGTCGCCTCGATGGCGAAGCTCACGGCGCGATGATCCTCCGCTGCGCCCGTCGCCGTCGTCGGAGGCGCGTCACAGGACCAGCATCGCGTCGCCGAACGAGTAGAACCGGTACCGCTCCTCGACCGCGACGGCGTAGAGCCGGCGCGTCTCCTCCACCCCCGCGAACGCCATCACGAGCGCGAGCAGCGTGGTGCGCGGGAGGTGGAAATTCGTCAGCAGCGCGTCGACGCGACGGAACGCGAAGCCCGGCGTGATGTAGAGGTCCGTCCTCCCCTCGAGCGGCCCACCGCGGGCGAGCGTCTCCACGACCCGAGTGGACGTCGTGCCGACGGCGAGGACCTGCTCGGCACCGTCGATCCGGGCCCGGGCCTCGGGCTCGACGCGGTAGCGCTCCCCGTGGATCGTGTGCTCCTCGACCGTCTCCTCCGTGAGCGGCCGGAAGGTGTCGAGCCCGACGTGGAGCGTGACGGCGACATGGTCGACCTGCTCCAGGACGCCGGGGCTGAAGTGGAGGCCCGCCGTCGGCGCGGCGGCCGAGCCTGCGTCGTGCGCGTACACGGTCTGGTACCGCTCGGGATCCCCCTGCGGCTCGTGGATGTACGGCGGCAGCGGCACCTCGCCGTGCGGCTCGCCCGGGAGCCGCACGAGCCAGCGCCCCTCGCCGAGCTCGTCGACGAGCTCGGCGGGGGTCGCATCGAGCCCCGGACGCGTGGCGAGCCGTTCTCCGGCGCGGAGCCGGCGCGAAGGGCGCGCGAGCGCCTCCCACACGTCGTCCTCCCGCCGCTCGACCAGGAGCACCTCGACGTCGCCGCCGGTCGGGCGTCGCAGGAGCAGCCGGGCCGGGACGACGCGCGTGTCGTTGACGACCACGAGATGGCCGTCGAGCTCCTCGGGCAGGTCGCGGAAGGTCCGGTGGCGGATCTCCCCGCTCGCACGGTCGAAGACCAGCATCCGCGACGCGTCCCGCGGCTCGACCGGATGCTGAGCGACGAGGTCGCCGGGCAGGTCGTAGTCGAGCTCGTTTGATCTCATCCGGTCGCGAGCGTAGCCTTGCGTCCATGGACGAACAGGCACTGGAGAGGGCGCGGAAGCGAATCGCCGAGGCGCGGAGCGAGGGTGTGGCGGGTGCGCGGCTCGACGCCGCGCTGGAGCGGGCACGTGCGGAGATCATGCGGCTCACGCGCGTGGCGGACGACCTGGAGGCATCGCTGCCGAAGCAGGTCGCAACCGCCGTGCGCGACGGGATCGCGCGTGAGGTCGTTCCGGTCAGCCGGAGCCTCGCCGAGATCCGTGGCGGCGTGAACCAGGCGCTGCGCCGGCTCGAGCGGCTCGAGCAGGAGCTGATCGCGGAGCGGAACGCGAGGATCGACGACCTCGGCATCCTGGTCGATCTCGTCACCTCGGGCTGGAGCGGCGTGGACGCGCGGCTCCGTCGGCTCGAATCCGGGATCGAAGGCGTCGTCGTGCCGCTTCCCGAGCGGGATGACGTCGCGCGCCCCAGCGACAACGCAGCCGTCGCCTAGGCGGCGGGACGCTCAGCCGAACGCGATCGCGACCGCGCAGGCGGCCGCCCAGACGGCCACGGTCAGGAGGATCGGCAGGTCCGTGACGAGCACGGCCTCGGGCTCCTCGCCGACCCCTTCCGCCCGCAGCAGGCGGAGGTACCGGACGAGCCCGAAGCCGACGAGCGGCACGGTCGCGACGAGCAGGAGCGAGTCGTACGCGACGATGGTGTAGGCCGTGTAGACGACGACCGTGACGAGGGCCACGATCGTGAGCAGCCGATCGAGCACGTCCGCCGAGTAGCCGGCCAGCGCAGGCCGCGCGTCGACGTCGAGCCGGAGCTCGGCGCGGCGCTTCGCGAGCCCGAGGAACAGCGCGAGCAGGAACGTGCAGACGAGGAGCCAGGGCGAGATACGCACGTCGACCGCGATCGCGCCGGCTGCGGCGCGCAGGACGAACAGCACCGCGATCGCGAGCACGTCGACGAGCTCCACCGACTTCAGCCACAACGAGTACGCGCCCTGCAGCGCGAGGAACGAGACGAGACAGGCGAGCGAGGCGGCGCCGAGCACGGCGGCGATCGCGACGGCGACCAGCGCGAGCCCGGCTGCGGCGCACAGCGCGACGCCGGGCGAGACCCGCCCGGAGGCGACGGGACGCATCCGTTTTACGGGATGCAGCCGGTCGGCCGCCGCGTCGCGGACGTCGTTGACGAGGTATGCCGCGCTCGAGGCGGCGCAGTAGGCGACGAACGCCGCCACTGCCTCGAGCCAGCGTCCGCCGTCTCCGAGCTCCGCCGCGAACACGATCCCCGCGAAGAGCAGGAGGTTCTTGGTCCATTGCCGCGGCCTAAGCGCAACCACCACCGCGCTGGCCCGGGTCCGTCGGCGCGGAAGGTCGAAGGTGCGCGCGGACAGCGGTTCCGCCACGCCGTGACTCTATTCCGTCGCTGCGGAGGCTCCGCGGGAGAGCGTCTTGCACTCCGGACTTCGGCGCAGCCGGCAGTCCGCTTCAGGGATGTGCCCTTGCGCACGGCGAAAGCCGGGCGCAACGGAGTTTGCGGCGTCCGTTTCGCTCCTGCGGAACGGACGCTCGCAGGCGAATTAGACGGTCGTGCGGGCGGGCAGCACGAGGCGGAAGCGACTTCCGCGTCCGGGCTGCGTGTCGAGCTCGACCCGGCCTCCGAGCGCGCCAGCGAGCTCCCGAGCGATCGGCAGCCCGAGACCGGTCCCCTGCGTGTCCGTCGAGACAAAGGGGCTGAAGATCCGCTCGGCGTCGTCAGCGGCGATCCCGGGGCCGCTGTCAGAGACCTCGACGCGCACGGTGCCGTTGCGCGCCTCCAGCGCGAGCCCCACCGAGCCGCCGTCCGGCGTCCAGCGGAACGCGTTGTTGAGGAGGTTGGTGATCACCTGGAGCACCCGGTCGCCATCCGTGATCAGCGTCGGTGCGCCCTCTGCCCCGCTGACGGTGAACGCGATGTCCCGCCGCCGCGCCTCGTCGCCGAACGAGCCATAGGCGTGCTCCACGAGGCGGCCCATGTCGACCTCCTCGGTGTGGACGGTGAACCGGTGCGCGCGGAGCTTCGCGAGGTCGAGCACGTCGCCGACGAGCCGCTCGAGCCGCGTCGCCTCGTTTGCGACGACGTCGAGCGAGGCCGCCACGAGCTCAGGATCCTCGATCAGGCCGTCGCGCAGCGCGTCGACGTGACCCTTGATCGCGGTCAGCGGCGTCCGCAACTCGTGCGAGACGGACATGAGGAACTGGCGCTCGCGCTCCTCCGTCGCGGCGAGCCGCGCCGCCATCTGGTTGAACCGCTCGGACAGGTGCGACACCTCGCTCCCCCCGCGGCCGACGGGGACGTTCACCGTGTAGTTGCCCGAGGCGATCTCGTCGGACGCGCGCGCGAGCGCCTGGATGGGGCCGCTGATCCGCCGCGAGAGCCAGAGGCCGACGAGCCAGGCCAGGAGCGCGCCGATCGCGATCGCCGCCGCGAGCCTGCCGATCAGGGGCACCCACTGGTCGCGGACGACGTCGCCCCGCTTGGCGACGACGATCGCCCCGAGCGCCGGGCCTTCGGGCTCGAGCCGGAGCGGCTGCGAGACGGCGAGGTAGCTGCGGTTCTCGCCCGGCGGGCGGAACTCGAACTTCAGCTGCCCCTCCTTCCCGAAGACCGCGCGCGGCACCGCCGACTCCGGGAGGCGCTGGAGACCCGAGTCCTGCCCGGGAAACGCGGGCGCGCCGACGTAGAACAGCTGGTCGCCCGTCGCGAGCTCGAGCGCCTGAGGTGCGAAGTCGGGCGCCGGCGTGCCCTCCTCGGCCGCGCGCAGCGCCGCGTCGCCGTAGAGCTGGGCGATGCCGCGGGCCTCGCGGCCGAGCTCCTCGTAGGAGCTGTCCCGCGAGTACCCCTGGAACAGCCGCAGGGCGATCACCGAGGCAAGGACGCCGGCGATCACGATCCCGAGGAGGAAGAGGGCCGGCAGCCGAAAACGCAGCGAGCCGGGCATCACCCCGAAGCGTACGTCGTCGCGCGGATCGCCGAGCGGCCTCGTCGGCGGCGCGGCGAAGCGCGCAACCCCGCGTGCGCTCCCGCGCATCCCCGTGGGCACTCAGGCGGCGGGCGCCGTGGTGCGTTCTGTCGCGACCTTGTAGCCGACGCCCCACACGGTGACGATCGGCGAGGCGTCGCCGAGCTTGCGGCGGATCTGTCGCACGTGGACGTCGACGGTGCGCGTGTCGCCCGCGAACGTGTAGCCCCAGACGCGCTCGAGCAGCTGGTCGCGCGTCAGCACGATCCCACGGTGGTCGAGCAGCTCCCAGAGGAGGTCGAACTCCTTCGGTGCGAGCTGGATCTCCTCGTCGCCGACGAGCACCTCGCGGCGCCCGGAGTTGATCACGAGGTCGCCGTGCCGGAGCTCGTCACCCTCGTCGATGCGGCGGTCCGCGGTCGCCCGGCGCAGCACGCTCTTCACGCGGGCGACGAGCTCACGCGGGTTGAACGGCTTGGTCAGGTAGTCGTCGGCGCCGACCTCGAGCCCGATGATCTTGTCCACGTCCTCGTCGCGCGCGGTCAGCATCAGGATCGGCACGTCGGAGCTCTTCCGGATCCGGCGGCAGATCTCGATCCCGTCCATGTCGGGCAGGTTCAGGTCGAGCACGATCAGCGACGGCATCTCGGCCGCGACGGCGTTCAACGCGCCCGCGCCGGTGCCGACCGCCCTGACGCCGTAGCCTGCGTTCTTGAGGTACAGCGAGACGAAGGACGCGATCGACTGCTCGTCCTCGACGACGAGCACCGACTGTGCCTGGCTGGTCACGACGACCCCTTCGGGGTCGGCTGAGCGCCGAACGTGACCTTCTCGCCACCGGCCGGAACCGGGGCCGCGGCGGCGTCGCCGACCGCAAAGGTGCCGGTCGAGCCGTTCACGTCGGGGCTCCCGTCGAGCACGACCGAGCCCTGGCCGCGGGCGGAGATCGAGAAGCCCTCGCCGCGGACGACGATCCGGTAGCGGCCGCCCGGGACGTAGAAGTTCACGTCCTTGCCGCGCATCCCGACGGTCTTGCCACGGGGGACGCCGTTCACCCGCGGGCTCCACTGGTCGAGCGGCGTGAGGTCGACGATCTGGATGTCCCCGCGCTCGAGCCGGCCGATCACGATGCCGGTGCCACGGATCGTCACCGTGCCGCGCGCGTCCTCGATCGAGAAGGTCTCGGCGATCGGTGCAGCGGCGCGGGCAGCGGGGACCGCGAAGGCGAGCACAGCCAGCAGTGCGAACGCGAGGCGCATGGGTGACTGCAGTATCGGCACGACGCGTGGGTGCAGGATGAGACGTCCGTAAGGAAAGTGTAAGCCGCCCGGCGCGTGGGCCGCCCGTGCAAGATCCCCCGCACGTGGCTGACATTCTCGAGTTCGGCACCATCCTGCTCGTCGTCTCCGGCGGTCTCGTGCTGGCGATCGGCGTGCGCCTGCTCGCGAGCCGCCTCGGCATCCCGACGGCCGGTCTTCTCCTGGTCAGCGCAGCGCTCGCGTCCGACCTCGTCGACCGGCTCTCGACGATCCTGAGCTTCGAAGACGTCCAGCGAATCGCGACCCTCGCGCTCGTCGTGATCCTCTTCGAGGGCGGCTCGAAGATCGGGCTGCGCCGGTTCCGCGGCGCAGCCGCGCCGATCCTCGCGCTCGGCATCGTCGGCACGTTCGCGACGGCCGGCCTGCTCATGCTCGCGGCCCACTACGTCCTCGGCCTGTCCTGGACGGCGTCGAGCCTGATCGGCGCGGCGCTCGCGCCGACCGACCCGGCGGTGACGTTCTCGGTGCTGGCCGGCAAGGAGGTCGAGGGCCGCTCCGGGACGATCCTCGAGGGCGAGTCGGGCTTCAACGACCCCGTCGGGATCGCGCTGATGATCGGGATGATCGAGCTCGCCACGCACAGCGACGCCTCCGGGTGGTCGGTCCTCTGGGAGTTCCTCCGGGAGATGGGAGTCGGCCTCGCCGTGGGAGTCGCCGGGGCCGCTGCGATCGCGGCCGTGATCCGCTGGGCGCCGTTCCCCGACCGGATCCTCTACCCCGTCGCGATCATCCTCATGGTCGGCACGATCTACGGCGCCGCGACCGTGGCCCGGGGCTCCGGGTTCCTGGCGGTGTTCGTCGCCGGGATCCTCGTCGGCGACATCCGCTTCGAGGCGAGGCGCGCCGTGCGTGCGTTCAACGCCGCGCTCGGGGAGCTGGGCGAGCTCGCGGCGTTCGTCGCGCTCGGCCTGACCGTCGACCTCGCGTTCATCGGCGACGAGGGGCTCTGGTGGCGCGGGCTCCTGATCGCCGTGCTCCTCGGGTTCGTCGTGCGCCCGCTCGCCGTCGGCCCCCTGGTCTCCGCCATCGACCTGACGTGGGGCGAGCGGGGGTTCATCGTGTGGAGCGGGTTGAAGGGCGCAGTCCCGATCCTGCTCGCCTCGCTTGCGGTGGTCGCAGGTGCCGAGTACGCCCCGGAGACCTACGGCATCGTCTTCGTCGTCGTGCTCTTCTCCGTCGTCGTCCAGGGCTCGCTCGTCCCGACGGTGGCCCGCCGCCTCGGCGTGCCGCTCGAGGAAGAGACAACCCCGCCGTCGCCCGCTCAGTAGCCGTAGAAGCCGCGGCCGGACTTCCGGCCGAGGAGCCCCGCGTTCCGCATCGCAACGAGCCGGGGCGGCGGCGCCATGCGCGGCTCGCGAAGCTTCTCGTAGAGCGCCTCGGATGCGTGCACGTGGACGTCTATCCCGACCAGGTCGACGAGGGCGCAGGGCCCCATCGGCCAACCGGCGCCGTTCGTCATCGCCGCGTCGAGCGCCTCCGGTGCGACCCGCGCCTCGTCGAGGACGCGGACGCAGTCGTTCAGCAGGGGGATGAGGATGCGGTTGACGACGAAGCCCGGCGTGTCGTGGCAGGGGACGGCGGTCTTCCCGAGACGCTCGACGACGGCGAGCCCCGTGTCGACGGCGTCGTCGGAAGAGAGCTCCGCGCGCACGACCTCGACGAGCGGCATCAGGGGCGCCGGGTTGAAGAAGTGCATGCCGATCACGCGCTCGGGCGACGACGTCGCAGCGGCGAGCTCGGTGACGGAGAGGGCCGACGTGTTCGTCGCGAGCACCGCGTCGGGACGGCAGATCGTCTCCAGCTCCGCAAAGAGCGCCTGCTTCGGCTCGAGCGCCTCCACGATCGCCTCGATCACGAGGTCGCAGTCGGCGAGCGCCTCGAGCCCCGTCGTCGTCGTGAGGCGCGCGACGGCCTCGTCCCGCTCCTCCTCTGTGCGCTGCCGCTTCTCGACCTTGCGCGTCAGGAAGTGACCGATCCGAGCGGCGGCGGCCTCGCCGAGCTCCGGCGTCACCTCGCGCCCGACGACGTCGAAGCCTGCCTCGACCGCGACCTGGGCGATCCCGGCACCCATCGCGCCGAGCCCGACGACCCCGATCCGCTGCACCTCCACGGCGCAGGAATCTATCGCTCGGGGACCGATCGACGCGCGTTGCCGTCGCCCGGCGAAGGCGTTACGGTCTTCCATCCCCCAGGGCAGGAGGAGGGCAGGCACATGACAGATCCCGCAGGACCCGCGGATCAGCTCGAGAGCGGGCTGACCCGAGAGGAGCTCCTGAAGTGGGCCGCGGCGGCGGGCATCGGGTTGTCCACGCTCGGGACGCTCGCCGGGCGGGCGCATGGCGCGTCGCTCGACACCGTCAAGGCGGCGTGGGTCTACATCGGGCCGCCGGGCGACGGCGGCTGGACGTTCCAGCACGAGCTCGGCCGGCAGGCGGCGATCAAGGCACTCGGGTCGTCGCTCGACGCGACGAAGGTCGAGAGCGTCCCCGAGACGCCGGCGGTCGCGACGCGCGTGATCCGCCAGCTCGCGCAGCAGGGCAACGACATCATCTTCACGACCTCGTTCGGCTACATGGACCCGACGCTCGCGGTCGCGAAGCAGTTCCCCGACGTGAAGTTCGAGCACTGCTCGGGCTTCAAGAGCGCCCCGAACATGGGCAACTACTTCGGCGCGATGGAGCAGGCGCGGTACCTCTCCGGGATCGCGGCGGGGCTCAAGACCAAGACGAACAAGCTCGGCTTCGTCGCGGCGTTCCCGATCCCCGAGGTCGTGCGCGGCCTCAACTCGTTCACGCTCGGGGCACGGTCCGTCAATCCGAAGGCGACCGTCCGCGTGGTCTGGACGTCGACGTGGTTCGACCCGTCGAAGGAGCGGAGCGCGGCGGAGAGCCTCCTTGCCGTCGGCTGCGACGTCCTCGGACAGCACCAGGACTCGCCGGCGACAGGGCAGGGGGCGCAGGCGCAGGGCAAGTGGTGGGTCGGCTACGACTCGGACATGCACCGCTTCGCCCAGAAGGCCTTCCTCACCGCGCCCGTGTGGGACTGGGGCCCGTACTACATCCGTCGGCTCAAGGCCGTGCAGGCCGGCACCTGGAAGAAGGACACGTACTACGGGGACATGCAGGACGGGATGATCAAGCTCGCCCCGCTGCGGAACGTCGACGCGAAGACGCGCAGGACGATCGCGGCGCGCCAGGCAGCGATCAAGAGCGGGAAGCTCGAGGTGCTCGGTGGCCCGATCGCGGACCAGAAGGGCAAGGTCCGGATCGCGAAGGGCAAGGTCATGCCGCTCGGCGACGCGCTCTCGTGGCAGTGGCTCGTCCAGGGCGTCCAGGGCTCGATCCCCAAGGGTTGATCACGAAGACCGTGCCGGGGGCGGGGACACCCGTCCCCGGCGTGCGATGAGCGGCACTCCGCTCGTCGAGCTCCGCGGAATCGTCAAGCGGTTCCCCGGGCTCGTCGCGAACGACGGCGTCGACCTCGAGCTCCAGGCGGGCGAGGTGCACGCGCTGCTCGGCGAGAACGGCGCGGGCAAGACGACGCTGATGAACGTCCTCACCGGTCTCTATCGGCCGGACGAAGGCGAGATCCTCGTCGACGGCCGGCCCGTCTCGTTTCGTGCGCCGCGCCACGCGATCGAGTCGGGGATCGGGATGGTCCACCAGCACTTCCGCCTGGTCGAGTCGCTCACCGTCGCCGAGAACGTGCTGCTCGGCTGGCACACGCCACGGGTGTGGCTCGGGCGCAAGGCGGGGATCCGCCAGGTCGCGGAGCTCGCGGAGCGCTACCGGATGCAGGTGCATCCCGAGGCACGCGTCTGGCAGCTGTCGGTCGGCGAGCAGCAGCGCGTGGAGATCCTCAAGGCGCTCTATCGCGGCGCGCGGGTGCTGATCCTCGACGAGCCGTCCGCAGTGCTGACGCCGCAGGAGGCCGACACGCTCTTCGAGGCGGTGCGCGAGATGGCGGTCCGCGGGGAGGCGGTCGTCGTGATCACGCACAAGCTGGACGAGGTGCAGGCGGTGGCGGACCGCATCACGGTCCTGCGGCGCGGCCGGAACGTCGGGGTGGCGACGCGCGGCGAGCTCGACTCCCGCGCCCTTGCCCTGTTGATGGTCGGGCGGGACGTCTCGCTCGAGACGGCGCCCGCCCCCGTCGAGCAGGGCGAGGTGACCCTCCGCGTCCAGGGCGCCTCGGCCCGTTCCGACCGCGGTCTCCCCGCGCTCGCCGACGTCTCCTTCGACGTCCGAGCGGGCCAGGTCTTCGGGGTCGCCGGCGTCGCCGGGAACGGCCAGCGCGAGCTTGCCGAGATCGTGACCGGCCTGCGGCCGCTCGACGCCGGCGTCGTCGAGGTGGCGGGACAGCCACTGCGCGGCGCCTCGGCCCGCGCCGCGACGATCGCGCCGAAGAAGTTGTCGTTTCCGAGGAAGAGCGGCTTCGCAACCGCGATGTAGCGGCGGTGCTGGTGCGGCGGGACGAACTCGAACGTCACCGTCTTGCCCTTGCGCATCTGGTCGATCGGAACCGTGCGCCGCGAAAGTCGCTCGAACCTCGGCGCCTTCTTCGGGAAGAGCGCGACGCCCGGGTAGGCGGGGACGAAGTAGAGGTGGTCGCCGGAGGCGCGTGCGAGCTGCTTTCCCGGCAGCGGCACGTTCGAGCGAGCGGTCCAATACGCGTAGAGCTCCGTGAGCCCGGTCGCCTCGCGGGTCAGCTCCGCGCGCGCGCGGGAGAGCGTGTAGCTGTCGAGCAGGCGGAACGCGAGCGCCGCCGCGACGAGCCCCGAGAGGACGATGCTGGCGAGGAAGAAGGCCGGGAGCCGGAAGCGCAGCGAGCGCAGCACGGGCCGCTACTCCTGGGAGCCGTCCCTCGCCGGCGAGACCTTGTAGCCGACCCCCCAGACGGTCACGATCGGCGACGCCTCGCCCAGCTTCCGGCGCAGCTGGCGGACGTGGACGTCGACGGTGCGCGTGTCGCCCGCGAAGGTGTAGCCCCACACCCGCTCGAGGAGCTGGTCGCGCGTCAGCACGAGGCCGCGGTGGTCGAGGAGCTCCCAGAGCAGGTCGAACTCCTTCGGCGCGAGCTGGATCTCCTCCTCCCCGACGCGTACCTCGCGCCGGCCGGCGTCGACGTGCAGGTCGCCGTGCCGGATCTGCGCGCTCTCGCGGGCCTCGCGCACCGGCGTGGCGCGGCGGAGGATCGACTTCACGCGCGCGACGAGCTCGCGCGGGTTGAACGGCTTCGTCAGGTAGTCGTCGGCGCCGACCTCGAGCCCGATGATCTTGTCGACGTCCTCGTCCCGCGCGGTGAGCATGAGGATCGGCACGTCCGAG
>Ga0310810_10008444_pt1 | contig 11856 bp, 2 predicted proteins | sample NCmetagenome_FD_207641 | JGI IMG/M metagenome (GOLD analysis project Ga0310810, IMG submission 207641) | Soil microbial communities from experimental microcosm in Duke University, North Carolina, United States - NC | ecosystem: Engineered > Artificial ecosystem > Soil microcosm > Unclassified ...
CCAGCGTCACCTGGTTGAACGTCTGCGGCGCCTGCATGTCCACCTGGAACTGGTGGCTCGTCCCGCTCACCGAGCTCCACCGCGTCGTCGTGCTGCCGTCGAACGCGCCGCCCGTCGTCGTCCCCGTCGCCGTCGACGACGCCGTCGCCGTCCACCCGGTCCGCGACAGCGACGCGTCGTAAACATTGAGCTCGTAGATCGACCACGCGTTCGTCTGCCCCGCCGGCAGGTTCGCCAGCTTCACCTGGATGTACCGCGCCGTCTGCGACGCGAACGCCACCGTCACCACCGCGGCGCTGCCCGTCGCCGTCGCCACCGTCGTCCACGTGCTCGCGTCGTTCGATACGTTGACGTTGAAGCTCCGCGGAAAATCCGTCGCCGTCGCCGTCGTGTCCAGCCGGATCTCGGTGAACGTCCGCTGCGCCCCCATGTCCACCTGGAAGAAGTTCCCGTTCGCCTGGATCGACGTCGTCGTCCATCGCGTCGTCGTGTTCCCGTCGATCGCGTTCCCCGGCGTCCCCGCCGGCGACGCGGTCGCGACCCACCCTGTCCGCGGCAGCGCCGTCAACGCCGACGTCCGCTGCTCCACCTTCCCGCCCGCGGGCTCCGCCGTGACCGGCTCCGTGTCGGTGCGCGGCGACTGCCGGCACGCGCTTGCGGCGAGCAAGACGATCGACAGGGAAATCCAATACCGCCTTCGTCGGTTCACCATCTCAGGCCTCCACGTCCACGTGTGCCGGTACCGCCAGCCGAACAAGCGGACCACCGTGCGGTTGTGACTCTTTCTGTCGCGCTTGGTCGCTTCGAACAGATCGCATCCGACTTAACGACGCAGCTGGATCGCTACGAAATTCTCCTGCCGGAGTGACGGCCGGATTTCGAAAGAGGCGCACGCGTCGCGCGCGCAGCGGTTACAGGCGCGCGATATCGTTCAGTAAGTCGTTCGCATTCGCAGGCCGAAATGTCCGGGCCTCACGCGAACAGCGACGCCTCGCGATCCCGACGCGCACGCGTCGAGCGCACGACATGCTCGTACCCGAATTAAAGACGCACGCGAGTCGGTTTGCGCAACCGAGAATCGGCGCGGAAGCGGACCTCCGTCAGCTCCCGTCGTACTCCTTCCACTCGAAGTCCATACGCGTCGTCTGTGCCTTGATCGTTCCCATGATCTCGTCGCGACGCTCCCACGCCCAGTCCGGCATCAACTTCTTCCAGTAGCTCTCGGTGGGGACGTAGGCGATCGGTCGTCGGTCGCCCATTCTCGGTTCCCATGCGAGCTCCAGGTAACGATCTTCCGCCTCGATGTAGTGGATCACGCGATAGTTGACCTTGACCTTTGGTCCGGTCACCGGGGCCTCCTCGACGACGTGATGCCGGATTTCATGGGAGATCTTTTTCCACGCGACGCAGAACGCGACGACGCCGACGGCGGCAATGATCAACGCTGCTAATGCACGCATGGTGGTCCTTCGGGTCAATGTCATTTGGGGTCGTAGATGATTGGCTGGATCACCTTTTTGTTTTCCAGCAACGCCGGCAGCTCTACATTGATCCAGATCCCATCCGCAGGCGCTCCCTGGACGAAGGCGAACACATGTCCCGAAGCCGCTTTTGCGTACTGCTTCGAAAGGATAGCCCATAAGTCGGTGGCCTGCTTGCGGCTCATGTTGTTGTAGACATCCTGTTCCATCAGCCATTGGCCGCCCTCGGTGTTTTGGAGCAGCATCTTCGCGTGCCCCATCGCGTACTGCGCAGCTTTCTCCCAGTTCCCGTCGCCTGACCAGAACCCGGCGGCGTCGGGCGGTGTGCTGACGTCCAGGTATCCGGTCATGAGGATTGCTTTGATCCGGAGGTACTTGAGCGTCCCGCGAACGTCGTTGACCAGCTTGTCGAGCTTCTCCTTGGCACCGGCGGCTACTTCTCTGACGCGAGAAGCGGCCGCGCCGCCAAATCCCGCCACGGGGGCACCCGGCGGGTCGGCGCTCCGGGCAAAGTCCGCCATGTCCGCGTCGAACAGGACCTCTGCAAAGCTCGGGGCCGATTTGCCGTAACCAGCTTGGGCGAGCACTGATTCGACGGTCTCTTTCTTGCCGGTGGCGATCTCCGATTGCGACGCCTGCGTCACGGCGGCTGTGTGCTTGAGTGCCGCGGAGACGCCGGCGGAGACCGCTCCCGAAACCGCCGCGACCAGCAGCTGCTCGCCGCCGAGGTCATTGCCCAACACCGCCGCCGTTATCACGCTGGACATGACGCTGGACATCGCGCCGCTGACCATCTGAGCGCCTATCGATGCGCCGGGACCTATGGCCGCGCCGGCCACACCACCGCTGACGGCGCCCGCGAGGATGCTGACGGCTTGCATCTCGACTATCTGGTCGAACGATGCGCCGCTCATCGCCATCGTTGTCGTGCTGTAGGCGATGAGCGCGACGTACGCGACAGCGCAGGCGCCCTCGGTGGCGACCGCGCACACCGCGACGGCCGCGATGCTGAAGATGTAACCGAACATCTCCGCCGCGCTGTCGAGGAAGAAGCCGGTCGGATCGGTGTACCGGAGCGGGTTGTTGAGGACGTAGCTGTAACGGTTGTAGCTCTGAAGATCGCTGACGAACTGGACGTTGGGATCGGGCGACAGGAAGCGGCCGATCGCCGGGTCGTAGACGCGACCGTTCATGTTGACGAGGCCGACTCCCGGGATGGTCTCGTGCCCGGTGAACTCGCGGTGTCCCGGCAACGGTTGGAACGAAGCGGGATCTGCCGGCCGTCCATCGGGCGAGCGCCGCGTGCCCCACGGGTCGTAGCCGGCGACGGTTGCGTTGGCGCCACCCCAGTCGGCGCTGACGACGTGCCCCTGCTCGTCGCTGACGCCGGTTATCGACCCGATGTGATCGAAGTGGTTGAAGGACAGCGCCGTCGACGCCTGGCCGGTGGTCCCGCCGCGAACGACCCTGATGGCGAACGCGTTCCCGTAGTGCTCGCCCGGCGCGTAGAGGAACTCCGTGTGCTCGACGGCCCCGTCCTCACGCATCGTGCGCTCGTAGACGCTCTTGCCGGTTGCGCCGAGACCGACGTAGACCGTCCGCGACGTGTGTCCGCTGTTTGCCGCTTCTTGCACGACGCGACTGTTGTCGGCGCCATAGATGAATTCGGCGCTGTTACCGCCGTTCTGGATGTGCGTGACCTTGTTGGCGAGGTCGTAGCTGATGTAACGGTTCCCGTCGCTCGTCACGTTTCCGTTGGAGTCGTACTGGTACTGCGGACCGTTATCGACGGTACAGACGGCGTGAGGGCCGGCGACGCAACCCGCCTCCGTGCCGTACGTGTAGCCCTTGCCTCCCTTCGCCCTGATGTTGCCGCGAACGTCGTAGTCGAACTGGTCGTTGTACGTGTCGGGTCCGACGTGCGTCGTGGACGTGTGCAGTCGGTTGAGGGAGTCGTACGTGAACGTCTCGTCCGACGGTGAACCGTTCACCCCATCGGCGCGTATCCGACGTCGGAGGTTCCCGATCTCGTCGAACTGGTAGCCCCAGTTCTGGATCTGGGTGTCACCGTCGGCGTGCGCGGTGCTGTGCGACGCCATCAGCCAGCCTGTCGACTGGTTGCGTATCGACGTCGTCTCGACACCGTTGCGCGTGTATTCGGACGTCACCCGACCGGACGCGTCCCGCCCCGTCGCCGCCCAGTAGAGCGAACCGTCCGCGGCGTTGTTGAGGTAATAGAGGAAGCCGAGACTCGTGTACGAGTAATGGACGGTGAGCGGATTCTCCGACCCGATCGCTGGATAGGTCGTGATGGCCTCGCGTCCGATCTGGTCGTACGCGTGACTCGTGGTGAAGACGTCGCCGTCAACGCAATCATCGGTCTGCGCGACCTCGCCCAGCGATGTGTACGAGAACGAGCGCACGGCGCGCTTCTCGCCCGACGGCAGACCGTAATTGGCGAAACACGGTCCGCGGAAGCGATCGTCGGGGGCGCTGACCATCGCCGCCACCTTGCCGATCCCGGCTCCGGGAGCGGTGTCGTAGGCCCACTGCGACTCCGCGCCGGTTTGAACGTCCCGCTTGTTCGTGACGCGACCGAGCTTGTCGTACGTTATCGAGAAGGTCCGACCGGCGGCGTCTGTCTGGGTCGCGAGCTGGCCGAACTCGGTGTACGTGTATTGCCACGTCCCCAGGTCCGGATCGGCCACCGACCGGCGCCGCCCGCGCTTCGGTTCGTAGTCGGTGTGCGTGGTGTTCGTGCCTTCGACCGTGTCCGTGAGGTTGCCGTCGGCGTCGTACAGGAAACTTATCCGCGTGTTGTTCACGTCCTCGACGTAGCCGACCTTCCCCAGGATGTTCTTCATCTCCAGGCGGCGCTGCTGCAGCAGGTGGGCCGCGTCCTCGCCGTCGACGTTGTGCTGCGTGATGACGGCCATCCCCTGGTAACTCAGCGACTGGATCGAATGCTTCGACTGGCCGCTGGCGTCGATCACGCCGATGTCACGGGTAACCGTCCGAACACGACCGATGTCGTCGAAGGACGTCTGGGTGTAGTACGTCGGATCGCCGGAGTTCGCGTTGCGCGGCGCCGACTCCAGCACCTTCCGGCCAAACTGGTCGTACCCCAGGTCGCTTTCGGCGAAGCCACCTCCGAACGTCCGTGCGCGCACGAAGGTTTCCCTTCCCAGCGAATCCCCGAATGCCCAGGTCGTCGCGCCGGTTGCGGGACGCGTTCGGGTGACGACTTTGGCCCACTGCACATCGGACGAATCGGTGACGAACCGTTCGGTCGTCGTCGTCGACTCATACATTCCGGTACCGCAGCGATCGGTCTGCGACGTCTGGCGCCCGAAGGCGTCGTAAGTCTTGCAGGTGTGAATGCCGTTCGGCTCCGTCTTCTGGACGAGGCCGGCGTGAAGCGGATCGAACGCCGAGTATTCGCGCTGGTTGAGCGCGTTCGTCGTCATGACCGGGAACCGTCCGTCGCCGTACGGGAGCGTGGTCACGCGCGCATTCGGACCCGGGTTGAAGTCCGAGACCTTGTAGCTGACGGTCGTTATCCGTTGTGCCGGTGACGGACCGATGAAGCAAAGGCCGAAGTCCGTTCCGCACTCGCGCGTGACCGTGAGATTTCCGAACGCGTCGTGGTCATAGGCGGTGTGCTCCTCGATCGGCACGCCGGCGCCCGGTTCCAGCCGTTTCTGGCGGAGACGAACGGCGTGGTTGACGCTGTCTCCCGGCGGGTAGCTGTCGGGCGAATAGCCGTAGTCGTACTCGGTCGTGTGCGTGATTCCGTCCGGGTCCGTGGTGACGTTGCTTTCCACGGTGACCACCGAGCGTTTCACCTTGCCCAGCTTCTTCAGCTGGTCGGACGACACAAAGTCGACGAGGTCGTAGTTGTTCTCGACGGTCTGCTGATGGAACTGGCAGGTGGCATCGGGCCCGGTCCCACGCACGCAATTGTTCGCGACGATCTCGGTCCGGACGGTGGTCTTCGTCGGGTTGCCGAACGTGTCGTACACATACGACGTCGTCTTGCCGAGCTGGGTCGTCGACGTATGCTGCGTGACGGCGTCGCCGTCGTAGAAGTAGCTCGTGTCACCTATCGTCTGCGGGTACGTGAACAGCGAGGTGCGCGGGTCGTAGTGCCCGTCGGTGTCGCACGCATCCGTGCCGTCGGGAAGCTTCGCGCAGTACGCGGTGACGGTCGCGTTCAACAAGTAGAGGTTGCCGTTGCCCAATGGAGGTAGGCCGCCGACGTCGAGCCACTGGGCGACCACTCTCGGCATCCCGGTGTACGGGTAAACCTGGTTGTAGATCGTGTCGGTCACTCGCCTCGTGACAGGACTCGTCGAGTGCTGCCGTCCGTCGATCACGCGCACGTGCGAGAACCCCTGCGGGCCTCGGCCGGCCGTGCTGCCACGCATCCCGCTGTACTGGTAGTTCGTTTCGTACTGCTGGCCCGACGCCGTGCCGTCTTCGGTCAGGACACTCCAGGCCACCCGCAGCGGCGTCATGAAGAAGGTCGTGTTCACCACGGGCTCGGGCGAACCGTCCGAATAGACGTTGATGTTCGGGTCTGCCGCCTGCGCGGAGGTGATGGGCAGGTACTGCACCACCGTCGCGGTCGCGAGACCGTTCGGGAACTGCGTGATGACCGGCGGCTTGAATGCGTTGATCCAGGCCCTGCGCGTCGACTGCGTCCCTTGAATGAGGTCCGTCACGCCGTCGCCGTTCAGGTCGATGAAGGAAGCGCCGTTCGGCGAGAAATCCTTGTTCTCCGTCGGGACGACAGGCACCCGCCGGAGCGGGGCCGGGCCTGCCGTGTTCACCCAGCTCGGAACGCCTTCGAGCGCGTCGAAGCCGTTCCCGTTGTTGATGAACACCTGGCCACCGTCGGGATGATTGAGAATGAAGTCGGCCAGACCATCCGCGTTCAGGTCCGCCATCGAAAAGATGAAGTCCGGCTTCGCCGACGTCGGGATCGGATTCTCGTTGGGGTGCGGCTGGTACGGCATCAGGCTCGCGACAAACGGGTCAGCCGTCGGCAGCGTCCAACCGAGGCCTGTGGCGAACCGCAGGCGCGGCGGATCCGTCACTTGAAGCCCGATCGGGCACGTGCAGTCGCATTGGGTCTGCCCGGGGGGACCGCAGCTCGACGAGTCGCCCGTGCATCCGCTGTCGCAAAGACAGCCCACGTCGGAACAGAAGCCCGTTCCCTGGGTCTGGGTCAGCGTCCTCAACATGAACGACGACATCGTGTCGCGAAGGCCGTCGCCATCGATGTCGCCGATCAAGCGCTTGTCGGCGGGAACGGGCGGACTCGTATCGTTGATGGGGCACCAGGTCGGAAACCTCGTGTTCCAGACCCTGCCCAAGAATGTGTTGACGTGGCCTTGGAAGTTGACGGTCTCGTCGTGGTTCTTCCCGGTGTTGATGGCGTACGAGCCGACGTAGCAGAAGCTGTCCGGATTGCCCGCGACGGCGTCGGGCAGACCGTCACGGTTGATGTCCTCGAACCTGATCCCCGAGTTGAATACCGAACCCGTGGCCAACAGCGTGGAGTCGTAGTTCTCGACCGGGATGTCCCAGCCCGTACCAGCTTGATTGGCGTATCGAACCTGTATGTCGTCGGTATCGTCGGAGCCGACGTGGACGATGTCGGCCCTTCCGTCGCCGTTCATGTCGAGGACATGCTCCCTGGCGAGGAAGTCGAAGCCCCCTCCGCCCCAGCTGCCCGGGACGGTGCTGTAGCCGGAAACCAGGGCCCACGGGTGCGACGGATCCTTTCGAATCTGGTTGATGAAGACCTCGAGCTTCAAGTCACACCGCTGGGCCTGCCTTGGGGACGGGCACGCAATCATGTGGCGGTGCACGATGTCGGGCAGCCCGTCGCCGTTCACGTCCGCGAACGTCGCCCCAGTCGATGTTCCATCATCGTGAGCCAGCGCAATCGGCAGCGCCCACTCGTCCTTGGGTTCCCAGCCCTGCCCGCTGTTGCGCCACGCGTGCGTGTAGGGAGTCTCGCTGTCGATGAGCGAGTTCCCTCCATGGCTCCGCACCAGATCGAGGCGCCCGTCACCGTCCAGGTCGACGAATTGCGAACCGTACGAGGTGTTGTCGCCCGTGCGTCCGATCGGTTCCGGCGGGGCGTATGCGGTGGTCTCGTTCCACTGGTAGCCACCGCCGTCCCACCCGAAGTCGAGTGGCTTCATGCAGTGCTGCAGCGGGACCGCCGGCGGTGGCGGCACCGGCTGATCGACCGAGCAATAACCGATGCGCGTGAGGCGCGTCGGCAACATCGGATCGTTTGTGACCGCGTTGTAATTTGTGTGCGGCACGTAGTCCGGTGCGTACGTGAGCGCGTAGATGCCGGTCAGCTCCGGCGTGCCGTTCACGTCGACGATGGTGCTGATGCTTCGCAGGCGCTTGTTCCGCGGCAGCGTCGTTGAACCGAAGCGCGCCCGTCGCGTCTCTCGACGGGGATCGTAGTCGAACTTGACGTGCGCGAAGGGCGGAGTGCCGCCGCCGCCGCTCGAGTTCGTGGGGACGTGTCCGGTGTAATCGATCGACGTGACGAAGAGCCCGTCTGTCCCCCAGTGAGGATCGCAGCTGTTCTCGGTGCAACCGTTGTAGCGGACCTCGAAGTAGTTGCCCCACCCGTCGACGACGCGTTCCAACGCCCAGACGGCGACGTCCCCTGCGGAGGCGGGAGCAACGCGCGTGCGGTACGTCTGGCCGTAGTAGCGCGTCTCGCCTGTCTTGGTGGCGACCTTGAACCAGACGCCCGACAGCGTCTTGTGGTCGGAGCCCGAAGAGTCCAGGACCTTCGTGATCGTGCTGTGATCGTCGAGCTCCAGCTTGTACGTGAGCGGATCGCCGTCCTGATCGAACATCCGCTTGCCGTCGAGGCAGACGCCTTCGTCGAGGTCGTTCGGATCCATCGAGATCTGATGCCCGAGGCCGTCCTGGACCCTGGTCTTCGAGCACCTGTGAATCACCGACAGCCCGCCGAGATCCCAGCCCTGCCCGGCAATCCCCAGGCCTGCCTGGCTGTTGTAGACGAGGTTCAGGTTGGGCGCGATTCCACCGATGCCGGGCGGAATCGAGATCGGCACGGTGTACGTGGCGGAGCCGTTCGGGGTAACGGCGAACTGCCCGTTCAGCGCGCCCTCGAACGGAATGTTGTACTGCCGTTCGGCCTGCACGCCAGGCTCGCTTTGCGGCGGGTCGTTATAGGGAAGCGTCGGGGCGCGGATGACGACGGTCCGCCCTTCGACCAGGACGCCGAGGCCGCCACCCGGGATATCTACCGTCGGCAGGCGCCGGCTCCCCGCCGTGGCCGTAACGGTCTCGCCGTTGACGGTCCACGCGATGGTGTGCCCCGCGTCGAACGTCGGCATGAACGCGCCCGAATGCGTGCCGGCCGGCAGCAGCGTTGGCGGTGCCGGCTGCGGGCTCAGGACCAGCGTTCCGTTGTCCCGCACCTCGTTGACGGTCGGCTGCACGCTTGTCGAGGCCGCGTTGTCGAAGCCGAAGATCGCCATGAAGCGACCCTCGCCCACCTCGGCGACGCCGTCCGAGTAGAGGCAGATCGCGTCGCCGTCGCCGCCCCCGCACATGTTGCGCGACGCGCAGGTCGCGGAGCGCGCGGTCGGCAACTGCATCCGGAACGCGTGCTCTCCGCCGATGTCGCTGCGGAAGCCCCAGCCCGCGATCGCGCCCGCGTCGTTGATCGCCGTCGCGGACCGCAGGTCCCAGGAGAGATCGGGATTGATCGCGAGCATGTCGTTCAGCTTCTTGAAACCGAGCTGGTCGGTGTACACGAAGCCTGCTTGCGGCTGGTTGGTGACGGGGGAGCCGAATCCCACGACGTCGCCGTAAACGTTCACGTCGTAGACGTTTTGGCTGAACCACCCGCCGTCGATCTCGTCGATCACGCCCGTGCGAACGTTCAGCCGATAGGGGTGCCACTCCCCGTTGTGCAGGCCCGACCCGACCGCGAAGTCGCCGCTCATTCTCGACGCGTCGGTCAACTCCCATCCCGACAGCGGATCGATGAGATCGTTCAAATCGACGAGCCCGATGAAGGTGTTGTCGAACAGCACCGCGTGCGTCGTGCCGAAGCCTTGCGGAGAAATCGTGGATGATTCGCCGACCGCGCGGCCCAGCTCCGAGATGCCGAGCATCATCGTCATTCCGAGGCCCAGGTCGCCGACGTCCTCGAGTCCGGTCCCGTCGGTGTAGCGATATCCGTGCGTGGTGTTGGCGTTGGTGAAGTAGCCGACAAACTGGTTGTAGTTGTTGACGTCGAGCGCCGCGGAACCGTGGATGATTCCCGAGCCGCTCGGTCCCGGCCCGCCGTCGCCGAAAGCAAAGTTGTCGAGGCCGAACTGGCCGTAGCGATAGGCGCGGGTGGCGCTTCCCTGCGTCTGCCAGCCGACCATCGTCCCGGCGTCGTTGATCGCGAGCGCCGTGTTCGGCGCGCCGAGGTTCAGGTTGATGCCCATGTCGGTCATGAACCCCGGCCCGTTCGAACGCCAGGCGTGACCCACCGCCGAATCTCCGACGGCCGTCCCCGAGAAGTTGATGTCGTTGGTCGAACCGGCATTTCCGCCGAAGGCGCCCATGTCGTCGGGGAACAGGTTCCGGACGACGGGCGTGTTCGCGGGCGGCGTGCACGTTCCCGCGTGGCACGTCTCGCTCTGCGTGCACAAGTTGTGGTCGTCGCAGATCACGCCGTCCGGCTTCTGGAAGGCGGTGCAACCCTGCGACGGTAGGCAGATCGCGTCGGTGAAACAGGAACCGTTGGACGGAGCACACACGAGCGGATTGCTGCCCACGCACACGCCCGTCTGGCAGACGTCCGTCTGCGTGCAGACGTTGTTGTCCGTGCAGGCGCTGCCGTCAGCGTGCGTCGGGTGCGTGCACGGATCGGCGGCCGAGTAGTACGACCAGATCTCCGCCGGCGAGAGCACGCGCTGGTAAGCCATCACCTCGTCGATCGTGCCGTGGAACCCGCTTGTCTGGCCGCCGCCGGTCGCCTCGGCAATCATGCAGCCGACCGCGAACGTCGTGTCGGTGTCGTTCAGCTCGCCCGAGATGGCGATCCGGTACGCCTCCTTCGCGTTGAAGTACACGTACATGAATGAGCCGTCGTAGCTGACGGTGACGTGCGTCCACTGGTTCCGGGGGGCGTTGCCGGAGTAGCTGATGTACCCGTACATCGAGCTGCCGTCCCTTCGCGCGGTGCCGGTGACGCCAGGTCCGGGCCCCGTGTCGACGGGGCACCAAGCCCCCATCGAATAGTCGAAGCCCTTGCCCATGATGGTGTTCGGGGTGCTCGGGCACGTGTAATCGGTCGCGGGGTTGATCCACGCCATCAGCGTGAAGACGTCGTCGCCCATGCGCGCGTCCGGCCAGACCGGGTTCCCGCCGCTCCAGACGGGAGCGGTCATGCAGGACGAGCCGTCGAACTTCATGCCCAGGCCGAAGCGCCCGGGCGCCGCGACCGCGCCAGTGTTCGCCAGCGGATGGCCGAGGCCGCTCGCGTCCGCGCCGTCGCCCTCCATCTTCCACCAGCCGATCAGGCTCCAATCGTTGACGGGCGGCGGCGGTGAAGGCTTCGCAGGATTGCACGTTCCCGGGTCTTGGCAGCTGTCGAGCGCGACGCATGTGAACGCCGTTCCGTTGCCGCAGACGCCGGCGGTGCACGTCGTGTTGCCCGTGCACGCGTTGCCGTCGTCGCACGCCGTTCCGTTTGCCTTGATCGGGCAGCCGGTCGAAGGCGAGCACGTGCCGGCGGTGTGGCACGCATCGCCCGTGCACGTCACCGCCGTACCACCGCCGCAGACGCCGGTCGTGCAGGTCGTGTTGTTCGTGCACGCGTTCGCGTCGTCGCACGTCGTCCCGTTCGCCTTGTTCGAGGGCGTCGGGCAGCCCGTCGCCGGCACGCAAGTTCCCGCGACCTTGCACGGGTTCGTCGTCGTGCACGTCACTGCGCTGCCGCCGCCGCAGACGCCGTTCGTGCACGTCGTGCTGTTCGTGCAGGCATTGTTGTCGTTGCACGCCGTCCCGTTCGCGATGATCGGACAGCCGGTCGCGGGCACGCAGGTCCCGCCCGTGTGGCACGCGTCCGCCGTGCAGGTCACCGCCGTGCCGCCGCCGCAGGTTCCGTTCGTGCAAGTCGTGCTGTTCGTGCACGCGTTCCCGTCGTCGCACGCCGTCCCGTTCGTCCGGATCGGACAGCCCGTCGCCGGCACGCACGTCCCGCCCGTGTGGCACGCGTCCGCTGTGCACGTCACCGCCGTCCCGCCGCCGCAGACGCCGGCCGTGCAGGTCGTGCTGTTGGTACACGCGTTCCCGTCGTCGCACG